>SESH01003048.1_pt1 | contig 10377 bp, 5 predicted proteins | sample 3171561 | NCBI WGS metagenome assembly SESH01 (sample SAMN10866947, study PRJNA518727) | freshwater metagenome | biome: subpolar coniferous forest; feature: holomictic lake; material: water; isolation source: holomictic Lake 442 2011 16.5 m and 2014 13 m | place: Canada: near Kenora, Ontario
ATATTGATGAAATTGACAAGATATCGCGTAAATCCGACAACCCCTCCATTACACGCGATGTGTCTGGTGAAGGTGTGCAGCAAGCTTTGCTCAAACTCATCGAAGGAACCATGGCCAGCGTGCCTCCGCAAGGCGGACGCAAGCATCCCAATCAAGAGGTTGTGCAGATCGATACTACCAACATTTTGTTCATTTGTGGCGGTGCATTTTCAGGGCTTGAGAAGGTGATTGACAACCGCACAGAATCATCGGGAATCGGTTTTGGTGCAGCGGTCAAAAGCAAAAGCAATCGCAATTTGACAGAAGTTTTCAAGGAAGTGGAACCAGAGGACCTGATCAAATTTGGTCTCATCCCCGAATTGGTCGGTCGTATGCCGGTCGTTGCCACCTTGGGCGAACTGAGCGAAGAAACACTGGTACAAATTCTGACCGAACCCAAAAACGCGCTTGTCAAACAATACAGTCGGCTGTTTGACATGGAGAATGTGGCCCTTGAGATCAGGCCCAAGGCATTGAAGGCGATTGCAAAAAAGGCTTTGGCACGCAAAACAGGAGCACGCGGTTTGCGATCCATCCTTGAGCAAGTGCTGATTGACACCATGTTCGATCTTCCCAACGTGTCAGATGTCGAAAAAGTTGTAGTAGATGAATCTACCGTAGAAGAAAACAAGCCTCCTATTCTGGTTTATCGCGAAGTTGCCAAGATGGCTTGATTTGGCCTGTTTTTAAGGGCGTATTGCATTCATTAGGGCGAGCATCCTTGTTGACAATTGCCCATTCGCCTAAAAAGCGATCAGCTTGCTTTTTATTTACCAAATCACGATAGGACTTTTTATGTCTGGACATACTCCTCTGCCTGCAATTGCGCTTGATCTACCCCTGTTGCCACTTCGCGATGTTGTTGTTTTTCCGCACATGGTGATTCCCCTGTTTGTTGGCAGGCCCAAGAGCATCAAGGCACTTGACGCCGCCCTGGCCTCAAATCGTCGAATCATGTTGGTAGCACAAAAAGCGGCTGCAAAAGACGATCCACTGATCACCGATATGTATGATGTTGGTTGTGTTTCAACGATTCTCCAGATGCTCAAATTGCCTGACGGAACAGTCAAGGTGTTGGTTGAGGGCCAGCAACGTGCCGTGGTTAATCGTATTGAAGACGGCGAGTTTCACTTTTCTTCTAATATCACACCCGTTGAAGCATCCGTTGGGCCAGAAGTGAAATCACGCGCATCAACCAGTGAAATTGAGGCATTGCGACGTGCCGTAATGCAACAGTTTGATCAATACGTCAAACTTAACAAAAAAATCCCCCCTGAAATTCTCATCTCCATTTCCAGCATTGAAGACCCAGGTCGTTTAGCTGACACCATTGCGGCACATTTGCCTTTGAAACTGGAAAGCAAACAAGCTGTATTGAGCTTTATGAACATTCGGGATCGTCTGGAAAACCTGTTTGAACAGATTGACAGGGAAGTTGATATTTTGAATGTTGACAAAAAAATCCGTGGTCGTGTGAAACGTCAAATGGAAAAAAATCAACGCGATTTTTACTTGAATGAGCAAGTCAAGGCTATTCAAAAAGAATTGGGAGAAGGCGACAATGGTAGTGACATTGATGAAATTGATAAAAAAATTAAATCTGCCAAAATGCCCAAGGAAGCCCTGAAAAAGGCCGAAGGAGAACTAAAAAAACTACATCTGATGTCTCCTCTGTCAGCAGAGGCCGCTGTCGTTCGCAATTACATTGATGTCATGGCCGAGTTGCCTTGGGCCAAAAAGACAAAAATCAAGCACGACCTGAACCATGCCGAGACCGTTCTTAATGAAGACCATTATGGTTTGGACAAGGTTAAAGACCGGATTTTGGAGTATCTCGCAGTGCAACAGCGGGTTGATAAAGTCAAAGCGCCCATTTTGTGTCTCGTCGGTCCCCCTGGCGTTGGCAAGACGTCTTTGGGTCAATCCATTGCCAAGGCAACGGGTCGTAAATATGTTCGAATGGCCTTGGGGGGCGTTCGTGACGAAGCTGAAATTCGTGGCCATCGGCGTACCTATATTGGTGCCATGCCAGGCAAAGTGCTACAAAGTCTGACTAAGGTTGGCACTCGGAACCCTTTGTTCTTATTGGACGAAATTGATAAATTGGGAACTGATTTCAGGGGAGATCCGGCCAGCGCACTGCTAGAAGTACTAGACCCTGAGCAAAATCACAAGTTTGGTGACCATTATGTCGAGGTTGACTTTGACTTGAGCGATGTGATGTTTGTTGCCACTTCCAACTCAATGAATATTCCGCCAGCTTTGCTTGACCGGATGGAGGTCATTCGACTCTCTGGTTATACCGAAGACGAAAAAACCAATATTGCCATCAAGTACCTGCTGCCCAAGCAGCTCAAAAATAACGGTGTCAAGGAAACCGAGCTGTTCGTGACAGAAGAGGCTGTTCGTGACATTGTTCGCTATTACACGCGTGAGGCGGGTGTACGTTCGCTTGAGCGTGAACTCTCCAAGATTTGCCGTAAGGTTGTCAAAGGCTTGTTGCTAAAGAACATGACGGCACAAATCACCGTCACGGGTGAGAACCTCAATGTTTTTCTGGGTGTTCGCAAGTTTGACTATGGACGCGCCGAAAAGAAAAACCAGGTTGGTCAAGTCGTCGGGTTGGCATGGACTGAGGTCGGCGGTGATTTGCTGACAATCGAAGTGGCCATCATGCCCGGAAAAGGGGTGATCACGCGAACAGGTTCGCTGGGTGACGTGATGAAAGAATCGGTGGAGGCTGCTCGTACCGTGGTGCGCAGTCGCTCACATCGCCTAGGCATCAAAGATGAGCTTTTTGAAAAGAAAGACATTCACATTCACGTGCCCGATGGTGCAACGCCCAAAGATGGCCCCAGCGCAGGAGTTGCCATGACGACGGCTTTTGTGTCTGCCATGACAGGAATTCCGGTGCGTTGTGATGTTGCCATGACCGGAGAAATTACGCTACGAGGCGAGGTCACAGCGATTGGTGGACTCAAAGAAAAGCTGTTGGCGGCATTGCGTGGGGATATCAAGACAGTCCTGATCCCTGAAGAGAATGCCAAAGATTTGCAAGACATTCCTGAAAATGTCAAAAACGGACTTGAAATAATACCGGTGCGCTGGATTGACAAAGTGCTAGAGATAGCGCTTGAAAGACCGCCTGTCGCACTGCCAGATGACGAACCCATTGTGATTACATCCATGAATCTTGTCACGTCTGAGATGAACGATGCGATAAGGCACTAAGGGATGTCCCACATATACCCAATATCAAACATCCTGATCCGCATGAAAACTGACTTGGCACGATCCGCCCCTACGAAACTTTTTTTCCATTGGGCATGTTCGGTATTTTTTGGGGAGCGTCAATAAGTGGGGCATCCCTAAGGAACTCGCCAGATATTTTTACGCCATTGTTGGTCAATCATTGTGATCAGAGACGATATATTCCAAACCGGGCTTGCCATGCCAGTAGCCGTTGCACGATTTTTCTGGCATCAGCCCTGTCAGGTCGGTATTGGCCACTGTGGTTGAAATTTGCCCTGTCATTACGTCCTGAAACAGTTCAATGATTCGCATCGTGTGGCTGTGCTGAGGGCTGATGCGCAACACATCCACACCCAGAGTTCGCATGGATTCAATGTCTGGCAACAGGTTATAGACTCGGGCCGACTGGGTCTGGATGCCGTTGAGCACCAAAAACTCTTCGCTCTCGCGGGTGCGCATCAACAGGCCATCAGGATAGTCGATGCAACTGAACTGGCAGTCGTCCTTGGGCAGGTTGCGGTGACGGGCGGTAAAACAGCGGGCTGAAAACGCCAGCGGCATGCGGCCATAGACAAACACCTCGGTTTGTACGCCTTTGGGGCGGCCTGCCTGCATCAGCGCCAAGTCATCTCGGCTCATTTCGAGTGGCATCACCCAGCGAACCATTCCCAATGGGGCCATCCATTGCAAGGTGGGCAGGTTGTAGATATTGAGGTGCAGCCCAGCCACAAATGGCGTTTTGCCTTCGAGACAATGCACCGCGCCCATGTCGTTGGCCTCAACCATAAACTGCCCGTTGGCGGTTATCTTGTGCAACAGCGCCACATCCGCCCCCGATTCAATCAGAACCTGGGTGGAGAGCACCACGTCTTTGCCCGCCTCACGCAGCACTTGGGCGATGTCCTGCCAGTCGCTCAAACGCAGTTCGTGACGTCGCGAGCACACGGCTTCGCCCAGATAAACCACATCGACAGCGCTGCCGGCAATGGCTTCATAAAAGGCCAGCGTCTCATCACGAGGCCAGTAGTACAGCAGGGGACCCAGTGCCAGTTTCATGTCACTTCCAGGGCCGATGGTAGGCCCCCAAGGTGTGTTGCTGGCCTTCAGCAACTTTGTTCAGATCCGTCATCCACGCGGGTTTGGCCGAATAGCGGTGCGGGTTGTCACAACAACTGTCAATGGCCTGACGCCAAACACGCGTGACCTGCGCGACGTACGCCGGGCTGCGCTGACGGCCTTCAATCTTGATGGCGCGCACGCCCATTTTCATCAGATCAGGCAAGAGCGACAGGGTGTTCAGGCTGGTAGGTTCTTCGATGGCGTAATAGTTTTTTTCATCCCCCACGTCAAAGCGGCCTTTGCACAGGGTAGGGTAACCGGCGTTTTCTCCCGGAGCATAGCAATCAATCAAAACCCCGTTCAAACGAGACTCGCGCCCCTGTGGAGTCTCGACCCAGCGCACAGCCTTCGGGGGCGAACACACGCCATCCGTGTTGGGGGCTTGGCCCGTCACATAGGACGACAGCGCGCAGCGTCCCTCGACCATCACACACAGGCTGCCAAAGCCAAATACTTCAATTTCAATCGCGGTCTTTTCGAGTACCTGCGCGACTTGCGCCAGTGACAGCACCCGTGGCAACACAGCTCGAACAATGCCAAAGTGCTGGTAATAAAAATCAAGCGCTTCGTAGTTGGTGGCCGAGCCTTGCACTGACAAATGCAGTCGCAATTGCGGATGACGTTTGACAGCGTAGGCCATCAGCCCGGGATCAGCCAGAATAATGGCATCAACCCCCGCGTGAGCCGCATGATCGACAGCGTTTCGCCACAAATCAGGGCTGGTGGCCTGAGGGTAGGTGTTGAGTGCGACAAACACCCTGCGACCACGAACCTTGGCATAGCGAATTCCCTCGGCAATGGCGGCTGCGTCAAAATTCAGGCCTGCAAAGTTACGTGCGTTGGTGGCATCACGAAACCCCAGATAGACGCAGTCTGCGCCGTTATCCACTGCAGCCTTAAGCGCAGGCAGGCTGCCAGCCGGGCACACCAGCTCCATGCGAACCTGTGCATGGGGTGAACTTGTCGCAAGCGGATCAACAACAGAGTTCATAAGGTTTGATAACGCCATTGGTAATGCCATCCTGGAACAATACGACTTTGTTGCGACCTGTTTTTTTGGCCACATACAGGGCTTTGTCCGCGTTCATCAAGAGCACATCCATATTTTCGTTTTTCGATTTCATGCAGGTCACACCAATCGATACCGTGAACCGGATTGCCAAGCCGCCTTCAGTGGCTACGCTGGCACTGGCTAATTTTTCGCGTAGCCGCTCGGCCACTTCCAGAGCCTGCTCCACGCCGGTTTCGGGCAACAGGACGGCAAACTCTTCGCCTCCCATACGGCCAATAATGTCCATTCCACGCAGCGTTTCCTGACACAGTTCGGCAAACTTTTTCAACACCAAATCTCCACTCTTGTGACCGTGGGTATCGTTGATTTTCTTGAAGTGGTCAACATCGACCATGAAGTTGGACAGATCCCCGCCGTAGCGAACGGTACGTGCGAGTTCTTGCTCTGCCAATCGCATGAATTGCCCTCGATTGTTGACACCTGTCAGGTAATCAATGTGGGCATGGTACTCCAGTTCTTGCTGAAGCAGCTTACGCTCTGAAATGTCGCGGGTCACACCATGAAGCTCAATATGGCCTGAGTTGTATGCAAGGTGGCTGACAATCTCGGTCCATACCGTTGCGCCGTTTTTGCAGGGTAGCTCAATTTCGTGAGTGAAGAAAGTGTCGGGTGTAATTTTTCCTGACTTGAGATCGTTGCAATGCTGCAAGATCAAGTCGCGAATTGGCTCATGCAATTCAGGCATCAAGGAGGCATCCATGGGCTCGGCCATGATCTCTTCTGGTGTAAAGCCACTCAGCGCCCACACAGAAGGACTGACATAGAGGAAGCGTAAAGTGTCTGTATCGAGCACCCAAACCACGTCTTTCATGTTCTCGGTCAACTGACGGTAAAGCGCTTCGCTTCGCTGCAAATCAGCCGCCGCTTTGCTGCGCTCAATGGCAATGCTGGCCAACTGGCTGGTCTTTTCGATCAACACGATGTCATTGGCCGTTGTCGTGTGGACTTCGCGGTGGTAAATGGCAAATGTACCCAGCACCTGGCCTGTGGCAGACATAATGGGCTGCGACCAGCACGATGCCAATCCGGCTTTGGCCGTCAGTTCACGAAATCGCGCCCAGTACGGGTGGGTGGCAATGTCATCCACAATGACACGCTTGCCCGTAAAGGCAGCGGTGCCACAAGAACCAACGCCTGGACCGATTTCAATGCCCTCAATGGCCTGCTTATAAAAATCAGGCAGGCTGGGGGCGATCACCTGAACCCGACCGCTGCTGTCAAGCAACAAAATGCTGCACAACTTGCCCGGATTGAGGGCCTCAATACTCAGAGCGATTTTTTCGAGAACAAAGGCCAGCGGATGGGCATGAGTGATCAACTTCAAAATGCCATTGCGGATTTTTTCATGTTCTTCAGCAAGTTTTCGCTCGGTGATATTGGTGTGAACGACCACCACGCCCTGTTTCTGGTGTCCCAGCCGTGATACCGTCATGATGAACCAGCGGTGTTCGTTGGGCGAATGGCATGGGTATTCCATTTGAAATGTCGGCAAGCGATGGGCCAGGACATCACGAATGCCCTGGCTTGCCGCATCACTCGACATATCTTCGATTTGAGAACAGCAAATGTCCAGATAGCTGGTGCCTACTCCGGTGCGCGCAGTGGGTTGGGTGCTGTGATTCGGGCTGTTGTCAATGGAAAACTGCAACCAGGCCTGGTTAATGGCTACGATCACGCCAACTTCGTTGAGCACGGCGATCTGGCTGGGTATGGTATCGAGAATCCCCTGGGTAAAAATTTTGCTTTTACGCAGGTCTTGCATCATCACACCCTGTTGGTTAAAGACCTTGTTCAACAGCAGTGACGTGATGCCTGAGGCGACCAGCACCGACAGAACAAACATCGCTACAGAAAAGTTAAGAAACTCAATCTCCAACATCCGAACGTGAATGACCGCATTGACAGCCATCACAATGGCCACAATGCTGCTTACAGCGATGATGACCCGAGCTTTAAGAGAGATTTTCATGGAGTTCAGACAGTAAGACTGTAAGACGTTTTATCACGGGGTCGTTTTACCGGTTTGTTGTTAAAATACAACTGCTGTAGTGGACGGTGACGCTCGGCACATAATCCGATACTATTCTAATCTCTGGAAAGTTTGTATCGTACCTGCCTATAGTCCGAGGTAGCGCGTGACTGTTGCAAGTTTGTCAGGGCTGTTCCAGTGATAATCGGCTTGTTTGTCTCAATGAAAGGATTGCCAATGAAACTCAGCCTTAAACTTCCTTTGGCCTTTGGTGTGGCGCTTTCGCTGCTCTTTGTTGCCAGTATGATTGGCATATTCAGGCTCAGCAGCGCTGTTGACACCTATGAGCAGGTTGTGGAAAAGCACGTGGCTGCCAATAAAAAAGCCGCCGACATTTCTACTGACTTTTCTGCGGCTGTTCAAGAATGGAAAAATGTTCTGATTTGGGGCAAAGACCCCATAGACCAAGAGAAATACTGGCAAGCACATCGCAATGCCATGCAGAAGGTCGTTGACGGAGTGTCTGTCTTGCAGGGCATTGTCGTAGAAGGCACCCATAAATCTGATGTAAGCAAGATGGCTTCGGCCGTGTCATCAGCACAAGAGGCTTACCGAAAAGCATACGATGCCTTCAAGTCGTCGGGGATGGATATCAGCGCTGGTGATCAGGCCGCCAAAGGGGTTGACCGCGAAGCGGCTACCACGTTATCCGACTTGCGTCAAATTCTCTCCAAGGCTGAAGCACAAGCTTCAGAATCAGCCAGTGCCAATGCCCGATTCAGCAGTGTTCTGGCCTACACCGTGATGTCGCTGGTGGCGCTGCTGTCCATGATTGGAGCGGTTTGGTTAAGCCGACAAATTGTCGATTCACTCCACCAAGCCATTGATTTGACAGACAAAGTCTCGCACGGCGATCTGAGCCAGTCCCAACAAAACCCTGGCGCTGATGAAATTGGTGACTTGATACGGTCATTGCAAACCATGCAGACCCGATTGGCAGACGTGGTCGGACGTGTGCGCCAGGGCTCCGAGGGGGTGGCCACGGCCAGTGCCGAGATCGCTCAGGGCAATCAAGACCTGTCTTCCCGCACCGAAAGCCAGGCCAGCGCACTTGAACAAACCGCAGCCAGCATGGAGCAACTCAGTGCAACCGTCAAACAAAACGCTGACAGCGCGGCCCAGGCCAACCAGCTCGCCATGAATGCCAGCACCGTGGCAGTACAAGGTGGTGAGGTAGTATCTCAGGTGGTGGACACCATGAAAGGCATCAATGATGCATCTCGCAAGATCAGTGACATCATCAGCGTGATTGATGGCATTGCCTTCCAGACCAACATCCTCGCCTTGAACGCTGCCGTTGAAGCAGCTCGTGCCGGTGAGCAAGGTCGCGGTTTTGCAGTGGTGGCCTCCGAAGTGCGATCCCTGGCGGGTCGTTCAGCCGAAGCTGCCAAAGAAATCAAGTCGCTGATCAATGCCAGCGTCGAGCGTGTCCAACAAGGCACAGCGCAAGTTGATCAGGCGGGCAGCACCATGACGGAGGTCGTCAACAGTATTCGTCGCGTCACCGACATTGTGGGAGAGATCAGTGCCGCCAGCCGAGAACAAAGTTCCGGGGTGTCTCAGGTTGGCGAGGCCGTGACACAGATGGATCAAGTCACACAGCAAAATGCAGCTTTGGTTGAAGAAATGGCAGCTGCGGCCAGCAGTCTAAAGAGTCAGGCGCTCGAACTTGTTCAAACCGTGGCAGTGTTCAATCTGGGTGCGAGTGATCATCTGACGCATCGGCCATCCTCTACTGTTCGTCATACAGCGCCCAAACCATCCTCCTTTAAAAGCTCGGACCGCCGTCCCATCCCAGCAGTTGCCCGCGTTCAACCCAAGCGACCGGCAGTCCCCAAAGCAACAACGCCTGCCGCGCTGGCTGCCCCCAAAGCCGCTGTCCCGGCATCGACTGATTCGGATTGGGAAACTTTCTAATAAAGACCCGTTCCTTCACACTAACCCTGTCTTGAAGGCGGCAGGGATGACGGGCGTTTCAACCCATCATTGGACACAGTAACAGGGTCCTTGTTACTGCCGTATCGCCAATGGTTGCAAAAATCAGCGCTGAATCAATATGACTGGATACTTGAACATGACCGAAACACAAAACAGCCAAACCAGTCTGACTGGTATTTCACTCAACCACATCGGCATCGCCTGGCGCTTGACCTGGAGCGCCTGTCTGCCGATATTGTTTTTATTGGGTTTTTCTGTCTGGCTCTGGCAAAGTCTGGGCCATATTGAGGCCAGCACGGTGACCGCGTTGACCACCGATGTTGACACGGTCTTGCTGACCAAGGACATGCAGCGCCATGTGGTTCAGGTGCAGCAATTTCTCTCGGATGTTTCAGCCACGCGTGCGCAGGATGGCTTGGCTGACGGGTTTACCGAGGCAAAAAAAAATTACGATCAGTTTCAAGAGGGGCTCGATCGCTTCAATAATCAGGCCAGGCAGAAAAATGACTCGGCCCAGCTTGGTTTGATCGATCAGGCACGTCGGGATTTTGACGCTTATTATGAAAACGGCGTTCGCATGGCCAAGGCTTACGTCAGTGGCGGACCCACTGAAGGCAACCTGTTGATGGCTGGCTTTGACAGAGCCAGCCTGACCTTGCAGACAAGCATGAATACTTTCGTTCAGTATCAACTGAATCAGTTAAAGAACCAGAGTGCCAGTGTCTCGCAGCAAACGGACAGCATGCGTTGGGTCTCGTGGCTGTTGTGTGCGATCAGCACGGTTTTGACATTGCTGTTCAGTTGGCGCATCGGACAATCGATTTTGTTGCCCTTGAAACAGGCCGTTGAAGTTGCTCAAAAGGTTTCTGCGGGTGATTTAACCTCACAGATTGACACATCCGGCACGGATGAGACCAGCAACTTGTTG
>SESH01093926.1_pt1 | contig 10373 bp, 7 predicted proteins | sample 3171561 | NCBI WGS metagenome assembly SESH01 (sample SAMN10866947, study PRJNA518727) | freshwater metagenome | biome: subpolar coniferous forest; feature: holomictic lake; material: water; isolation source: holomictic Lake 442 2011 16.5 m and 2014 13 m | place: Canada: near Kenora, Ontario
ATTTGATTTGTAAGACAGCAACAGCGCGATACACAAGGCCATAGCAGTGTTCTGCCAACGCATCCGTGTGGTCGAAACCATCATGGTGAGCAGACTGAAGAATATCACTCCGTTTTCCAAATACGCCCGGCGATTTATTATGATCATAGTGAAACTCAAGCCCGCTAGGACTATACCCCACAAGGCAGTCCGGCGATCATAGTGGCGCTTCAGGATAATCCACATAAGAATCAACGAGCCCACTCCCAGCATTCCGCCCATAAGTCGGACCGAAAAGCACGTGGCCGGCACCAGGTGAAACAAGCACCATGTAATTCCAAAGTGGAGCGGCCCCGCGAACACCTGATGGACATTATTCATGCCCCTGTCCGAAAAGAGAACAGCGTTTCGGGCTTCCAGGTTCCAGAGACCCTCATCAGGCCCGAGAAGAGGGTACGTCTGGATGTCGTAAAACCGCGAAACAAGGACAACCCCTAAGAGCAGCACAAGTGCCAGCCATCGCATGCCTGTGGTCACCAGAGTCATAATCCCCATCCTCGCAGCAAGGTGGTATACCTGCTCCACAGCTTCAAACACATCGAATGCCGAAAGCCAGTATTACTTCTGTTTCCGCCGCAACTCACGCTTGAGCTTGACAATGCCCCACAACTGTTCAGCACAGATCCAGAACAACTGCGAAATGAAGAAGATCGACGTACTGCCAATCTTCCGGGCGTAGTGGGGCACAGGAACCTCAATGATCTTGTACCCCATATGATGGGCGCGAACCACAAACTCTGCCGTAAAGAACGATAAATGCCGCACTTGCGGTGCAATGCGAGTCACCGCCTCGCGCCGTATGAGACGGAAGCCCGTGTCCATGTCGCAGTATGGAACACGAAAGAACAGTCGCAACAGGAGATTCTGGCCACGCGACAACCAGACACGGTAGAAAGGATCCCTCCGCGGTGCTTTCATGCCAAGAATGATATCATGCGTCTTGCGGTACGGTTCAAGGCGCCAGAAATCAATGGCTGCAAACTGGTAGTCCGAGTCCACAAGGAATATCCATGGCTTGGTGGCATGCCCAATGGCATCCCTTACCGCCCGGAGGTACCCCTTTCTTTCGTTGCTCATGAAGACCCGAATTGGAAGCTCGGTGGCAAGCCGCTCGAGAACAGACTTTGTGTCATCGGAACTGCCGTCCTCTGCAACGATAACCTCCAAGTCCGGCACTCGCCCGGACAATTCGTATATGTAATTACGCAACGTCTGTTCAATGATGAAGGACTCGTTGTGCACCGGAAAGACCATCGACACTCCACCATCCGCCGGATCGGCTGGACCTCGTGCAACGGGTTGTTGTGCGACGAGATTGTCTTTGTTGCTCATGTTGTTCACCTTATTGAAGGCTGCACCTCTCTACCGCCTTAGCATAGACGCTTTATATGGACTAATACGAGCACAGATACGCAAAGGATCCCAGGCCACACGATGCAACTCCAACACCATGCAACCATCCTTGTACCACTCTCCAGCAGTTGAGCCCTCTTCCATCACGCGTACGCTTTATTGAGCAGGACGATGGAAATATATACATAGACAAGACTCCCAAACGTCCCGACTGTGCCGTACAGAAGGACTTCCCTCCACGAAAGAGACAGCCGGCGACAATGATCCGGCAAGAGTGCCTGTGCAACCATCGGAACGGCATTCAGTCCCACCAACAGGAAGAAGAGAGGATACTGATACGCCCTTGAGAGGAAGTATGATGACACCATAAAGCCGGAGGTCGCCGCAATCGCCAGTCCTGCAAAGCGCGCCACATACCTGGCGTCTGTCGACTCAGCGTTCCTGAGCTCATTCCGCACACGCCACGAGCCAACAACGCCTGCGACAAGCAGCGTGACCCACACCCAGTATCCAAACAACCCAAGCTCGGAATAGCACAGCACAAATGCGTTGTGAATCGCCCTGTCATCCTGTACGTAATCGGATATCATGCCATATCCCACACCGAATAATGGATTCTGCTTGAAGGCATAATTCGCCTGTCCCCAGAAAACGACCCTGTCATGAGCTGATTCATCGAGAAATGGTCCGGCATATGGACACAGCCCCAGTGCGCCAACGGCCATCATAAGCAGGAGCGGCCATAGCCATCGTCGTGGAACCATCTGGATAATTCCAACCGCCACTGAGGCCAATAGTGCCAATAATCCACCCCTTGATTGAGTCGCCAGAATGCCGCTTATCAAGAGTGCGGTTATGCCGGCCCCGATAACAAAGGCCACCACCCCGCCCATCCTCGTCAGTACGAATGCGAACGGAATCCCTGTTGCCAGAATCTGCGCAAGATCGTTCGGATCTCCAAAAATGCCAAAAAACAGGCTCCTGAAACTGTACTCATCGCTCCCCGGCGACGTCTTCAACAACGGCATCTGCTGAGCGAATCCATACCCGTACTTCTGCTGAAGCAACGCATGCACCGACATCACACAGGCCATGGATACAAACACCATGGCAATGGCCCGCAATCGCGAGGGGCGATCCGTTACGCTGAACAGCAGTATGCAAAAGAAGGATAGTTTCCACACCTCCGAGAACGCCGCAACCATCCCAGCCAAATATGTATTGGCCACATGTGACATCATTGCGCTGACTAGAATGCCAGCAAAAAGAAACGTAGCCGGCTCCGCCGGTATCCTTGCCCGTTTCTCACTGCATTCAACAAGAAACCCTAGACACGCGATGGCTGTCACAATGTCGAGAATCGGAAATCCATACAGCCCCGGAACCAGCCACTCCTGTGGCCGCCAGAAGACCAGGATCATAAAGATAAGGGCGAAGAAGAAGCTCATGGGGATAGAGTTACAGGGTTGAAGAGGGTTACAGAGTTACAGGGACGGAGAGTTACAGGGTGGCTGGGATACAGAGTTACAGAGTTACAGGGGGTTAGGGTTGCGGGGCTACTGAGGGTTACAGAGTTACAGGGCATATGGTGACCAGAGATTCGGAGTTTGAGAGTTACAGAGTTTCACAGTTACAGGGTTACAGGGTTTCGGAGTTACAGAGAGAGACAGGGAATGGGGTTATGGGTTTGCAAAAATGGAGCAAAGGGTTGTGAGGAGGAGGGTTGGGACGATTTCAGTCCAGGTGCTTGTTTTGCTCAGAGACTTGATCAACCCCCAGATCGCGGCCGAGCATTGGCGACACTGCCCAGTCAGGTTGTCAAACTGCGCCTGGGTGATGTATTCCTGATCGAGGGCAACATAACACAGACTGCGCACCTCGCCACATGAGCCGCGGGATATGAATAGATACTTCATGAAATCCTTGTTGCTGCCTCGCTCAAAACCCTCGGCAATGTTGTTCATGACCGAGACGGACGCACGCCTGATCTGGTCGCAAAAGCCGTAGTCCCTCTGGCTGATGGTGCTGGCAATGGCATATGCGTCGCGACTCAACACCCTCGCAATCTGCCAAATCACCAAATCCTCAAACCTCTCCACCTTCCCCACACTCCCCCCCCCTCTGTCCCTCTGTAACTCTCCGCCTCTGTAACTCTGTAACTCTCTGCCCTGTAACTCTGTAACCCTCTGCCTCTGTAACTCTGTAACCCTGTAACCCTCTGCCTCTGTAACTCTTCTCTCCCCCCTCACCTCTCCATCCCAAACACCACGATTCTGATGGTCCGGAGGAGAATCTGGAAGTCGAGGCGGATCGAGAGAGTCTTGATGTAGTAGAGATCAAACTCCAGCTTGCGGGCGACATCGTCAACGGTGTTCACGTACGTGTAGCGGACCTGCGCCCAGCCGGTTATGCCGGGTGGGACGTTTTCCCGCTCCCTGTAGTTCGGAATCCGCCTCTCAAGATCGGCGACGATCCCTGGCCGCTCCGGCCTGGGTCCCACAAGGCTCATGTCGCCACGCAGCACGTTCCAGACCTGCGGGATCTCATCCAGTCTGAACTTCCGAAGCAAACGCCCGACACGGGTAACCCGCGGGTCATTATTCGGCGACCACACCTCCTGGCCCGGCGCCTCGGCATTCACAATCATGGTTCTGAACTTGTACATCCTGAAGATCTTGCCGAACTGGCCGACCCGGTCCTGAGCGTAGAGCATCGGGCTGAACGGCGCACTGAGCTTGACCAGCAGGGCCACCGCCAGACCGGCCGGCGCCAGGATCAACGACATAAGAGCCGTCACAGCGACATCAAAGAGCCGCTTCACCCTTCGAACAACGGCCATGGACGGCGCCATTGAGGCCTGCATCAACCAGGCCTCGTCCACCAACTCCAATGGCACCCGCCCATTGTAAAGCTCAACGGCGCCCAGCAGATCCAGGACCTCGACCCCGCCGAAGCGCAGCTTCCACAACGCAGGGAAGCACGCCATCATGTCGTCCCTGCTTCCGGAGCCCATGATGATGATATCAGGATTCATTCCGCTCGCTACTTCAGCGAGCTTGTTTGCCGTGGTCTTCACCACCGGGGCGCCGTCTATGTCGGAAGGGATATCGCCGGGGCCATCGAAGATGCTGATGTATCCGCAGACAACGTGCCTCGGTATCACGTAGCCACCCTCTACCATCTTCCTGACAGCCTGGGCATTCTTGCCGGTTCCCAGCACGACAGTCCGGCACACGAACATGCTGCTTTTCGGCAGAATCTCGTAGACCAAGGCCTTGGCGCCAAGCGTGAAGGCGGCATAGGCGACAATTGCGAACAGGAGAACACCCCTGCCGAGAAGCATTTCAAACCAGGCTAGTGAAGTCACGCTGATCACCAGCAATCCGATCGCCAGCGAAAACAGCCAGTTCACCAGGAGATTGAACCTGTAGACTGTGGACTGAAGGCTGTAGTTGCCGCCCACGTAGTTCCCGACAACAATCGCCGCACAAAAGAGAAACCACCCGTCCATGTGGCCGCTGAAATAATCCCCGACCGAATTCTCAAGCGGGACCAGCCCGAGCGAAGGCCCCAGCCACCCCCTGATGATGATGCCTGCCGCCACGGCGGCAACCAGGCACACAACATCAAGCGCGGCCAGCCAGAACGCGCCCTCCCTTACAAAATTCCTGCGCATGCTCATTGTTCGTCGCTCTCTGCTCGCCGCGAACACTTCACGCATCACGCCCATCACTCCACCGGTAGCATGGCGCGGCGCAGGGCTTTTCCAATCCGCTGCAGAACCGCCCGGAATATCCCCACCTTCTTCCGCGAACCCCTGACGCCGTCGGAATAGTGGTCATAGTCGTAGCCGTAGGCATAGGAATACGCATAGTACGCATAGTTCGGGTACTGGTACGCATAGTAGAGGCTGCTGACCTTGCTGAGATCAATGTGATTCATAATCACTCCCAGGACGTGGGCCTGGGAGAGCTGGTCCAGCGCATACTTGACCAGGGGTTTGGGCGTCTTGTTCACGCGCGCGACATACACGATCGAACACAGCCCGCGGGCCGCGAGAATCGTCACGTCAGCTGCCCGGAGCACGGGCGAGGTGTCGATCATGATGTAGTCGTACTTCTGCTTCGCCGCGCCAAAGAACGCAGTCAGGTTCGCCTGCTGCAGCAACTCCGCAATGTTGTCGCATTCCTCGCCGCTCGGGGCAAACCACAGGTTCTCCACCTCGGTCTGGACCACGACATCCTGAAGCGGGGTGCCCTTCATGAGTGCGTCGGTTACCCCTGGACTGCGGTCGAAGCCCAGGGACCTGTGCAGCCTGGGCCGCCTCAGGTCCATGTCGACGAGAAGGACCTTCTTCCCGACCTTCGCAGTCATGACCGCGAGGTTCAAGACCGTGATTGTCTTGCCTTCCTTGGCCTCCGCACTCGTAAACATCGCCATCTTCTGCCCGGCTTTGTCCATGGCCGATAGGACGTTGGTACGCAGCACCCGGTACGACTCGATCGCCCCGCTGGCATGCTGCTCCAGGACTATCGGGCGGGCAACTTTGTCGACTCCGTCGCCCTTCCATCGCGGCACACCACCGAGGAACGGGATGCCAAGGAGGGTCTCAACATCCGCAATTGTCTGCATCCTGTTGTCGAACATGTGCACCAGCGTCGCAAGCCCGATGCCCATACCGAGGGCGGCGACAAGAGCGGCCATCATCACCTTGATGGGATCAGGCCAGACCGGCTTGTCCCCGGTCTTGACCGGCGCAATCATGGCAAAATGCTCAGCCTTGAGTTCCTCGGAGATCTTCAGGTCCTGGAGCCTGGAATAGAGCGTCCGGAACAGGGCCTCCCGTCGCTCCACGACCAGCAGTTTGCGGCGATATTCCGATTCGTTCACGCTCGCCCGCCTGAACGTGTTGTTCCAGTCGCGGATTGGCGAATCCAGCGCATCTGACATGATCTTGAGGGCGCGCCGCCGGTCCTTCAATCTGCCATAGGCAACCTCGAACGAGAGCCTGAGCTGTTCCTGAAGATCCTTGATCTGCTGAACTGCCGCCTTTACCTCAGGATGGTCCACCGTGAACTTCGACATCAGCGCGTTCGTCTGCGCCTGCAGCCGCATCAGCTCAACCTTCATCGACGACCACCGCTTCACGTCAGGCGAATCCACCACCTGCTGGCCTTCGGCATTGAACTCAGCCGAACCGGCCTTGTCACCATGTCCCGCCGCAACCCCGCCAGGCTCACCCTTGGAATCACTCACCGGCGTGAGTGTTCCTGCCTTCCGTGCCATGCCCTCGACGTCAGCGACCACGACCGCCCCTTCGTCCTTGACCATGGGAAACTGGGTGTCGAGCAGCAGCAACTCGGTATTCAACTGGTTCTTGTAGCCAAGAAGCGTAAGCAGGTACCTGCGCTCCATGTCACTCGAGGCCGCGACAACATCGTACGCAACAAGCCGGGTGTAGTCTATCAGGTCGTCCTGCGCCTGCCTGATATCGCCTTCCAGAGCCTTGAGCTCCGTCTCAAGCACCTCGACGGCCTTCCCTGAAACATCATCCTTCCTTGCCTCCTGCCGCTTCTTGAACTCATCCCACACCGCACCGACGTACGCACCGGCATAATCAGGTATCGTACTCCTGACACTCAGCGTGAGCACTCCAGCCTGCCCGCGCTCCAGCTGGACACTGAACGGAACCTTCATCCTGCTCAATCCGCCAACCTTCTGCTGCCAGTCCTTCTGGAGCTTCTGAATGACCGTGGTGTGCAGCTCATCGCTCTCAAGAAGCCACGTATGCATCCTCATGGTAGACCACAGCGACCCGGTATCTGATACCGTCAGGGTGGGATCACGGTATATCATGACGACGGCGCTGGTGAGGAATTGCTGGGGAGCCAGCGCAAGGTATGCCGCCCCGGCTAGCAGGCACAGGATTACGCTGAGGAATATGATCTTCCACCTGAAAATGAAGATGGCAAGGTAGGCACGCGGATCGAACTTCGAACCTTCGCTTTCAGCCGGATTCATCATTTGCGACGCACTCCTACCGCAACCGGAATTGGCCACCGATGGCATGCGTCCAACTGATGCGCCATGCACCCGGCACGCTCACCATGCGTGAAATCCGCCCATCCGCCAGGGTTCAGCGCAAAGGCGGCTCAAATCCGTGATACAGAACATGCTTGCGTACCACCCTAAGAAACGGCGTGGTGATGCGGGAGCGTTCCTGCAGCATCATGGCAGGAACGGGAGTCGCCGTTCTTTGAAAATCACCCGGTCGCCGTGCTCGAGGGCAATGTCTTCCTTTGAATCGGCAGCCTCAAGGATCGGTCTGATATCAACCTTGATCTCGGCTTCAAGACCATCCTGCCCCTTCCTGACGACACGCACATTTCCGGAGTCAACCCACTTCGGCAGCTTGCCGATTTTGACCAGGAGATACATCATCGTGCAGGGCTCGTTATTGGAGAAACGCACGACACTGGGTTGCGAGAGCATCATGACGACAATCTGCTTTTCACCAAGCCCGACCTGCTCATCGCCGGGCGAAACATGCACCCAGTCGTTACCCCTGACCGCCACGCGCGGAATGCTCGCCTTGCCGTCCGGTCCCATGAGTGAGTATTCCTCATTGACCCTGCCGGTGAGCGGGATCGGATTCAGCAGGCCATCCCTTGCGATAGTGATCCTGGTGCCCTTCGCCTGCGACCTCAGCCCCTTCGCCCGCAGAAGCGCATCCCTCAGCGTGATCTGCGAACCTGGACCGATCTTGAGGTCGGTGGGCTCATTGACCCAGCCGCTGACGCGAATGGTGTCGTACGAAGCCTTGACGATCCGGACCGCCACGTTGGCGTTGCGGAAACCCCGCTCCTTTATCAGCAGACTCTTGATCTTTACGGTAGCCTCGGAAGTGGTCATGTTGCCCAGGAACACCAGCCCGACATACCTGAACTGGATTGCCGAAGCGGAGTTGACCTCGTATGTCCCAGAGAGACTCTGATCTTCGTCGACTGTGATCTCTACTACGGTTTCGGGTTGAATGGTTATGCGGGTGCGGGATACGGCTGCCTGCGGCGGTTCGGCTGGCGGCTCAGGCTGTGTCCCAGCCACAACCGGCGACGGTTCCGGTGTCTGGGCTGGGGCGGCAGCTTCAACGGGGGACTCGACCGCAGGTTCAGGTTCTGGATCAGCCACTGCCACGGGCTCAGAAACAGGCTCAGGAGCGGCCTCCTGGACGGCTTCCGGGGGGATTGATTCAGCAACGGGTGCGACTTCTTCCTGCGGTTTATAGACAGCCGTAGCAGCTGCGGTCCGGCTTTCCTCCGCCCGCACCTCGGCAATGAGCCGCTGGAGCCGTTCATTGTCGCTCATTCGCTCAGTGGAACACCCGGAAGCAAGAACAAGAGCTCCACAGGCAAGCAAAATGAGCCCACGCAAAGAATGAATCTTCACAGAACCCACAAACCAAGCTGTAGGAAATGTTGGCAAAAAACCCAACCTTTCACCCGTCGAGCTAGAAACCTGAAACATTCAATCGGTTCCAACATACCGCATGCCCCGGTAAAGCGCAACTTGAAAATGAGGACTGCTGCGGAACGCGGAAGTGGAATATTGGAAAGCGGAAATCCTTTCCTCAACCAACAATCTGGCAACCGCTGTTGCATGCTGGGGCGCCAGATGATACGGTTTGTGTCCAACCATGAACGAATCACGACCAACAGTGCCGTTCCCAGCCGCCGAGTACTCGGCCCGCCTCAAGCGGCTTGCCGGATTGATGAAGCAGAGCAACCTCGACTCCTTCGTAATCATCTCGGAGGTCAACCGGCTCTATTTCACCGGCTTCAAGTCGTCCAGCGGCATCCTCGTGCTCACCAGGAACGAGCCCCCCGCCTTCTACACGGACTTCCGGTACCTCGAGACCGCGCGCAACCGGATCGGTGTCGCCACGGTACGGCGGTCAGGCGTGAAGAAGGGAAAGCCCTTCCACCAGCTTGGTCTCCTGGCGAGGCGCCAGAAGTGGAAGAAGACCGGCTACGAGGGCGCTATTCCGGCCGGCATCTTCACGGCACTGGGATCCGCCCTGCCACCGGAGGCCAAGCTGGAGGAGTCGGGCGGCCTGGTACGAAACCTCCGCGCGATCAAGAGTCCACGCGAACAGGCGGTCATACGCCGCGCCGCCCGGCTGGCCGATGAATTGTTCGCCCGCCTGGCCACCGAGATCCGCCTCGGCATGTCCGAGTGGGAGATCCGCCTTCTCATCCGCAGCCTGACCGACCGGTTGAGCCAGGGGGAGGCCTTCCCCTGCATCGCCTGCGTCGGGTCCAACGCATCCCGATGCCACCACGAGCCGTCCGCCCGCATCCTGAAACAGGGGGACGAACTGCTGCTTGATTTCGGCCTCGTCGCCGACGGCTACATGTCGGACATGACCCGCACGATCTTCTTCGGCCGGCCGCCGGCCAGGCTCAGGAAGATCCACTCGCTCGTGCTTGAAGCCAACCAGCGGGCCGTGGAAGCCGTTCGCGCCGGCAGGAAATGCTCGACCATCGACGCGGCCGGCCGCCGTGTCATTGAGAAAGCCGGCTACGGCAAGTACTTCGGCCATGCGCTCGGACACAGCCTCGGCCTGGAAATCCACGAGTCACCGGCATTCTCGGCAGTCGACAACACCCGCCTCGAGCCGGGGATGGTCATGACTGTCGAGCCGGGAGTCTACCTGCCCGGCATCGGCGGTGTCCGCATCGAGGACATGGTGCTGGTGCGCCGGAACGGCTGCGATGTGTTGACCTCGGCCCCACGACCGGTTGTCATCGATTAGTCCATGGCCAGCCCGGCGGGAGGCCAGAAGAACAAAGCACCCCACCGTACCGCCTCGGCCCACGCAGCCCCTGGAATGAGCGAGTGGCTTCCTCGGTTCAGGCTGGCAGGTTTGACAACTCGTACTTCAGGATGCTGAGCGCGCAGATTGCAGCGGTCTCGGCCCGGAG
>SESH01056675.1_pt1 | contig 10370 bp, 10 predicted proteins | sample 3171561 | NCBI WGS metagenome assembly SESH01 (sample SAMN10866947, study PRJNA518727) | freshwater metagenome | biome: subpolar coniferous forest; feature: holomictic lake; material: water; isolation source: holomictic Lake 442 2011 16.5 m and 2014 13 m | place: Canada: near Kenora, Ontario
ACTTGATCGCAAACAAAACCCAAGGTAATGCAGGAGTATAGTGCTGATCTAATCGGCCCGGCAAGATTTGCACTCCATTGACTTGTTACCCTACGCGGAACGGCAATGCGGGGGCACAACACCAGCGGTATAAAAACAGCGCCTATGTTCTCAACAGCATTGATGATAAAATTAACCATAACCCGGCTCAACTTAATGCCCTAAAACATTACCAACAAGGCTTCTTACAACAGTAAGTTGTTTAATATTACGGAGTAAAGCCATGACCACAATTACCCTGGATGACGCATTAATAGATAAAGTGATTGCCGTCAGTCATACTCAAAATGTCCAAGAAGCACTGACAAAAATAATAGCCTTTTACTTGCAGCAACATAAACAACAACCCGGTATTGCCGAATTACTCGCGATGCCCGATGCAGCTACTATTGATTTTGAGCCGCCCCGCTTGGCGTCCAACCTTTTTAATCCGGCTGATTTATCGTGAGCTTATTGCTGGACACGAATGTCGTTTCTGAACTAAGAAAAGCGAAAACAGGAAAAATCAATCCCAATGTAAAAGCCTGGGCAGATAGCGTTGTACCGACTGATTTGTTTATATCTGTGGTGACACTGCTTGAGATAGAAATGGGTATCGGTTTAATGGAGCGGCGAGACTTGGTACAAGCGACATTACTGCGTACTTGGTTTAATAATCATGTGTTGCCGGCCTTTGAGGGACGTATTCTTGTTGTTGATACGGCTGTGGCGCTATGTTGTGGAAATCTGCACGTACCAGACCCGCGCTCAGACCGTGACGCCTTAATCGCAGCCACTGCAATCGTTCATGACATGACCGTTGTTACTCGTAATGTGGCAGATTTTAAGCCAACCGGTGTACAAATACTCAACCCTTGGAATTAATTCAATAGTGACCCAATCCCGATCCGCGCCCGAAGCAGCCCTGATTACCCGATCAGGAATATAGAGGGCTTGCCGGCTTTTAAAATTAAACCTTTTTGCAGAACCTTTTCTCGGCACCAATAAAGTTACAAATTCCTGCAAACGTTTTACCCTTATCTGGCAGCAGCCAGACGCATCACACAATCAACGGATAATAATGAGTCATTTTTTTCAACAAATCGAAGCCGCATTGCTTCCTGCTGCAATTCCCTATGCACCTGAAGGTACAGACCCCAAAGCCGTTGTAAATCAATGGATATATAGCTAAGGTTGTCAGCACTAAACAGTAATTCTTTAGTGCTAAAAAATCATAATTTAATCAAGAACAAGAAACTATGCTCAGAGATATTCTTAAACGTATTTTGACTGAATGGCCTAATGCGACGCAGCAACCGTTTACAGATCATCCAATTGCTGTTGCTATACGTAAAGAACTTTCAGATAAAATTAGTTCTATTATTTCCGAAATATATCCCAGCTTTCTAATTTCTGGCAGTGCAGGCGCAGGAAATTGGGCGAACGTGCCGTGGCTCTCGATATTGAACCCTGAAATAACCAAAACTACGCAAGATGGGATTTATCCATGTTATTTGTTTCGAGCTGATGGATCGGGTGTTTACTTATCAGTCATTCAGGGAACAACAGCTCCACAGAAGTTATATGGTAAAGCAAAAGCCGAAAATCTAGCGAATTTGCTCCTAACTAAAATCCGGTCCGAAATGCCGCTTCTTGTTGAATGGGGTATGCCACAAGTCGATTTAAGAGCTAGTACTCCATTAGGGAAATCATATGAGAAATCAACAATAGCGGCTCGATTTTATCCTTTGGACTCCCTGCCATCTGAAGATGACCTGCGAGCCGATTTACTTACAGTCATGAAGTTTTATGAAGAAATTGAGCAAATTTGGCGAATTACTCGCAACGAGAATATTTTGAACGCATTATCAGCAGTGGGTACAAAATTACCAAAACCTTTCCTACTGCTTGCCGGTATTTCCGGAACAGGTAAAACCCGTTTTGTACGCGAACAGGCCGCTCAACATTCCAATGGTGATCATTTATCCAATTACTGCCTGATTCCGGTTCGTCCTGACTGGCATGAACCTTCTGATTTGCTGGGTTATATCTCCCGCATCGGGCAGAATGGTTCACGCTACGTGGTGACTGATTTGCTGTGCTTTATTGTAAAGGTCTGGCAGAACGCTTGGGCATCGGCTACTGCGGAAGAACTGGTATGTAAGGCACCTGCCGAGATGACGCCTTATTGGTTGTGTCTGGATGAAATGAATCTGGCACCGGTCGAGCAGTATTTCGCCGATTATCTGTCGATATTGGAAACACGCAAATGGCAAGATGGCAGTTATAGCTGTGATCCTTTGCTGAAATCGGCCACCATCGAGCAACTTGATTCAGCCGGTCAGCAGGTATTTCGTAAAGATTTAAACCTGGATGATGAAAAATTTGATGACCTGTGGTTACACTTTCTTAATGTAGGCATTCCGTTGCCGCCTAATTTGATTGTTGCCGGAACGGTGAACATGGATGAAACCACGCACGGCTTTTCCCGCAAAGTGATCGACCGTGCCTTTACCATCGATTTCGGGGTGTTTTATCCCAATGATTTTGACCATTATTTAGATACTTCTCTTTCTCCCCGCCATAAAAAGTTGGGCTTTCCGGTATTGTCCAAAGTAACCAAAGACGACTTAACGAATGTCAATGCTGATAAGGATGGAGCAAAAAGTATCGCTTTCCTGAAAGCCATCAATGATGAGCTAAAAGGCACACCCTTTGAGCTGGCTTATCGTGCGTTGAATGAGCTGTTATTGGCGGTGGTGAGTTTCAACCCCAAGGATGATGCTGAATTGCAGGCGGTTTGGGATGATTTTTTGATGTCCAAGGTATTGCCGCGCATAGACGGTGATGCCGACAAATTAAAGTCTATGGGTGATGATAGCAAATTACAAGCTAACAGCGATGACAGCAGTTTGCTGATACAATTATTAGCGGTGATTAAACTGCAATTTTCAGTCATTTGGTCAAAGAAACGTCCCGATTTGTTGCGTGAAAATATCGACGGAAGTGATTGCACGGTTTACTGTCGCTCCAAACAAAAACTGGAATGGATGCAAAAGCGTTTGGCAGACAACGGCTTTACCACTTTCTGGCCATAAAGCCGTGCCTGATCTTTTAAATCTTAAGACACCTCACTTTGAATTAAGCGTATGGGCCAAAGACGTTGAAGCGTCACAGGCATTGCTTGACAGGACACATACCAATCGCAATATAGACGTTCCGCGTAGTTCGATACGCTTTAGTCCTGCGCTGAAGGTGCTTGACGTTACACCGCCAACAGAAGGGGCTATAACTGAGCAGTACCTTTCAGAATTGACCTTGCCTGAACTGCTCTTTTTTGAAAACAAACACTATGAGTTTGAGTTTTTGTTTTTCAACGGAGTAAACACCACCACTCATACACCTGTAATTATCCATCGCCTAAGCAGTATTGAAGAAGGCTTTCATTACAAGCGACGTTCTTTGCGGGGCAGCGTTAATTTTGGCAATGACATCGGCTGGTTTCGGTTAGGTCGGCGGTACCAAATCGCGGGGCGGGAAGTCACTCAATACCTGTCTTTTGAGGTGCAGCCGGTCAAGATGGCCATGGCTCATGATCTGGAAAATATCCATAGCACAATTGATGCGTATTATCCGCTGTGGCGCTTTTCTTTTGTGCAAAAAACCGATCAGGAATTGGCAAAGTCCAGAAAACCGCACGAGCGATTTCCGTTGTTGTGGTTGGCACATTTTCAACGCTTGCGGACAGATTTGGAAAAAGTCATTAAACGGATATGTAACGCACCGCACACCCGCCTGTTACCCTATCAACATCATGTACGCGCAGAACGCCTGCGTGGGCGCTTGTCTCCCAAACTGGAAGAGCGCGTTACCGGACATTTGAACAAGGGTGAGACACGCCATCGCTATCAAATAACCGGGCAGCGGCTTTCGCTGGATACGCCGGAAAACCGCTTTGTAAAAATGGTGCTAATCCGATGCAGTCAGGCTATTACCCGTTTTAAAAAACGTGCGGAACAGGATAGTTTATCTCCTGAGCGTGGACGACTTTCGGAGTCTTTTTTTGCCGAACTGGATGACTGGAAACGGCCTTTGGATCAGTTATTAAATCGGCCCTTGTTTGCCGAAGTCGGTGCTTTTGACGGTCAGGCTTCTGAATCGTTGGTGTTACATCAACGTGACGGTTACGCAGGTGTGTATCGCATTTGGCAGGAACTAAAACTGTATCTGGATTTGTTCGGTCGCCATGCGTCTATTTCCATGAAGTCAGTAGCCGAGTTGTATGAGGTCTGGTGCCTGCTGGAAATGCGGCGGCTATTGCTGGAGTTGGGCTTTACAGAAAAAACTCACCATCGCGCCTTGTTGAAGGACAACGGCTTGGAAAAAAACCTGATAGACGGCATCGGTGCGGCATTCCATTTGGAAAGAGCCGACGGTATCAATATACGTCTGGCCCATGAACCCGTTTTTCGTCGAACCAACGACCCGTCATTTGGCAAAATCTATTCTTGGACGACAGTACAAAAACCCGATATTTTTTTGGAGGCAACCTTTCCCGACAAGGAACGGGTGCAATGGATTTTTGACGCAAAATATCGTATTGCCGATGACGGAAAAGGCACGGACTACGCACCGGATGAGGCCATTAACCAGATGCATCGCTACCGCGATGCGCTAATTTATATCAATCAAGCCAATGACGGTGAGCCGGAAAAAAGCCGCCCGATTTTGGGTGCCTTTGTGTTGTACCCTGGCTGGTTTGATGAAGCCAATACCATAAACCCCTACCAAGACGCTATTGAAACAGTCGGCATAGGCGGCTTTCCGTTATTGCCGGGACGAGATAATCAGTGGTTACGGGATTTTCTGGTCAGTCGTTTTGGCGATAGAAATGTAACTTACCCCATACCGGAAGCAGATCAATATTTTGTAGAAGAGTCCGCGCGTATCGGAACCATGGGTATGCAACAGGTTCGATATTCCGATTTAACGTTGGCTGCACCCATGGGGCCGATAAAAGGTCGTGATAAAGACTATTTACAGCGATTTAAAGAAGGATCGGCGGGCTGGTATCACATTCGTTTGAGTGCTACCGAGAAAAAATCCATCGCACGAAATACTATGCGTGAAGTACGTTACTGCGCCATTGCTGTCTATCACGGTGGTGAGGCGGAGCGAATCATTACCCATCTTTATGAAGTAAAGTCTGTTAAATTGGTGAAGCGTTGCGATATGGACATACATCAAGCGGGAAAAGTGGACAGTGCTAATAACGAGGAATACTGGCTATTCGAATTAGGCTATGCAAGACCACTGGCGCAAGCTTTTAGCATGAAGGGACTTAGATCATTTAGATTTCAACTGACCAATGCCAAGGAATTGCTGGTTGCCAAAAACTGGGACGATCTGCCGAAGCGTTATGTGCTGGTAAGGTAGAAGGTCATAATGGTTGACGTTGTCGATACTGCGACCCGAAGTCGAATGATGGCAGGTATCAAGGGAAAGAATACCCAACCGGAACGGTTGGTTCGCAGCCTGTTGCATCGTCAGGGTTTTCGGTTTCGTTTGAATGTCCGTGAACTGCCCGGAAAACCCGATATTGTGTTGCCACGTTACCACGCCGTTATATTTGTAAATGGCTGTTTTTGGCATGGCCATGACTGCGCCCGTTTTAAATGGCCAAAAACCCGAACAGACTTCTGGCGACATAAAATTGAAGGCAATCGCGCCAATGACCAAAAAGTGATACAGGCATTGCTTGCGACTGGATGGCGAGTGGGTACGGTTTGGGAATGTGCAATTCGCGGAAAGGGCAAAACTATTGAGGAGGTTGTAAACTCAATGGGAGAATGGTTAAAGAGTGACCGATTATTTATGGAAATAAGAGGCTGAAATAAAACACGCTTTATCAAATACTATCCGACACAACAAACATGAGTATCGCATTGTCGATGCAGCTTTATTTTCTGTAATGGGCAATACAGGCATGACAGTCAGAAAAAAAATTTAGTGACTTGTTGGATGAGCTTAAGCCGCTGGAAAAAATTAAAAATACTTTCATACAAGCGACCATCCGATACAAAAAATGGCGGAATATTGATTGGGTTGCTCGGCATCAATCAGCGTTGATTACTTTTGTATGTCGCCATGACTTAATGCTGACGGAATAAATCCTTCATGTGCCAGCGCATGAACAACGCCACGCATTAAGTAACTATTGCTAAAACCAATAGTATATTGCCTCGCCCCCTCCTTGACGGGTTGTAACATATTGCGATCAACCAGTTTTTTAATTTGATAGGTGCGCTGGGCGGTTGTCATTGCAGGCATGGCAGCCGCCAAGTCAGCCGCCTTTGCTACACCGCTTTTAGCGGTGATATGTAATATTTTCTCTTCCATTGCCGTAATATGCTCTCTTTCTCTGGCATAAGTCAGTGCAGGTCCAAGAATTCTGGCACTAAAAAAACTAAAATCAGTCAACTGATCGACTTTACGCAATTCGTCCAAAATACCTTGCAAGACGTACACACACCATTCTTCCAAAGCTTCCGGTGACCCTTTATCCGCGCAGGCCAACATGGCGTAATAACGACCCCGATCATTACAAAACACCGCCGTTGGATTTAGCACCCGTCCACCGGCCTTAACATTAAAACCATATTTAATCAGTAGTGCGTAAGTTAGCAGCCTTACCACCCGACCGTTGCCATTACCAAACGGATGTATCCAACCAAAACGGTGATGCGCCAAAGCCACTTTGATCAAATCATATTTGGGAGGATGATTCTCGTTGATAAAACTTACCAACGCCTGCATATATTCCGGCACTTGAACAATGTCTGGCGGCAAATGATCTGACTGGGCAATTTGCACCGGCTTAAGCCGGTAAGCGCCCGGCGTGGCATCGCCTTCCCGCTCCAGGTCTTTTACAGTGATGGCGTGTAGCTCACGAATAAAGTGCTCGCTCAGGCTATCACCCGATTGAATGCTGTCTTCGACATAGGCCATGGCAGCCTCAATATTTTCCATTTCCCGCAGTTGATCAGTAGGGGCTTGCCGGGCACCTTCCAATTTACTTTCCACATAGTCAGCCAAGGTAGTGTGATTCCCTTCTATTCGAGCAGAACCCAAGCTTTCCAACATGTGGAAGATACGTTTGAGCTGAAAAAAAACGTGCGGTGGAGTGGTGCCGCCCAGTTGCAACCGACGCAAATGTTCCAATTCTGTCAAAACATCAACCAACGGTGAATCAAACGAGGGATTGAGCAAAGTTAAATCATGGTGATTAAACGTAGGCATGGCAATAATTTTCTATAATGGTAATTTTATATATCTTTAATTTAACATTATTACTCTAATTTATTCAATAAATTAACTAATAGTTAATATAAAATTATCTCTAAATAAGGTCAAGAATAACTCTAAGTTCCTGTTTCTATAAATTGACCGGGAAGTTTTTTCTATCAAACAGCCCTCGCCAATAGAGTCATTTATGGTTAATAAAACCGAATACAACCTGAAGAATTAACTCGTAACCTGCACCCAAAACTGCCGATGCCGACAGACGGTGCATTAATCAGATTTATAAACCCCTTAAATTATCTTGATCGTTCAGCTCTTGATCCGTTACGGCCATCCCGTTACACTTGTAGCCATTCCGTGTCATGATCACTCATTTATTTATCTCTAATTAATAGGTTCAATTGAACCGGGGATAGAAACATAAGCCTGCCAATCATTAGTGGGCTTGGCTTTTGATGATGCTAAACCAGACTTTTGGTAGGATGCTTCCATTGCCTTTGCTTCAGAGATTAATGCCAAAACTTGCGCAGTACAATCGTCACCGGTTTTTAATAGATCCATTAATGACTGGCCGTTAAAAGCTTTCATCTTCAGTAAAGATCCGGCGCGAGATATTTTTGCTGCATTAAAAGTGTCGGCAATTTCACTCAATTTTACAATACGATTTAGTTTATCCGGCTCTGGAATTGAATCACCCGACAACCATTTATAAACCGCTTGCCGAGTCACATCAAACAAACCGGCAAGGTCTGAAACAGAAGGATTGAGTACTGAGCGAATATTCTCGATATGCTCTACAGGTGTCCGGACATCAAGGACTGATGGATGGTTAACGGTTGCTACAGCGTTATTGAGAACAATGCTTACACGAGGCTGAATATAGCCAGACCATTCTTCAATTCTATCTGCCCCATAAGCACTCCCGGTGCCAACCACCACTCTATTAATAATGGTAAAAGCGGTTTTAACCGGATTTTTTAAGCCAAGTCCCTGTGATCCTGTTTGATTAGCGTACATACATTTCTCTAAAAATTATTATGCCCAAGTTTCTCTGGCGTATTCGGTAATCATCGCGTTGAAAGCATCTTTAATAGTCGAATGTAGATTAACGTATTGATCTTTAATTTGATTGAAATCCAAGGGCATAATCCCTTCAACAAAATGATCAGTATCAATGATGGCATGAGATATTACATTTGTGTTTTCAAATCGCGGCATCGGCAACAGGCCGTTTGGAACCATATCAGGTGGGTACCCCAATTGAGAAGTAGCGCGATGCACTCTAGCGACCAAGGTACCTTTAGGTAACAGAGGGCCGCTGCTTGTTTCAAAAACCGATTCAATTAATGAGTATCTCTGTGCCGCACCAAATTCGACGCCATGAAGTCCATTGACTAAATACAAATCTACTTTTTCATTTGAGTGCGGCAGAATGGCATCAAGATAACGCAAGCCTAATCTGCTTAAATGATCAAGAGTAACGACATCATGAATAGCCTTTAAACCGCACAATAACTCAGAAATAAACTTATCGCTCGTTTCATAATGGGTCGTGTGATATATCAGGGACGTTTGACTGAGAACAAACCCTGAGGTTCTATCTGCTTTTGTAATTAACCAAGTATGCGTCGGGATTAATTTGGGCTCTGCTACAGTTTCTCCCGGTGCAGCGATAAACTGAAGCTGTGTAACCTCTTGGGCTTCAAAAAGCGTATAACCATCACGACGAAGAACATCCTGTATATCACTAACGTACTTTTCCATAGCGGCTACAGGATTAAATTGTGCTTGAGCTAATGCGTAGTAGACCGGTGCATTGGACATTTTTTCGCTCATGAATTTTCTCTTAATGATGGTAGTCGTGCGCTAGTGCGCTTGGTTTACATTTTGGTTGTCAGTTTACATCTCAATTCATAGTATGGGCAAGAAAAAGTTCTTTAAGGTGATAAATAAAAACTATAAAAGATTTACTTGAAAAGCTCCCTAACCCACTCCAGCGCTTCATCTTCGCGTACTTGATCGGCAGCCATCGCTTTATAACCGGCATCTAAAGAAGCGTCCAATACATCAGGCAATAATAAGTCGTCAATAAGTTGATCCATTTTCTGCTCTATATTAATCAATTACGTCGTTACTTCACGTCATCATTAGCGTGTTTTAATCGTTCGCTTTCAGATTCACTATTCCTGCTATTATTTTTGAAACAATCAAAAACACGTTCGCCACTGGGCAATCCTCCCGCCCCTTGTCAGGGACGGGAGGATTGCCTATAGCTTATTAAAAGTCTTTCTGCTCAAGGGTTCGCTTCGATTTTAGCTAAATAAACGGTGGGTTATTTTTTATCTGAACCCTTTACAGGCCAGATGTTGAATGCGAAACAGCGGTGATTGATGAGCTTAAAGACGAGAGTTTTTATGTTACAAAAATGCAGTTTTAACAAACTTGTAATAAGTCTACTTGGTTATAACCACAGAATCACCCTAACCAATATCCCGGTAGAAGCTTGGCTGTTATTTTTGCGCATAGCTTTCCCTTTTTATTAACTGCAATACTAAGGCCGCGTAACACCGGCTTTTTTATCTGAAATAAAGGGTAACCTTAATTACGGTAAATCAAAACTGTTAGGTATAGGCATTATACGGTGTAGCTTTCAGCTACACTTCAGCTTGATAGCGGCACAGCACATCCCTAAAAAGCCCGCTGGTGGCGCGATAATGATAAAGCAACAAAGAAGCCCTACCCATAGCACAAAAAAGAAGCTTAATTGAGTTTGTAGCGTATTTAAATTTACAGCTGCGTAATTTAAGTCCCATCCAACTGCGGTGGTAGTTCAAGCGTACTTGGAGGAGGTTAGGCAGGAAAAATAACGGTGAAAGCGGAAGCCGGTAGCACTTAGACAAAAAAACCAACGGTTAATGAATTTATGCTTATGAAGTTTTGCGGGGTAACACCAGCTTTTTTTGTGCCTAAAATTTAAGCAAGTGATGCGGTGATTTGCACTACAATTTATTTTCAACTGGCACGTGAGTGGCACGTGGGGAATTTCAGGC
>SESH01058369.1_pt1 | contig 10362 bp, 9 predicted proteins | sample 3171561 | NCBI WGS metagenome assembly SESH01 (sample SAMN10866947, study PRJNA518727) | freshwater metagenome | biome: subpolar coniferous forest; feature: holomictic lake; material: water; isolation source: holomictic Lake 442 2011 16.5 m and 2014 13 m | place: Canada: near Kenora, Ontario
AGGTTGACAATTTCCGTTACCATGGCGCCACCCTCAATCTGCACTGCGGCTTTGCTGACGCATCCGATCAAGCGGATTTTGGCCTCCCATTCGAACCCCCCTGCGGCCCGAATGTTTTAAATATGCTCTGGCACAACATCGGGAAATTCATTTTTCCCTGGGCTGGCAAATCCTTCGAAAAAATATCGCCGCGCAAACTCTCCATGTTGCTCGACGAGAGTCCAAATCTGACCGCACGCTATCCCGCCCGCGTCTCTCAACTCAAATACCATTCCGCCAGCAGCCCCCATTACCTGTCGCTCAAAGCGGATGCACAGCATCTTAACAGCGGGCGCTATGCCGAACATCTGACACACAACTGGGATCAGGGCATGAGCCCTGCCGACAAGGACTTCTGGCGTCAGGAAGCACTCGAGCGCTATGTGATGGGTTACAACCTGCAGGATAAACGCATTTTAATGATGGATAGCCTGATGGCGCTCAATGACATGAATTATCGCGTCCCCGACACCGCGCTGCAGCAAGCATCCGTCAAGAGCGGCTCGCCCTTTGAAAGACAGGGATACGCCTTTCTGGGGGTTGCAGATCAGCCCTCTATCCTGCCCGCCAATTGCGAAAAATGCGTGTTTCAGTTCAATTATCGCTATCCCTTAATCGGCGGCCCCGCACCGATCGGCTATTGTCTGGACGAGCTGGTCGAAATTGCCGACGGTCTGTTTCTGGGGCAGCTTATTTATGCCACGGCGCTGCAACGGCCCTTTAATTCGGGCGTTGATCCGGCCGAATATGACTATCAGCTATTCGGATACTTCCTGCTGCTGGACGATGAGTGGGAGCGACACCGGCAGGCGATCGGTCTGGACACGCTTAACTGATACAAAAGCCCTATTCAAACGACGGGAGTTCTCATGCAAATTGACTTTCACCATGCCACCACCTATGTCATCGCCCGCGATGCCGGTTTCAATCATCACGATGCCGACATCATTGCCTACGCATCCCAGTATGTCGACGATGCAACCTGCAGCGGCGCCGTCTATTTTGATAACGGTGCCGCCTATAACCGCATCAATTCAGCGCACAAGATGATCGATATTCGCAACGCGGAGGAGCTGGCCAATCACACTGTCTGGCTGCCTTTTCACTTTCTACCCGGCAACGGCGGGCTGCCGGCGGAGCAAAATCCAGAAGGCAGTTTCATCGATAAAATTGTCTGCACGCCGGATAGTCCGATCGCGCGGGAAATGATGCGCGATGCCATACTGGAAAAGCATCGCGCCTATGGCCTGCACAGGCTGGGCGTGACCCTGCATGTCTATGCGGACACCTGGGCACATCAGGGATTCGCCGGCGTTACGCACAAGATCAACGAAGTTGAAAAAGCCCGCGAGACCGGAAAGTCAGGTATTTTCAACAAGCCGTTGAGTAACCTGCTGGGCAGTTTTCTGGATGATGCCATCCCGCCGTTAGGACACGCCCGCGCGCAAGTTTTTCCCGATATGCCTTTTTTGCGCTGGCAGTACAAAAACGGTCGCGGCAAACTCATTCCGCGCGACAATCCGGCCGATTTTCTGGCCGCCAGCGAACAGATGTGCATCGCCATGCGGCGTTATATTCTGGGCGATCCGGAGGCTCTTGTGGCCGGACTTAACGATCAGACCCGGGAGAAAATCAGCACGATGTTCGCCACCACGCTGGCGGACGACGGCGACTGGCGCCATCAAAAATGGCTCACGGCGATTCGGGATGGACAATTTACCGTGTGCGGAAAAGTGGACATAGATAACTACGATCCGCTGGGCAAGGCTTCATGGAAGGCCGATGCGCTGGGCACGAGCGCTGAGCTGCATGAATACCGCTATCAGGCGCGCTTTTTAGGCAGTCACTGGAAACAGTTTCACGATGCGGTACAGGCGCATCGTTTTAATGTGATTTACAATATTTTGCCCAAATACGGTATTTGTGCCGCATAAACCTGAACTGACGCCCGCACGGAGCGGAGGGGTAACCGTCCCGTCAGCGCCCGTCAATCAGGTAGCACCGCGTGTGTTGAGGCGACGATGTGTGACTTAAGTGACTGATTGAAAAGTGGAGTTAAATTACAGGGAACTCATTTGAAAAATCGCGAGAAAATATATTGACTTTCCCACATTACCCACAAAGCCAGACAACATAAAGGTTAGCGCAGCGCCCGGACTCACTTTGACTCGCAAATTACGATAACACGTTGTTTTAATTCAACTATTTTAAATATTAAAAAACAGGCAACCTAGAAAAAACCCTTATTAGATGGTGGTTTACGCGCTAATCTAGCAACCTTATCCACAGAGTTATCCACAGATATTGTGGATGAAACAGAAATATGCTTTAGGAACGAGGAGTTGGCACAGGATTGTGCCGGTCATTCTGCAATGACCGACACAAATGGTATGGTTTAGTACAAGAATGAAGCGATTAAATTGAGTGACAATATCCGCAACACAACGCCGGAAAATGCAGCGCAGTGATCCTCTAATTATCGACGACTGCAGTTGAGGCTACGCAAGATGGATAACCGTTGCTGCTCTCTGCGTGCTGCGACCATTTGATCTCTAGCTTCCATCTCATGCAATGCAGTGTGGCGAACCTCTGCTGACGTATCGTCGTTAGAATTTTTAAATTGCAAGTCTGCGTTGCTCATGATGATCTGCCTTTCAGTACGCGAGTTTGATGAAGCACTGAGTTGATTAACGGCAGCAATCTTGTGAGCATGAGCGTATTTTTTCAAAAATTCTGCATCCCGCCACAGATGCTGGCAGAAACCTGCATGAGATAGGTTCCCTACCCCGCCAACACACTGATTTGCACATCCCCCAGTGTAACGAGCGCGCCGGCCCGTATCTTGGCTGTTTTGCGTAATTCCGGCTGTCCATCCACGGAGACCACACCTTCGGCCACCATGGCCTTGCCTGCACCGCCGCTATCGCACAGTCCAACCATCTTGAGCAACTGATTGAGCTCGACATAATCACCGTTCAACTGAAATTCGATTTGTTGCATAAAAAACTCCTTGGGTATTGTTACTCGTTAGTATTGGTTGATACGTTGATGACTTCAGAGGACAGCCGATGCTGCGCCAGCGCCCATTGCACGTGCTCTCGTACCAGCGCTGAAGAATGATTGGCCCTCGATTGCAGCGCCACCCTCACCTGTTCGCTGGCCGGCGCATTACCCAGCGCCACGGCGATGTTGCGCAACCATTGCTCATGACCGATACGGTAAATGGCGCTGCCGGCCAGATTTTCCCGAAACTGCGCCTCATCCCATGCGAACAACTCCGCGAGGCCCACATCATCCAGATGGTGCCGGATGGCGAAATCCGCTTCCACGGTGATCTTGGCAAACCGATTCCACGGGCAGACCAGCTGGCAATCATCACAGCCGTAAATCCGGTTGCCCAGCAGCGGGCGCAATTCGGTTGGGATGGCGCCTTTGAGTTCAATCGTGAGATAAGAAATACAGCGCCGCGCATCCAGCAGGTACGGCGCGATGATCGCCTGTGTCGGGCAAATCCGTATGCACGCATCGCAACTTCCGCAATGCGCTGCGACCGGCGCATCCACAGGCAAAGGCAGATTAATATAAATTTCCCCGAGAAAAAACCAGGAACCCTGATCGCGCGTCAGCAGCAACGTATGCTTCCCGCGCCAGCCTAACCCTGACTTATCGGCTAGCGCCACCTCCATCACCGGCGCACTGTCAGTAAACACCCGTCCTTCAAATTCTGCAACTACACCGCGTATTTTGTCGGCCAGCAACGCTAAACGCTTACGCAACACCTTATGATAATCGCGCCCCAGGGCATAACGCGAGAGGTAGGCACGCGCCCCCTGCCCCAGCACCTCAAAACCATCCCGCGCACCATCCGGCCAATAGTTCATCCGCAAACTGATCACGCGCACCGTACCCGGCACCAGATCAGCGGGCCGGCTGCGCTTGACCCCGTGTTTTGCCATATAATCCATTTCGCCGTGAAATCCCCGTGCGAGCCATGCCGTCAAGCCGGATTCCGCACCGGACAAATCGACATCTGTAATACCGGCAGCCTGAAACCCGAGCTCGTGTGCCCAGATACGTATATTGCCGGCGAGTTGGTCATACCGCCCTGATTGAGGAATTTTATTTTGCATAAGCCCGATGATAGCCGAATTAACCTTGCCGATGAACCTGCCACACTGCAACTGGCGGCGCGTCTGGCCGCGCAATTGCAGCCGGGCATGGTCATACATCTGCAAGGCGACCTGGGCGCCGGCAAGACCTGTCTAGTACGCGGCATCTTGAATGCATTAGGTTATACCGGCCGTGTAAAAAGTCCGACCTACACCTTACTGGAACCCTATCGTGCCGGCGGACTGGACTTGCGCCACTTTGATCTGTATCGTTTACAAAATGAGTATGAATGGGAAGCCGCAGGCTTCCGTGACGAATTTGACGGACACAATATTCTGCTGATCGAATGGCCGGAAAAAGCACCGGTGCCGCCCGCCGATCTGCTCATCGAACTGGAAATTCTGCCTCAGGGACGCCGCGCCAAACTCACAGGCAACACCGCAATGGGACAAGCATGTTTAAAGCAGTTATAAATTCACGATTGCAACACGCTATTCACGGCCTGCTGACGGCTGCGTTCCTGCTGTGGCAACTTCCCGCACTCGCAGCCATCGAAATCACCGCCACACGCGTCTGGCCCGCGCAGGACTACACCCGGCTGACGATAGAATCAAAACAGGCGATCCGCCACACTATTTTTTCCGTGGACAACCCCGATCGTCTGGTCGTCGATTTAGAAGATGTGGAGTTAGGCGACACACTCAAGCAACTCACCAGCAAACTCAGCCACGATGACCCTTATATCAAAAGCGTGCGCGTCGCCCGCTTCAAACCCGGCATTGTGCGTCTGGTACTCGACTTGAAAGGTCAGGTCAAACCGCAGTTATTCGACCTCAATCCGGTCGGCGAATATGGCTACCGGTTGGTGCTCGATGTGTATCCGGCCGTCGCCGCCGACCCGATGATGGCACTTCTGGATCAGGATAAGCCAGCCATTGCAAAAGCTGCGGATAACGTTGAACAGGAAGCCGCGCCCCTTGCAAAGCCTTCGCCCGAACTGCGCACACGCACCCTGATCATCGCCATTGATGCCGGGCACGGCGGAGAAGATCCCGGCGCACAAGGGGCGCGCGGCTCACATGAAAAGGATGTGACCTTAGCCATTGCCCGCCGCCTGTGCGCGCTGATCAATGAAACACCCAGCATGCGCGGCATCCTGATCCGCGATGGCGATTACTTCATCCCGCTGGGCGTTCGTGTCGTTAAGGCGAGGAAAGCACGCGCCGACCTGTTCGTCTCGATACACGCCGACGCCTTTATCAAGCCCGATGCGCACGGCTCATCGGTGTTCGCGCTCTCAGAACATGGTGCGACCAGCACCGCAGCACGCTGGCTGGCCAAGAAAGAAAATGAGGCCGACCTGATCGGCGGCATCAACATTGCCGTCAAAGACCCCTATTTGGCCCGAACCCTGCTAGACTTATCACAGACCGCAACAATCAGCGACAGCCTGCGTCTGGCCAAACACGTACTGGGTGAGTTGAACGACATCAATGACTTACACAGCGGCCATGTGGAACAAGCCGGATTTGCCGTACTAAAATCACCGGATATTCCTTCGATCCTGGTGGAAACGGCCTTTATCAGCAACCCCGGCGAAGAAGCACGACTGAACGATGAGAACTATCAAACTAAACTAGCCAATGCAGTACTGGGTGGCATTAAACGATACTTCGCCCAAAACCCTGCATTATCCAGACACAACATTGCACAGTTGACTAGGATGACAGCGCCATGAATCAGCGATTACTCAGAATATTAGGTGGAAAAACCGAACATTACCCCTATGCGCTGGAGAGCAAATACCCGCGTATTCTGGAAGCGATTATGTCGCTTTGGGACGACGAGGGAATTGACGACTATTTCATGGAACTGATGGTCAGCGATCGGGGCGACCGCGCAGGCTTTCCCCCTGATATTGCCGCCGAAATCATGCACCTGAGTCTGGTTCACGCAGCACAGGAAGCGCCCGACAAGCACAGGGACATCTGGGCAGCCGCATCGGGTTCCTTTGTCCACTTCACAACCAATCCGGCGACCGAATGGACGGACCCTGAGCAGAGAATCAAAGCTGAACTTTCTAAATTGAGCGTTCTGTGCACACCGGAAGGATTTTTTTCCGCTGCTGAAACGGGAAACCGCGCCGCGGTTGCGTTGTTCATCGAAGCCAACAGCAATATAGAAATTCGCGACAATCGCGGCTGGACACTCTTGATGACGGCGTCCTTTAACGGGCATGCAGAGATCGTCCGACTGCTGACAGGACAAGACGCCGATGTCAACGCACTCGACCTGGGCGGCAACAGCGCCCTGCACTGGGCAGCCTTTGGCGGACATACCGCCTGTGCAAAACTTTTAGTTGAGCGACACGCAAAAATCAATGTACAAAATAACTTCGGCTGGACACCGCTGATACAGGCGGCGGCGCGCAATCACCCTGAAGTGGTGGACTTGCTGATTGAAAGTGGTGCAAACTTAGACCGCGCAGCGAATGACGGCTATACCGCGCTGCACAAAGCCGCAGCATCAGGCTATCTTGAGATCGTACAAGCACTGCTCAATCAAGGCGCAAACCGGTCACTCAAAACAAATGAGGGGGATTCCGCTGAAAAACTCGCCTTCAAGAACAAACAAGAAGAAATCCTAACGCTATTTAGCGCCTGATCCGATCAGGCTATTTGATAGAGCGAATTTTCAGGATCCAGCGCACGCCCTCGGACAGCGGCCTCGTTGAAAGCAGTTTCTTCGCCTAGTGTTTTGATTTGCTGCGCGATGCGCTCAAAACCCGGCAGATCGCCGCGTTTTTCATAAATTCCCAGCAACGCCTGATAACCATACAGATTTTTCGGGTTAGCGCTGATCGCCTGATTCAACGAAGCTTCAGCCAGATCATCATGGCCGGCGCGCAAATGACGGTTAGCTTCCATCAGAATTGCATATTCGGGCGGTACGGCACGCTCAGCATAAGCCGCTGTTTCTATCGTCCGCTCACCCACCGCAATTCGTTCAAACGTGAGGGGCACGACCTCTTCAGGCGTGGTGGATGGCACGTCAACGCCCGCATGAGACGTAAAGGGAGCGTGAACGGTTGGGAACAGCATCGTAGCCACAGCGGGTTCAGGCTTAATAAACACACGCTCCTGAACGTCAGCCTCAGCGACTTCTTCGTCATTCTCCTCGTCGAACGGACCATGTTGCCACGCTTGCATGCGCCGATATTTTAAATACCCGAAGCCCCCTATCCCGGCCAATAGCAGCGCAGCGATAGCCAATCCTATATTGAGCTTTCCTGCCTGCGGCGCAGGTGGCACGACGGCGGCAACCACTTTGACGGGCGCCTCGACGAGTGAACTCGCCACGACTGGACTGGCCGCGCTCACGTCAACGACGGATGAACTCGCCTGTGCGCGTTTATCCTGCAGGGATTTAATTACCGTCTGCATCTCGCCAATTTGCAAATTCAGTTCCTGCAGTGCCTTTTCCTTGGCAATCAGCTCTTCTTGCAACGCATCGCGACTATCCGCCTGAACCGGATCGTAGCTTGAAATGGAAAGCGACATGGCAAGTTTCATCTGGGAGCGGTGCTCGGTACGCACAGCAGCAGCCGGTTTTTTGCGCTTTTTCACCTGATAAACACGTGCTTTAACCGGCATCACGTCCGCCTTGACCTTTGCGCCGCCTGATTGCGGCGGCGTTACCTGCGGCTGAACGACGGGTAGCTGATAGTCAGAAAACTCAGCGGCAGGATCGAGTAAAAAGGTGTAAGCCTTGAACAGTTTTCCGGCAGGAGATGACACTTCAACCAGTAAATTGATGAAAGGATCATCCAGCGGATAGGAAGTAGTGACGCGAATGAAAGGCAGCATCGCACCGGGCTCGTTGACTAGCGCAAAGCGAAATTTATGACTCTCAGGGTATTGCATCCCGAGCTTTCGGTAATCATCGGCGCCGGCCAAGCGAATTTTCAGCTGCTGCACATCCACATCGCTCAGATCAGCAAAAGCAATGCTTGCGCTGAGCGGTTGCCCCAAACTGCTGCCCACCTGCAAGTCGCCCATCACCAGCGCCTGTGTATGAGCAGCGACAAACAAAAGGCATAGCAGAACAATTGGTTTTATATAGCGCGCAGCCTCGATTTTCATTACCAATACGCACAGAAATATTTTGGACGACAGATTGTAACCATATTTGCAAAGTTTGTGGCTAAATCAGGGGGGAAATACGCCAGTCGACAGATATCTGTCGCCCCGATCACAGACAATAAAGGCAATAACCGCATTTTCAACCTGAGCTGAAATGCGCAAGGCAACTGACAACGCGCCACCCGATGAAATACCGCAAAAAATCCCCTCTTCTGCCGCCAGACGTCGGGACATTTCTTCAGCATCTGCCTGACTCACCAGCTCGATACAATCAATATTTTTTCCGTCGTATATTTTTGGCAAATAGGCGTGCGGCCACTTGCGGATACCGGGAATCTGCGCGCCCTCTTCCGGCTGCACACCGACAATCTGAATGGCGGAATTCTGTTCCTTGAAAAAACGCGCGCAGCCCATAATAGTCCCGGTCGTCCCCATACTGCTGACGAAATGTGTGAGTCTCCCGCCCGTATCACGCCAGATCTCGGGTGCGGTTCCCTCATAATGCGCGAGCGGATTATCCGGATTGGAAAACTGATCAAGAATAATCCCTCGCCCCGCACGCCTCATTGCATCAGCAGTATCGCGCGCGAGCTCCATACTACCTGCCTTGTCAGTCAAAACCAGTTCGGCACCGTAAGCGCGCATGCTCTGACGACGCTCGACGCTCTGATTCTCCGGCATCACAAGGATCATCTTGTAGCCGCGCATGGCTGCCGCCATCGCCAGCGCAATCCCCGTATTGCCGCTGGTCGCCTCGATCAGTGTATCACCGGGCTTGATTTCACCGCGCCGCTCGGCGTGCAAGATCATCGACAGGGCAGGACGATCTTTCACCGATCCGGCAGGATTATTGCCTTCGAGTTTGGCCAGCAGTACGTTGGAAGTATTTCCCGGTATGCGTTTGAGTTGCACAAGCGGCGTATTGCCGACAAAATTTTCGATAGTAGGGTACATCTTGCGGCCTTGATGTGGGGTAGGTTTGGCATGATAACTGCGCCGACGGTGAAACAGTAAATTACAGTCTCAAGAGCGACTGAATTTCACTCAACAGGAGAAAATCTGGGTAGATAGCCACCCTCATGCGCTACGAGCTCAAAAAACACCGGCTTTGGACGAGCCCAGATCGCGCCATCCGCTACGGATCGATAGATAACCAGAAGCACATCCGGATCAGCCTCAAGCCTAGCCTCGCAAACAATTTCGTAGATACCACCCTTATAGTGTTGATATTTCATTCTGTAAGCGAATTGCAGAAAGACTGGCTTGACGAACGCGCGGCCAGCTCCTGCAAAAACTGTGCAATATCCCACTCGCACCCCCCGCAGCCTGAGAGCGCACCTGTCCATCTGGAGATGGCATTTATATCCATACCTTGCTCGAACAGGCTTTGAATATTGCCACGCCTAGTGCCGCTGCAATGACACATGATAGGATCTGCCGCATCAGTATTCTTCGTGCTCATGGATATTTTTTGATTGCAGGCGGTTCGGTCGCGACTACCATCCTTAGACAGAATAGGGAAACAGCCTAGTTTGGATAAAAAACCCTAGCGAACCCAATGCACGCCCCCTAAACCTGAAAAAACGCAGATTACTCAGTCAACGACTTATAAATATAGTTCTTCAGTAACAATCCAAGCTCGGGAGTAACGTCAATAAATTCAATTCCGCACATCACCAAATCAGAATTGTCTTCCTCCCTGACGCTTTTGATGACCGACTTTAAATTAAAGATGTTATTTTCTTCATTAAGGTTCATTCGACAATAAACATCGATCACATCCCCGACTGCGCCAAAATAACTTTTAGCGTGGACGAGCGCACCGGCATGACTCACATCCAAAATCTTAGCGATGAAGGGTTTTATGCTATCTGATTCAATGAGGCAATCGTTACCCATTAAATGATAACGATGCGAAAGTCGTAATTTTTTAACTTCAGCAATCGGAAGTTCGTTCGTTTCAACATCCATAAAATTCACTCTGCGTAATTTTGATCACTTAAACCACAGGTGGCGTGGTAAAAACACTAAACCCAGCAATACAGAACCATAGAAAAAAGCCGCCAACTCA
>SESH01066566.1_pt1 | contig 10355 bp, 12 predicted proteins | sample 3171561 | NCBI WGS metagenome assembly SESH01 (sample SAMN10866947, study PRJNA518727) | freshwater metagenome | biome: subpolar coniferous forest; feature: holomictic lake; material: water; isolation source: holomictic Lake 442 2011 16.5 m and 2014 13 m | place: Canada: near Kenora, Ontario
AGCGGCGCCCCCGAGTTGCGCCCCGGTCTTGGCATCGACCTTCGCGGCAACGGCATTCCAGATGGGCTCAAGTTCCGCGTAGGCAGCGCGATCGCCGCCGGGCATGAGGGCCGGGCCGAAGCGCGCGCCTTCCTCACCGCCGGACACGCCGGAGCCGATGAAGCGCAGGCCCTTCTCGCGCAGCACTTTTTCGCGGCGGATGGTGTCCGTCCAAAGGGCGTTGCCGCCGTCGATGATGATGTCGTTCTGCTCGAGCAGGGGGACGAGGCTGTCGATCACGGCGTCGGTCGCCTTGCCGGCCTGCACCAGAATAATCATCTTGCGCGGCTTCGCGAGGGAAGCGACGAACTCCTCCAGCGTCTTCGCGCCAATCACTCCACCGGGGGTGTTTGGGTTTTCCGCGACGAACTTGTCCGTCTTCTCCGTCGTGCGGTTATAAACCGAGATCCGGAAGCCGTGATCGGCAATATTGAGTGCGAGGTTTTGACCCATCACCGCGAGGCCGATGAGTCCGATATCAGATAGGGTTTTGGCCATGTCAGCCGACGGGTTTATTCCTCTTCGACTGGGAAAACCAACCTGTTTTTTGTCCTGCTGCGGATAAATCCGCGGCGACTGTCCGCCATTAGTGCCAATTGGCGTGCTGTTCCGCGGACTTCTTGGGCAGCGGCCCTTTGGTCGGGAAATACCCCGCGAGAAAGCCCACCATGGGCGTCGCCCAGACCGGCTCAGTGCGCTCGTAGATCCAATTGAATCCCACCACCGTTACGATGAGGAAGGTGACGACCGTGAGTACCACCTTGTTCATCTTGGCTACCTTCCGGAGGAAAAACACGATCGCCAACACCACCACCACAGCCGTCCCCAGCCGCAGCCAAAATTCAGGCGGGATCGCCTTCAGGCGGTCCAACGCGGTCGCGGGGACCTTGGACTTGGCGACTGTGATGACCGCGAGGAGTAACATGTCTCAGGGTAAACCACGATCAACCCGCCTACACTAGGGTAAAACCCGAACCGACCTGAATTTGGCAATTTTTTAACCTTTTGGCGCCAGCCCCGCGGTATGGTCGCCGCGCATCGCGCAATTGATCCAAGCTGTTGCCCCGCCAACGTAATGCTCCTTCTTCCAAACCGGCACGCGGGCCTTGGCCTCGTCGATGATGTAACGGCAGGCGTCAAAGGCCGCGGCCCGGTGTTCGGCTGTCACACCCACCCACACCGCCATTTCGCCCAACTGGAGATGGCCGGTGCGGTGCACGCATCGCGCGGCCAGAATCGGAAACTTCGCCGTCGCCTCCGCCAGAATGCGGGCGCCCTCCTTCTCGGCCAGCGGGGCGAACGCCTCGTACTCGAGCGAAGTCACCGCTTGGCCCTCGCTGCGATTACGCACCCAGCCTTCAAACGTCGCGCACGCGCCGGCGCGTTCGTCCATCAGCGAGCATTGGAGCGCAACGGGGTCGAGGGCGGATGATTCAAGCGTGAAACTCATGGTCAGCCGCCGGCCACGGGTGGAATAAATACGATGGTGTCGCCGTTTTTCAGCACCGCGGAGGATCCGACAAATTCCTCGTTCACCGCCGCGCGCACCCGGTCCGCCGGCAGCGTGAACCCGTGGCGCGCCCGCAATTCGTCGTACAGCGCAGGAGGGGTCGTCGCGGCCGTCGAAAGCTTTTCTTCGGTGAGGCCGCGCTGCTCGCGTAGGATCGCGAAATACTGGACCGTGACGGAAATCATCCGGTTAGGGGGCGGCGTGGTAGTCGCGCTTCCCACCGGTCTTCTCGAGCAGCCGCACCTGCTTGATCACCATGGCCGGCGAGACCGCCTTGGCCATGTCGTAAAGGGTGAGCGCGGCAACCGTCGCGCCGGTCAGCGCCTCCATTTCCACCCCGGTCTTCGCGTGAGTTTGCACCCGGCAATGGATTTCGATCTCCGCCCGGTCGCGGTCGGGTTTGATTTCAATCTGACAATCATCGAGCGGCAGGGGGTGGCAGAGGGGAATGAGCTCGCCCGTTTTCTTGGCGCCCATCACGCCCGCCAGCACGGCCGCGTGAAAAATCGGGCCTTTCTTGGTTGTGATTTCCCCTTCGCGCAGCAGGACCGCCAGCTCGGCGGGTAGCGACACGACCGCGACGGCGTGCGCCGTCCGCTTGGTGACCGGCTTGTCACCAACATTCACCATCGTGGGCCGGTTCTTTTCGTCGACATGCGAAAACATGGAAGACTTCTATCGTGCGATGGTCGCGGCGTAAAGCCGGTCCTGCGGTTTTTTCAAACCCAAGGATAAAATGGAGCCACTGTTCCCGCGGGAAATTCCGTCGGCTCGGCGGGCAACTCCACAAAGCCGTCGGTGCCAACCAGCCCAGCAAAATCACCCGAGGTGTTGCTGGGATCCGGCGTGGCGAGCAATTCCGCGCGGGGTCCGCTCGAGAGTTTGACGGGGAGCAGATAGGCCAGCTTGGGCTTGAAGGTGACTGGCGCGGCCAGCGCGACCGTCCGAAGCGGCAGCGGCACCAGTCCGCTGGCGTGCGCCAGCGCGGGGAGCACGTAGCGGTGCAGGCAGGTGTAGCTCGAAACGGGGTTTCCCGGCAGCGCAAAGACCGGCGTCTGGCGCGCGCTCAGGCCAAACCAAAATGGTTTGCCGGGCCGCTGCGCGACGCCCTGAAAAAGTTTTTTTACGCCCTGCCGCTCAAGCTCCGCGGGCAAATAGTCGAACTTGCCCTTGGAGATTCCCCCAGTGATCAGCACCGCGTCGAACTCGGCAATGATGTGCCACAGCAGGTGCTCAATTTCATGCTGCACATCGCGCAGGTGGAATCGTTCCGCCTGCGGCCAGCCCGCCAGCGCGAGAGCCGCGCGGATCGCATGGTCGTTGCTGCGCCGAATCTGATGCGCAGCGACCGCGGCTTCCACCTCCACCAGCTCGTCACCCGTCGCAACCACCGCAACCCGGGGGGACTCGCTGACGGTGACATTCGCGTATCCGCAGGCCGCCGCCACGGCGATCTCCCGGCCGGTGAGCCGAACTCCCGCCGGTACGACCACCTCGCCGGCGCGGCGGTCGCTGCCGCGCCGGTGAATCGCATTCCCAGCCGCCCAGGTGCCGGATGGAATCGTGACCCCCGCGCCGTCCCGTGCGGTTTCCTCGTACGGCACGATGCAATCAGCCCCTTCCGGCAATGCAGCGCCGGTCATGATCTCGATGCAGGCGTCGCCCGCGGCACCCAGCTTGAACGGCCGCATGCCCGCAGCCTGCACCGCCTCGACGCGAAACTTCCGCCCGCCCGCGGTCAGCGCCGCATGCCGCAGCGCGAACCCATCCATGGTCGCGCGATCAAACGGCGGCAGATCACGATCCGCCTTCAACGCCGCACGCAGCACCCGCCCGTGGGCGTTCACCAGCGGACAATCCTCGCGGCGAAACGGCGTGAGGTTCTCGCGGATGATCTTCTCCGCCTCGGCGGGGGTAAGCATGAAACCCAGCTTGAACCGCCAACCCGTGAAGGCACAGAGAAAACAAATGCCGCTTTGCCTCCCGGTGGTCTCTGTGTCTCTGTGGCGCCTCTCCCATGGCCACGCCCGTCCGCGACCAATATCATCGCACGCTGCACGACCTGCGCATCTCGGTCACGGACCGCTGCAATTTCCGCTGTCCGTATTGCATGCCAAAGGAGGTCTTTGGCCCGGGGTATCGGTTCCTGCGCGATCCCCAGCTCATGACGTTGGCGGAGCTCACCCAGATCGTCCGCGCGTTTCGCTCACTGGGCGTGGAAAAGGTGCGGTTGACCGGCGGTGAACCCCTGCTGCGGCCCGATGTACCCGAACTGATCCGGATCATGAAACAGGAACTCGGCGTGCCAGACCTGGCGTTGACCACCAACGGGTGGCTCCTGGAAAAACTCGCGCCCGCGCTGCGCGCCGCTGGCCTCGACCGGCTCAATGTGTCCGTTGATTCGCTCGACGATACCACGGCGGGAAAACTCAACGGCCAAGGTTTTAACGTTACCCGTGTGCTGCGTGGAATCGATGCGGCGGCGACGCTCGGGCTGCCGGTGAAGATCAACTGCGTCGTCCAGCGCGGTGTGAACGACACGGAGCTGCCCGCGTTGTGCGACTATTTTCGCGCCCGCGGGCACTCTCTGCGCTTCATTGAGTTCATGGATGTGGGGAACACCAATCACTGGACCGCGGATCGCGTCGTGCCCGCCAAGGAGATCGTGGAGCGCATCTCCGCCCGCTGGCCGCTGGAACCGATCGGGCCGGCGTATCGTGGCGAGGTGGCGGCGCGTTACCGGTATAAGGACGGCAAGGGGGAAATCGGGCTGATCAGCTCCGTGACGGAGCCGTTCTGCCGCGACTGCCACCGCGCGCGTCTTTCGGCCGACGGCAAACTCTACACCTGCCTCTTCGCTTCGCTCGGCTGGGATGTGCTGGGGTGCCTGCGCGCCGGCGCGGACGCCTCCGGGCTCGAGCATTATCTCAAGCGAATCTGGCACGGACGCCTCGACCGCTACAGCGATGAACGCGCTGATCTGCTCGCCCGGGGCGAGGCGCGCGCCAAGGTCGAGATGAGCTATATCGGCGGTTGAGGCGGCGGGGTTTCCGTTGAGGAAACCTGTGGGGCGGGCTTTACGCCCGCCAGAGCAGATGGCGGGGATAAACCCCGCCCCACAGGGCGACGGAGCATCGGCGTCGGTGGGGACACACTGAAGCCCACCGCCCGGCGCGGGTCACTCGTACCGCGCGGCGCGGCCGAAATAGTTCAGCATCCAATATTCCTTCCACACGCGATAGCGGCCCTCGTGGGTGATCTTGCCGAGGTCCTCGCGTTCGTGATGCGGATGAAGGAAACCAAGCTCGGTGTTGATTTGGTCGAGCTCGACCTGGGTGGCGTTGAGGTCGGCCAGCGGCTCGGTCGTGAACGGGACGAGCTTGGCGCCGGCGGTCGCCAGGCGCGCCCGATGGCGCGCGATCAGCCGCGGGAGCGAACGGCGCCACGGGGCGCGTTCCACCATCCAGTTCTCCGGGAAAAATCCCGCGAACGGAATATACAGATTATCCGTCAGGTAACGGCTGCCGTCCGTCGTAAGCGATGAAATGGCAAAGCACACGGAAATCGCTCCGTTGGCCTGCGGGATGAACGTCACCTGCACCCACACGGTGGCCGGCACATCCTGATAAATCGAAACCCGCAGATAAATTCCGCCGCCGATCTCGGCCTTGAGCGCCTGGGTCTGGCGGAAGCCCTGCGCGCGCAGCCAATCCCGGATCTTGAGGAGCCGCGGCTGCACCGGCCATTCCTCGCCGCTCGAATTGATTGCGTACCGAGGGAACAGCGGCAGCGGGCTGACGCTAAGGGCGGAGATCGCGAGCCAGTTGTACAGCGTCTCGCCGATAAACCAGACCAGGAGAAAGATCAGGACCAGGACCCAATACGGCCGGTCGATCCACTCAAATTGCTCACACATTTGCCCCGCGCCGAACCCAAAAACCAGCCACCGCAGCCACCGGTCCGCGATCGCGAGCAACGGTGAGGCCATGCGTTGGTTGATTTGCATCAACACGAGCGACACGAGAATCGCAGCCAAAATGTAATACGAGGGATCCATGCCGTGAGACGTTACCGCAAGAGGTGCCAAGCGATGGGCAACCCCTCTGTCTCCAGAGGGATCGCCGCAGCCGGACGACCGGCCTTGCGATGACAATCAGGAAAGGAAAATTAGCTGAGCCGCACCGGCATGATGACGCAGACGAAGTTTTCGAGCGTCTTGAACACGCCCGGGCTCACCTCGTCCTTCACCTCGAAGAACACCTCGTCCTTCGTCAGCGAACGCAGCGGATCCATCATGAAGGCCGGGTTGAACGCGACCTGCAGCTCGGGGCCGCTGTAGCCAATCGCCATCGACTCGTGGGCCTCGCCGAAATCGGGGCTCTGCGCCGTGATTTCCAAGAGGTTGCTGCTGAGCTTGATCTTGATGGAATTCGACTTCTCCGAGCAGACGAGCGCTGCGCGGTGCACGCATTGGAGCAGAAGCTCCCGCTCAAGCTTGATGCGCTGATGGGTCTCCTTCGGAATAACTTGCTGATAATTGGGATAATTTCCCTCCACGACCTTCGAGTAGAGGTAGACGTGGTCGATCAGGCCGCTGGTATCCTTGTCGGTCGCGATCTGGAACGCCGCCCGCCGTTCATTGAAGTTGATCTTCACCTTGGCTCCCTTGTCGAGGAGCCGTGTGAGTTCGCTGACGGTCTTGGCGGGCAGGATGATCGCACCCGCGCCGCTGGCCGGAATTTCCATTTCCTTGGCGATCAGCGCGAGCCGGCGGCCGTCAGTGGCGACCAGCGACAGCTTGGCATCCTTGAAGTTAAAATAAACCCCATTGAGGATGTAGCGGGTCTCATCGCTCGACTGCGCGTAGGCGACGCTCTTGAGCATCGTCGCGAGTTCGGACTGCTCGAGGGCGTGAGCCTTCTCATCTCCGAATTCCGGCAGCGGCGGAAACTCTTCCTTGCCAATGCCCATGATGCGGAACGTTGAACCACCCGACGTGAGTTTAACCTGATGGTTTGGTGCCCCATCGAAGGCGACGTCCACGTTCGGCAGTTCGCGGACGATGCCGGCGAGGCGCTTGACGGGAAGGGTGACGGCACCGGTTTCCTTTACCTCCGCCTTGATCTTGCAGCGGATTCCGAGGTCGAGGTTGGTCGTCGTGAGGGAAATTTGGTCCTTCTCCGCCTCAATGAGGACATTGCTCAGGATCGGCATCGTGGCTTTCGAGCCGACGACATTCAGGACCTGGGCAAGGCCGTTGGCGAAGTGGTCGCGGTTGATTTTGAATTTCATGAGGGGAAGGCGCAGTCGCGCTTTGGAGAAACTAACAAAGTCTAATAGGAAAGGAGTTCAATTAGGAATTATATCAGTATCAGTATACCCTGCGAACAAGACCAGCAACTTGCCGGTTTGCCTATCAGGAAACCTACCTTGGGCGCTGTGAAGAGCGTTCAGATTAAGACCGACAACCCGGGGGTTATTCGCAGGGGTTAAGTTGTTGGTCAGTCGCACGCAGGTTCTTCACAAGATGTTCGTTGGCGGATTGGAGGGGAATTTTTGGTGCAAGGTCGGCCGGGCCCGGCGCCAGTGACGGATCAGCCCGAAAAATATATAACCGAGTGCCGCCCCGAGCACGGCAAACTCCTTAAAGGTGACAAGAGCTCCCACAAAAACCAGGAAACCAACGAACGGAAGCAGGCGGGTCCTGGTTTGGAGGTCGATGTTCTTGCCGCTGGGGTAGCGCACCGTGCTGACCATCAGCACCGCGATCAGGCCGAGCAAGGGTGGTAGCGCCAGCGCCCATTGGTGGAGTGAACGGTCGTTGTCCGCGAGGTAGAGCAAGAAGAGCACCAGCGACGCGATGGTAAACGCAGCGGCCGGAACTGGCAGGCCGACAAAATCCTTATTGGAATCCTTGCGATCACTGTGCAGCAGCGGGTTGGTGATGACGTTGAAGCGCGCGAGCCGGATCGCCGCACAGAGCAGGTAGACAAACCCCAAGAACCAGCCGATGTTGCGGAAAACCGGGTAACCCTGGGTGGGCGAAATGATGAGGTAGACCACCATCAGCGTCGGCGCGAAACCGAACGAAACAACATCCGCCAGCGAATCGAACTCAGCCCCGAACAGCGATTCTCGCCCGCCCATGCGGGCCAGCCGGCCATCGAGCGCGTCGAAGGCCGCGGCGGCAAAAATCAACCACACGGCGTGACGGTAGTGATCCGCCGGCGAAATTCCCAGGTATTCACCCGTGGCTGCGGTTTCGGCGAGGCGGGCCTGCACACACTGGATCACCGCCACGAACCCGCAGAACAGGTTGCCGGCCGTCATCAGGTTCGGCAGGAAGTAGATCCGGCTCGCATTGGTGACGTTGTACGGGTCCTGGCGCGCGGCGAGATCGTCCGGCGGGGTGCGGCGGCGGAAGTTCATTTGGTCAGGCTTTCGAGGTATTTCCAAAACTTAGAATGCTGCTCTACCAGTTGCTGCTCCGACACCGGCAGTTTGTTGCGCAGCAGGAAATCCTCCAGCGAGTTTTTGTGCAGGATGTAGTTCACATGCAGCGTCTCGCCCGACACGTCGAAATAGAAGCGAAAATCGCCGGCGCGCAGCCGGAAGAACTCCTTTTGGCCGCGACGAAACCGGCCCAGGGGCTCGCGCGGGTGGGCAAGCTCCTCCGGCTTTAGCGCGCTGATCGGCTCGATCGCTTGCAGTTGCGCCAGCTTGTCGAGGCGGTTGAGTTCGCTCATCGCCTGCTCGGAAAAGTTGACTTGGTACATCGTAACGTCCTCAGCGGCGCACCCAGCCAGCCCCACCCGCGGGCGCCATGCCCGCAGTCGGTCCGCGCCACGAAATTACTCTCAGGTTGCCCATCAAACGCTTCGGTCTACCCGCCCAGCCCGATGCGGCAACGCTATTCCATGCCAGAAGCTTGAGGTGGAACGCGTTGTCCCCAACGCGTTTTCTCCCGCTTCAGCCAAGGACAAGCGCGTTGGGGACAACGCGCTCCACCTTGCATGCGGCAATGGACGACGAACGGGATCACGCCTTGAAGTAAAACTGGTTTCCGCACGTCATGAGGCCATGAAACTCCCGGACGCAGCAGAGCGGCAACCAAACCCCGGCATTCGGGGCAAATTCGGAAGCCAGGAAGCCAAGAATCCGCTCCTGGTTTCAAGGCTTCTGAATTTGCTCGTGGCCGGCAGGGCTGCTGCAGGACAGGAGCGCGGAACTCTTTCCGCCGCGCTCGGGGCGCTGCTGTTCGCCACCGGTCTCAGCGCAGCCGACTATTTTCCGCCGCGGGGCGCGTGGGAGCGGCGCGCTCCGGCTGAACTTGGATTTGACGCCGCCAAACTACAGGCCGCGGTGGATTTTTCCGTGGCGAATGAGAATCCATCATCGAAGGACGTCGCCGAGGAACTGCAGAAGACCTTCGGGTCCCGCGAACCGAACTTCAAGCTGCTGGGACCGACGCAACCGCGCGCCGCGCTGAGCGGGCTCGTGATTCATCACGGTTACGTCGCGGCGGCATGGGGCGACGTGGAGCGGACGGACATGACCCACAGCGTGACCAAGACCTTTCTGACGACCGTCGTGGGTCTCGCGTGGCAGCGCGGGCTCATCCGCGATCTTGCCGACCATCCGTCAGACTATTTGCCCACCAAGGAGCGCGAGACGCTTTTCGGCTCACCGCACAACGCCAAGATCACTTGGGAGCATCTGTTGCGCCAGACCAGCGATTGGAGCGGCACGCTGTGGGGTGTGCCGGATTGGGCGGACCGCCCGGTGGGTGCGACCCCGGCGGATTACCCGAATCGCCCGATGCACGAGCCCGGCACATTCTTTAAGTACAACGATGTTCGCGTGAATCTCCTGTCGCTCTGCACCCTGCACGTCTGGCGCCGCCCGCTGCCGCAGATCCTGCGCGAAGAGATCATGGTCCCGATCGGCGCCTCGAGCACCTGGCGGTGGCACGGCTACGAAAATTCCTGGGTGACCATCGATGGCCAGTCGATGCAGTCGGTGAGCGGCGGCGGCCACATGGGTGGCGGCATGTTCATCAGCGCGTGGGACATGGCGCGATTTGGCTATCTGTTTTTGCGCGGCGGGAAGTGGGACGGTCGCGAGCTGGTTTCGGAAAAGTGGATTGCGCAGGCACGCACGCCCGGTCCCGCGAACCCAATCTACGGTTTTGCGAACTGGTATCTCAACCCGGACCAGAAGCCGCTCCCCGCCGTGCCGGCGTCCGCGGTCCGCTTTGTCGGCAACGGTTCCAACATCATTTTCCTCGACTGGGAGCACGACCTCGTGGTCGTGGTGCGCTGGATCAAGAATGACGAGGCGCTGAACGCGTTCCTTGGGCGGGTGATCGGCGCACTAAGATAAAAATTGGAGCGGCGACGCCCTCGTCGCCGAATTTAGAAAAACGCGACCCGTTCGACAAGCTCAGGGTCCCGAGCCGGTCGAGGGACGAGGGCGTCGCGTCCCCAAGTGGGAGAAGCTCAGTAAATCAACCGCCGAGCGATCGTTGCTGCCCTTGTGTTATCCCGGGCCGGATTCGCCGCGCGGCATCTCCGCCTCGGCGAGAATGCGCTGCGCCGCCTCGAAGTCCTCGTCTTCCACCTGCAGGCGGATGCCGGCGCCAAACAGGCATTGGGGTGCGGTGTTGGCGGTAAGTTCATCTGGCACAAACGCTGGGATGTCCGATTCCTCCAATAACGCCCGCAACAGCTGCGCCTCGGCCAGATTCGAGCAGGTGCGCAGGGTGGTCATGGGGTTAAAGCTATGCCGGCTTTGTTGCATAAATCAG
>SESH01002665.1_pt1 | contig 10350 bp, 8 predicted proteins | sample 3171561 | NCBI WGS metagenome assembly SESH01 (sample SAMN10866947, study PRJNA518727) | freshwater metagenome | biome: subpolar coniferous forest; feature: holomictic lake; material: water; isolation source: holomictic Lake 442 2011 16.5 m and 2014 13 m | place: Canada: near Kenora, Ontario
CGAGTCTGCTACTGCCTACCATTTAGTCGTAACTTATTGATTATAAACATATTTTTAATAAATACGCCGCCCTGTGCCGGCTTCTGGCATGTATCATTCCTCTCAGTTCCTTAATGCCAGATAATTTACTCATTAATATGCATCCTTTCTCTGTTGTTGCATTTAAGAGTCCTCAAGCTTTATTGATTGAATCCAAGCAAAGACTTTTGTTCGTTCCAATCATTGGGTAGCACTCGAAATTGTTTGATGTATTTGAGATTGAGATGGGAAGGTTGAGTGCCATTTAGAATGGCACGCACTATGTCAGGTGCAAGGAAGGCCTTATTGATTGTACGAGTGACGTGAGTAGTATCGACTTTCTCAGCTTCAGCAATTTCTTTAATGCTTTGTACTTTGCCGGATGTGATGAGAGTCAACCATTGATAGGCCTTGGATAGGTAATTGATGAGGTTTTGATCTTTAAGATGTTGACGTTTATTTTGATCTGTAATGATTAAACGCATTTGATGACCACAGCGTTTTAATTCGGTATTTGTTTTAACTTGAATTAAGTCGCTACTTTGCGGCAAGAACCCTGAAGCTTTAATGGTGAGCGCTACATAGTCATGACCAATTTCTACGCGCTCTACTATTTGACGAAATACCGCGTGCTGCTTCACTTTATCTTCAATGTCAGTAGCCAATTGATTAGCCCTGGCAATTAAGTTTTGTATTTGTTCTGGTGCAAGATTGAACTCAAGAATGAGCCCATCATTATTTTTCAGCCAATCACACAGTTGATTGATGACTACTGTTTCTAATTCCTGAGCCGGAATTCTGATGCCATCAGGTGCGACTTCTTTTAAATCATTCACTAACTTTTGTGACACGTAGTACCTAAAACGTTTTGTTTGTTTTTGCGAATGAGAAGGACATAACTTTATGCCTTCGCTATCAAACAGAATGCCAATGAGTAAGCTATCTGATCCAGTGCCATATGAAGCTTTGTGATCATCCCGTTGGTTGTTGATTTTAGCCTGTACAGCATGCCACACATCCATTTCAATAATTGGAGGATGTTGCCCTTCATGGAGTCGTTCAAAGTGAGGGATTTTGCCAATATAAATAGGATTAGTGAGGATCTGATATAAGTTACCGCGGCTAATGGACGCGCCACCATAGCGCTTTCCAGATAAACGGGTTCGCTCAGGAGCTGTAATGCCAGCACGATCAAGTTCTAGCTTGAGTGTTTTAACTCCCCTTACTTCAAGGTAACGTTGATAGAGATGCCTAATCAGCTTCGCATGCTCTTCATGGATCACTAAAGTACGTTCATGGCCTATGTACCCAATAGGTGGCGTTCCGCCCATCCACAAACCTTTTTGCTTTGAAGCGGCAATTTTGTCTCGTATCCGCTCGCCTGTGACTTCTCGCTCAAACTATGCAAATGACAACAATACATTGAGTGTTAATCTTCCCATCGATGAAGTGGTGTTAAATTGCTGTGTGACTGATACAAATGAAATACCCTTGGCATCAAACTGTTCAACGATCTTGGCAAAGTCTGCTAAGGAACGTGTAAGCCTATCTACCTTATAAACCACTACTACATTCACCTTCTTTTGATCTATATCGGCTAATAGTTGTTTAAGGGCAGGGCGGTCCATATTCCCGCCAGTGAACCCACCATCATCATAAAGCGCAGGAAGCGCTTTCCAGCCTTCATGTTGCTGACTAAGGATAAAAGCTTCACAAGCTTCTCGCTGCGCATCCAGTGAGTTAAATCCTTGCTCTAGTCCTTCTTCTGACGATTTTCTGGTATAGATTGCGCAACGTAATGTCACCTTACTCATAATTTCTTCACCCCAAAGAATACTGGCCCAGACCAAGGCGTTCCGGTGATGGCTCTTGCAATCGCAGATAGGCTTTTCCACCGCTGATCTTTATAAAGATAATGGTTCTCAAAGATTGTGACTTGATGCGTCTCACCATGCCAAACCCTGATTAATCTGGTGCCTATGTTGGCATTGTTAGGAGTGGCTTCGCCAAGTAACTGGCGTCGCTCTGAAGCAGATAACCCACCTTGCTGATTTGCTTGTTTTTGCCATGAGATGGCTTTGTCAAAGAATGATGAGTGGCAGCCTAGTGGGGCAGGGCGACCAAAGGTCTTTTGCCATTCATAAAGAAGGATACTTTTACTTGTGATTAGCTCTTTTGAGACTTGCATTTAGCGCTCCTGTGATGATTGCTACGCTTATTCGTAGTAGTTACAGTAACGCTCCATTGCAGGAGAGTATCAAGTCATTTAGCTTGATACTAGTTGTTGAGATCACTCACCAAATTGCTGATCTTTATATTGCTCCAGAGCAACTGTTGAAATTCGGCGCTACCTACCCATTGCAGACATTCGCCATCGACATGAATTTTAAAATTCTACTTAATTACTTTTCATTCTGATAAACTAATTGACCCAGCTATGGTTAGTGAAACAAAATTTGTTAAATAAAATATGGAGATTATGAAATGGTCACCTCTTTAGGAAGCAAGCAAAAAGCAGAGTTAGATAATTTACACATTAAATACACTTGGCGACCAACTCGGCTTTTAGGCACGCAAACACATTCGCACCTAAGTGAAGCGGATGATAAAGCTCATATGGATGAAGAAAGACTTCAGGAATGGCGAAGAGCTATGTACAAAATTAAAAATGTAGAGTCTGACATAGAAATTCATTAATGCAGGAATTTCAATCTGTCAAAGATACTCAATGTCTTATTGATGTCATATTTAGTTAATCAAGATCTTTGATAATTATATTGTGAAAATTCAATATACATTGTGCTATGAAAAATAACCCCCACCTCAATCATAAACCCACAATTACAGTTGATGAAGCGGCATCCCATGCGCTACTGCTAAGTGATTTAATGGCATTGCAGAAACACCTAGTAGCCACGGAAATAGAATTTTCTGAATACCGGCAAAAAGTACATGCTAGTCACCAAACTGGTGCCATCAATCTGATTCATTATTTGGGTCTGCGCCGACGAGATATTAGACCTTTGCAAAACAGGTTGGTAGCGGTAGGCCTGTCTTCGCTAGGGCGAGCTGAATCGCACGTGTTGCCAAATTTGCAAGCCATCATTGCTATGCTCCAACATGCCTTGCATTTACCGACTCAAGAGAGAGTAGCCAGCGATTCCAATGGTGTCGCTTTAGGGGCAGAGCTTTTAAAAGAAAATGCCAAAAATCTCCTTGGTAAGCACCCAGCAAATCGACAGGCACGCATCCTGGTAACCTTGCCAGAAGAGGCTGCTGATGATTACAGCCTAATAAAAAACATGATAATAGCGGGTATGGATTGTGCACGCATTAATTGTGCGCATGACGAATCTAGTGTTTGGTTGCGTATTATTGATAACATCAAAAAGGCCTGCCGTGAGACAGGTAAAAGCTGTCCGATATTAATGGATTTGGGCGGACCAAAATTGCGAACAGGGGATATTGCACTTGGTCCACCGATACTTAAATTACAACCAAAACGCGATGCGAAAGGTTATGTTGTTGCGCCAGCAAGAATATGGCTGCATCATGAAAATGAGCATCTATCCTGCCCGTCGGGTGCCGATGCTTACCTTCCAATTCAGCAAGATTGGCTGTCGCAGGCAAAAAATAAAGACATAATAGAATTCACTGATGCTAGAGGCGCTAAGCGTAAATTGCTCCTGACTACTAAAGTTGGAGAAGGATTCTGGGCTGAATCTAGCCAAACAGCCTATTTACTTTCTGATATGCCGTTGCATTTAATCAGGGAATCAAAATCTGATAAATTAGACCGCGTTGGGCATGCTGGAGCTGTTGGTGCTTTAGTGCAATCGGCAGAAACAATTAGATTGTATCGCGGTGATAGATTAATTCTAACAAGTAAGCCTATGTTGGGCGTCCCTGAACAATATGATGAATGTGGCAATTTACTTCGCGCCGCTAGCATTGCCTGCTCGTTACCCGAAGTGTTCACTATGGTTAAAGCCGGTGAGCGAATTTTATTTGATGACGGACGTATAGGTGGCATTATTAGAAGCGTTAACACCGATGAACTTATGGTTGAAATTACACAAGCACGTGATGGTGGAGAGAAATTATTGTCTGACAAAGGCATTAATCTGCCAGACACGCAAGTTGACTTGCAAGGTTTGACCGCCCAAGACATCGATAATCTAGAATTTGTAGTACAGCATGCCGACATGGTTGGCTTGTCATTTGCACACCGTGCAACAGACATTGAATTATTGCAACACAATTTAACGCGCCTCAATGCAGATCAACTTGGTATCGTGCTTAAAGTTGAAACTCGTACTGCATTCGAGCATTTACCGGAGTTGCTGTTCACTTTATTGCGATCGCATAATGTAGGGGTGATGATCGCGCGCGGTGACTTGGCGGTGGAATGTGGCTATGAGCGTTTGGCGGAACTTCAGGAAGAAATCATGTGGTTAACTGAAGCTGCGCATCTGCCCTTGATTTGGGCAACTCAAGTGCTGGAAGGGTTGGCAAAGACTGGCAAGCCGAGCCGAGCCGAAATCACGGATGCGGCCATGGGTGAGCGTGCTGAGTGCGTCATGTTGAATAAAGGCCCCCATATATTAGATGCTATCCAAATGTTGGATGATATATTGCAGCGCATGCAAGGGCATCAGAATAAAAAAAGCGCCTTGTTACGACGCTTGCATTGGTAGTGTTTAGGCGTGACTAAATTTTTACTGGATGATTGCTATGTCGGATGTTGCTGAAAGAGCCTTACATACTCGGGTTGGTCGTTCTACCGAGGCCTTGCGTCGATCTTTAATTGACAATTTATTTTATATTACAGGGCGCTCTTTAGATAAAGCCAGTAATAACCATATCTACATCGCGTTGGCTTACACCATACGAGATCGCATGCTAGAGGGATTTATTTCTACTGGTAAAACTTACAAAACCAGCAATGCCAAGACGGTTTGTTATTTTTCTGCAGAATACTTGCTTGGGCCCCATTTAGCTAACAATATCCTTAATTTGGATTTATGGGGAAATCTTGTCCAAGCTACGCTTGAATTGGGTCTGGATATGGACGTCATTCTAAAACATGAGCCAGAACCGGGGTTAGGAAATGGTGGCTTAGGTAGATTGGCTGCTTGCTATATGGACTCTCTTGCAACGCTAGAAATTCCTGCGATTGGTTATGGAATTCGCTATGAGTTTGGTTTATTCCAACAGGTGATTAAGGATGGGTGGCAGGAAGAGATAACCGACGCGTGGTTGCGTGATGGCTACCCATGGGAACTGCCTAACCGGGAGCGACGCTATCAAGTTAAGCTCGGCGGTCACACAGATAATTATATAAATGAGAATGGTGCTTTACAGGTAAGATGGATTGCTGATTACAGTGTGTATGGCATTGCCTATGACACCCCTATTCTAGGCTACGGTGCACTTAATACAAATTTATTAAGACTTTGGAAAGCGGAGGCATTTAATGCTTTTAATTTCCAAGTATTTAACATGGGCAACCATTGCGCTGCCGTAGAAGATAAAGTGGTGGCTGAAAACCTTAGCAAAGTCCTTTACCCTAATGACAGCTCTGAGGTTGGTAAGGAGCTTAGATTAAAGCAGCAGTATTTTTTTGTTTCTTGCTCCTTGCAGGATATGGTTCGTATTGTTCTGCGTGACATGGGCAATCTAAATAATTTCCATGAGAAGTTTGTAACACAGCTTAATGATACGCATCCTGCTATTGCAATACCAGAGCTGATGCGCTTACTAGTCGATGAGAATGATGTGAGCTGGAAAGATGCGTGGGATATTACCCGCGCTAGCTTTGCCTATACAAACCATACTTTATTGCCGGAAGCCCTAGAAACGTGGCCTTTGGAATTGTTCAAACGAATTTTACCTAGGCATCTCGAAATTATTTACGAGATAAATCATCACTTTCTTGATGAGGTGCGCCAGAGATTCCCATATGATCCTCAGCGCATCAGTAGAATGTCCTTAATTAGTCATGGCGAAAATCAACGATTGCGCATGGCTCATCTTGCCGTTGTTGGCAGTTTCGCGATTAATGGAGTCTCAAAACTGCATACCAATTTGCTGAAATCAACTGTAATGGGCGATTTTTATGAGTTGTGGCCAGATAAATTTAGCAATAAAACCAACGGTGTTACCCCGCGACGATTCATGGCTCTAGCTAATCAACCGCTGACAAAGTTGATTGATAGTGCTGTTGATGGAAATTGGCTTAAAAATATGGATTTACTCCGTCATTTGGAGCTTTTATCCAACGACATAAACTTTCAGTCTGACTGGCGTCGGGTTAAGCTTACCGCCAAGAATCATCTGTCCAATTATATTTCTGAAGTAACAGGCATCAAGGTTGACCCATCATCGATGTTTGATGTTCAAGCAAAGCGCATCCATGAATACAAGCGACAGCATCTAAGCCTTTTGCATATTATTAGTCTTTACAATCGTTTGAAGAGTAACCCCAACTTAGTTATTGCCCCGCGCACATTTATTTTTGCTGGAAAGGCTGCGCCTGGATATTACATGGCTAAATTGATTATCAAAATGATCAACTCGGTTGCTGAATTAATTAATCATGATCCGCAAGTCAATCAAATAATAAAAGTGGTTTTTCTTCCTGATTTCAATGTTAGGAATGCCCAGAATCTTTATCCAGCAGCAGATTTATCAGAGCAAATTTCCACCGCCGGGAAAGAAGCCTCGGGCACTGGCAACATGAAATTTGCAATGAACGGGGCCCTGACTATTGGTACTTTGGATGGAGCAAATGTTGAAATACGAGAAGCGGTAGGTGCGGAAAATTTCTTTCTGTTTGGCATGGATGCTGCGAAGGTTGAAGATCGAATTACACAGGGCTATAACCCTTGGGATGTTATTAAAAATGACGGGGATTTACAAAGCACATTGAATCTTATTGACAGCGGTTTATTTTCACATGGGGATTTACGGCTTTTTGCGCCACTGGTTGCCAACCTTAGAGAGCACGATCCTTATTTAGTGTGCGCTGATTATCGTGCTTATCTAGACTGCCAGGACAATGTAAATCAACAGTATCTTAATGTAGCTTCATGGACTCAGATGTCTGTCCTTAACGTAGCGCGCATTGGTCAATTTTCATCTGATCGGGCTGTTCAAGAGTATGCCAACGACATATGGAAGGTCAAGCCAATCTCAGTTAAGTTGTAATAGGCGTTAAGTTGTATTTGGCGGTTAGACGAAAAATCACAGACTCCTCATCAGCAGGAATAATGAGTACCGGTTTTGATAAAGGCCTATTCAAAACAGTGGCATGTGCCTGATTAGCACTTTCATCAAGTGTAAACCCAAGAAAGTTGAGTGGTTTACATATCTTTGAACGCACTTCTGCGGCATTTTCTCCAATTCCTGCAGTGAATACCAAAGCATCAATACCCCCCGCTTTTGTTGCAAAAGCACCTATAGCCGCAGACACTTGGCGGCAGTAATAGTCCACTGCAAATTGCGCATGTGAACTTTTGCTGATTAACAGCTGTGACATGTCACCACTTTCATTATTTGATAGCGCTAAGAGCCCCATTTGGTGGTAAATAAGATCAGTTAGTTGTTCGTGATTGTGTGACTTAGCTAGCTCCAATATAACGCCCGGATCTAAATCGCCACTTCGGGTAGCCATCGGGATGCCTCCGGCTGGGGTAAAGCCCATAGACGTGTCTATAGATTTAAGATTTTGCATCAAGCACAGACTTGATCCGCTGCCTAAATGAGCAACCACTATATTGCTTTTAGCTCTTTCACCAATTAAGGCTGGTAATTCTCTGGCTATATATGAGTAATTAATCCCGTGAAAACCGTATCGCCTTAATTTAAAGCTATTTGGAATTGGCAATCGCCAAGCAGATTCAGGAAGGGTAGCGTGAAATGCAGTATCAAAACAGGCTATTTGCGGAACATTAAAGTGACGTGATAAATATTCAACCCCAAAAATATTATTAGACATGTGAAGGGGTGCTAAGCCGGCAATACTTTTTAACCTGGCAATCTCTGTCGCATCTAAAATACGACTAAGGTCGTGAATTTCACCGCCATGAACAAAGCGATGACCAATTGCTTGTAGGTTTAGGCCTTTTATTTTGTCTAGCAGACCATTGAAGGCATCTGCATAACTTTCATTGGTATTTTTAGGGGTGAATTTGTAATGGTAATTAAGTCGAGCACCGGTTGGCATAAAAAGACAAGCTTTTAGGCTAGATGACCCAGTATTAATTGTAAGTATAGACATGCTTAGCTACGATCTAAATTTTCTGCCGCTTTAATTAATATATTAGCTGAACTCATTAACTGATCTTTTTCAATTGCATTCATGTCGGGCATAAGTGTATCTATAGCGCCTTTAGCCCCAATGATTGTAGGCAGCGATAACGCTATGCCATGCAATTCTTTTATGCTATCTTGAACTTTTGAAACAGTAAGAACTCGGCGTTCATCACGTAGTATGGATTTTAATAAATGCGCTGTGGCAAGGCCTATGGCGTGATTGGTGGCGCCTTTTCTTTGGATGATGTTATAGGCAGCATATCGCACTTCTTCATCCACTTTTGTTTGCCAAGTTATATCCCAATTTTTAAGGTTTTTTAATTCAACACCACCTATCTTAATGGATGACCACAAGATAACTTCAGAATCCCCATGCTCGCCAATTACTTGAGCATGAACTGAGTGAGGGTCTATATTCAGTATTTTTCCTAACGTTTGTTTAAGTCTTGCCGTGTCAAGAATTGTGCCACTTCCAATGACGCGGTGACTGGGTAATTTGGAAATTTCCGTTAGAATTTTTGTGAGCATATCGACGGGGTTTGTTACAACGACAACAATGCCTTTATAGTTAGTTAGCTGCGCACCGATGGATCGGATAATTTTGGCATTTTCTTGCAGTAAATTCAGCCTGGATTCACTGGCATTACCCGCTCTACCAGCAGATATTACAATGACATCTGCATGCAACATTTCATCTATCGTTACCATTTTAACTTCAGCGGCAGAATAAAATGAGGCGCCATGCGACAAATCCATGGCTTCACCCTCGGCGATTTGAGTGTTGCTATCAAACAGAAGAAGTTCGTCGGCAATGCCAGATTGTAAAATAGACATGGCGATACTTGAACCTACCCAACCAATGCCTATGATGCCGATGGAGCGCTTCATTAGTTTTTACCATCCAATGGTGCGGACCATGTCCAATTATCCATTTCCGGCATATCAACGCCAAATTTATAGGCATAATTACAACATTCTATTTTGGCATCTTGCATCTTTTTTCTAGTATGCTCGCCTAGTAGCAAAAGACCAGGTACGCGGTCTATGACGTCAATAACTAAGCTAAATCGGTCTATCTCATTTTGCATGGCTAATTCGAGCGGCGTATTGATGCTGCCTTTTTCTTTGTAGCCACGCACATGTAAATTTTTATGATTGTTTCGACGATAGGCTAATCGGTGTATCAAATAAGGGTAGCCGTGAAAATTGAAAATGATAGGTTTGTCAGTGGTAAATAGTCCGTCAAACTCAAGATCAGTTAGGCCATGAGGGTGCTCTTTGGCAGGGCTTAGTTTATACAGATCAACTACATTAACAAAGCGAATCTTCAGTTGAGGAAAATGTTCACGAAGTATCATAACTGCTGCCAAGGCCTCTTTGGTTGGAATGTCACCAGCACTTGCCATAACTAAATCTGGTTCACCGCCCTTATCGTTGCTTGCCCAGTCCCAGACATCTATACCTTTACTGCAATGCCTTATAGCGGCATCCATATCCAGATATTGCAAATGTTTTTGTTTGTCGCAAACAATAACGTTAATGTAATTGGTGCTTTGTAAGCAGTGGTTAGAAATGGCGAGCAGTGTGTTTACATCGGGGGGCAAATATATACGAGTCACACTCGGATTTTTATTTACCACAACATCAAGAAACCCTGGGTCTTGATGCGTGAATCCATTATGATCTTGTCGCCATACAGTTGAGGTTATCAATAAATTTAGTGATGATATGGGTGCGCGCCAAGAAATTTCACGCGAAATAGAAAGCCATTTAGCGTGCTGGTTAAACATAGAGTCTATGACATGAACGAATGCTTCATATGTTGAAAAGAAGCCGTGTCGACCAGTAAGAAGGTAGCCTTCCAACCAGCCTTCAAGCGTGTGTTCGGACAGCATTTCCATTACTCGCCCATTAGGCGATAACTCCCCGCCATCATCGTCCTCTGGCAAATAGTCGGCTAACCATGTTTTTTTACTGACTTGGTAGATATCATCAAGTTTATTTGAGCTATTTTCG
>SESH01048982.1_pt1 | contig 10348 bp, 9 predicted proteins | sample 3171561 | NCBI WGS metagenome assembly SESH01 (sample SAMN10866947, study PRJNA518727) | freshwater metagenome | biome: subpolar coniferous forest; feature: holomictic lake; material: water; isolation source: holomictic Lake 442 2011 16.5 m and 2014 13 m | place: Canada: near Kenora, Ontario
AGTTGCGCAGCGGCAATGAGACCATCGCCAAAGTAGCCAGCATTGCCATGTTCGCCTTGTTCGGCCTGGGCGGGCTGCTGGGTGGCTGGTTGTGGCTGGCACGCCGTGGCGGCTTGGCCTGGCACGGTGCATTGCGTGGCGCTGGCATCGTCGGCGTGTTGCTGGCGGCGGCCATGCTGTCCGACCTTCCGCAAAGGTGGTTTGGCTACGCCACCACCGATTCCGTCAGCAGTTTCCTGTTGCGCAACGCCGCGGCCGCACTCGGCGCGGGTATTGGCAGCACGCTGATTCTGGGCCTGATATTTGCCGTGGCCGAGGGCTTGAGCCGGCGCGCTTTTGCCCGGCAGCCGCGGCTGTTCAGTTTTTGGAGCGTGGCTGCCGGAGCCAGCCCGCAAGCCGTGGGACGCACGCTGGGCGGCTACGCCTGGAGCGGCTTTGAACTGTTGCTGGCGGTTGGCTTCTACCTGGTGGCGCGGACGCAGTTCGGCTGGTGGGTGCCGGCTGAGTCGCTGATGGACCCCAATATCCTCTCCGCCTGGCGACCCGCGCTGGGGCCCATTGCTAACGCATTGCAGGCCGGCACTTCGGAAGAAGCGCTGTTTCGCGCGGTGCCGCTGGCCGGCGCCGCCTTGATCGGCCAATGGCTGGGCTGGCGGCGCAGCAGCATCGCCGTCGCGCTGGTGTTGCAGGCGCTGGTCTTTGCCGGCATGCATGCCGGCTACCCTGGCTTGCCCAGCTACAGCCGGGTGCTTGAATTGTTTCTCCCGGCGCTGGTGTGGGGCTTGATTTTTCTACGCTTCGGCTTGGTGCCCTGCATCGTGATGCACTTCACCTTCGACCTGACCCTGATGAGCCTGCCGCTGTTTGTGGCGACCGATTCGCGCCTGTGGCTGGACCGCGCCCTGGTGCTGCTGGCCGGTCTGCTGCCGCTGCTGATGGTGGCGCGGGCCCGCTTCAAGCAGGGTTACCTGGCCGAGATGCCGCAGGACCTGCGCAACAGTGAACCGGATGCGGCACCCGTCGCAACGCAAACAGTCAGCAATGAGCCGAAGTTGCCGTCGCACCAGCCCGTAACGGTGGTCATCGGCCAGCCCTGGTGGCTAAGCCGCACACCGCTGACGGTGGCCGCTGTGCTGGGCGCGCTGGCACTGTGGCTGTGGCAAGCGCCGCAGGTCAGCACGCCGGCCTTCACGGTGGATCACGCCGCTGCTGTCGCTCGCGCCGAAGCTGTGCTGGCCGAGCGCGGCGTGCGGCTGGACGCCGACTGGAAGCGCCTGGCCCTTGTGTTCCCGGTTGCCGACGTCGAAAGCAAGACAGTGCGCTTTGTCTGGCGCGAAGCCGGTCCCGAGGTGTTCACCCGCTTGCTGGCTGGCGGCCAAATATCGCCACAGCATTGGCGGGTCATGTTCCGGCATGCAAATGGACCCGTCGAAGAACGTAGCGAAGACTGGGAGGTTGCGCTGACCGGTCAAGGCGAGGTGCTGGCTGTGTTCCATCAACTTCCCGAAGGGCGTCCCGGCGCCAGGCTCCAGCGCGAACCGGCACAAGCGCTGGTGCGCGCTTTCATGGACAGCCAAAAAGCACTGGCGAATCGGCCATGGGAGTTGGCCTCGGTGCAGGAGTTCGAGCGTCCGGCGCGGCGCGACTGGATTTTTCGCTGGGACGACAAGCAGGCTTTGAATGTCAAGGGCGGCAGCGCCCGTGTATCGATCAACGTCAGAGGGGATGAGGTCGATGCCTGGCAACACGTGTTTGTTCCAGAGGCCTGGATGCGCGAGCAACAGGAGGCGGAGTCGGCCAAAACGCCGTTCAGGATTGTCGCTGGAATTGCCGGCGCCGCGCTGGCCTTACTGATTCTGGGAGTGGCGCTGCGCCAGGTCGTGCAGGGCACCTTGCATTGGCGCCAAGGGCTGATCTGGGCCGCGCTCTTCCTGGTCACCACGATGGTGGAATTCGCGCTGACCTTTGATCGTAAAGCCATGCTGTTCAAGATGGCGCAAGACTGGAACGCGCAGTTGACCACCGGCGTGGCCCTCACCGCAGTCGGCTACCTGCTGGGGGCGGCGTTGCTCGGTTTGGTGGTGATGCGTCTGCACAGCAAGGAGCGCCCCGACAGTGCCACCGTCTTCGGCGACCTGCTGCGTGGCCTGGGCTTGGCGCTGGTGCTCAGGGGCGTGGCCACCGGTCTACAACACTTTTTTCCCGAGAACAACCCCGGCTTACCCGGCGTCGGAGCCTGGGACTCCATGCAGCCGCTATTGACCACGGCACTGCGTGGTCCCATGGGCATCTGTGCGGCGCTGGTCGTCGTGGCGTTTATGCTGAGCGCGGTGCAGTTTTGCCACACAAGGTGGCGCACGGTGTTGCTCAGTGCGCTCGTTGCGGCACTGGCGCTGAGCGGCGTGTTCGCAGCGGAAACCCTGGCCACCGGTGTCGCTTTTGCAGTAGTCGCGCTGATGAGTGTGCTGATGCTGTGGGCACTCGTGCGGCGCGGCGAGGTCGGGGTAGCGGTGGCGATGGTGGCCCTGTCCGCCTCGGCGAACTTGCCCCAGTTGCTGGCCACGCCCGTCGCCAATGCGGCCACGCATGCGGCACTGGCCTGCGTGGTGACTGTGGGCCTGACCTGGTGGGCCTTGCGCTATGGCCGAAGTCTGGGAAAGGATTGAGCCCCGGTCCGTCGTCACTTCGGCAAGATGCTGGGCGTGTTGTGAACGTCAGCTTAGCTGTTTGACAGTTCGGCTCAATTGCGGCTACCCGTTTTGGGCACAGCAGTCATAGAAATTGAAGTATTCTTCACTTCACCCACCCTGCCCTGGATCTTTCGACCAGTTCTGCGCACTCGCAGTCAGGAGTGCGTCCCAGTCATCAGGCGGTCGTGAAAGAGCAGGTTCCATCCATTGCGCTACATCACAGCGCCACGTACAGCTTTGCATACTGGCAGCCAGAGTGGTTTCGTAGCCGGATGTTTGAATCAGACTCACAATTGATGCTCTGTTCCGCGCGACTTGGTTTGGGGCTTGGGGTCAAATCAAAGACGAGCAGTCGCAATTTGTTTCAGTTGAAATTCGCGCTGCCGAAATCAGTTTGCTTGAAACGGACTTGCCAGAAACATAATGAATTGAATCGCCCATGACAGTTTTCCCAGAACAAGGCCATGTTGGTTTCGCGCCCTGGTGCGGTGCTCGCTGGATGTCACAGAACAGAATGAACCTTCACTGAACGATTGACTTGTGCCAAACCCATCGCAAAGATCCGCCTCGCCAGAATTCCTGCATGATCGCTGAACCATGCGAACCCTGATTGTGATTCCCATTGTCCATACCGAACAGGATATGGGCTCGCTGCTTGAGCAGACCCGGCAGACCTACGTCGCAAAATACGGTCAGGAGAAGTGGGCTGAGCATTTGAAGTCAACTGCTGATTTCTGGCTAGGAATTGCTCAGATCATCAAGTCGCTCGATCCCCACTACGCCAGCGTGCGCCTGTATCAGGACGGCTTGCCGATCTGTGGCAAGGAGGAGCAGATTGTTCAGGATGTGGCTGCGCAGGGCAGCAAGAACTACCAGTTGCTGGTGGAACTGATGGCGCTGGGTTCACGCTTGATGGGTACTGAAGACCCACAGTTGCTGTTGCGAGAGTATCGCTTTCATCAGGACGCCTTGGGTGATGGAGATTCAGCGTATCAAGCGCAGCGCGTCGAGCAAAGCCGCCAATTGCTGCTGGAGCGCGACCGCTTTATTGCGGATCGGATCAACGCTACCCTTTTGGTGGGGGAAGTCGGTTTGCTGTTCCTTGGGCTGGCCCACTCGATCGAGAAACTGATGGACGCCGATATTCTGGTGCGTCAATTGCTCCCGTCGCTGCGGGAGCAGCAGGCAAAGCCGCAATGACCGTGAAACGTGTCCCTGCTGCAGGTGCTGCTGCGACCAAGGTGTTGGTGGTCGACGACATGGAGGATGTGCGCTGGGTCCTGTCCAACCTGATGCGCCAAGCCGGCTACACGCCGCTGATGGCAGTCAACGGGGAAGACGGCCTGACCTGTTTTGCAAAGGAGGCGCCCGATGTCGTGTTACTCGACATCGGCTTGCCGGATATGGATGGTTTCGAGGTGCTGGCGCGGCTCCAGGCACGCCATGCATCGACACCGGTCATCATGGTCACAGGGAGCGGCAATACCCAGGATGCGGTTCGGGCAGTTCGGGGCGGCGCCTGGGATTACCTGACCAAACCATTCAAGAACGACGATGTGCTACGCACCATCCGGTATGCGCTGGATGAGACCAAGGCGAAGGCGAAACTGCAGATGGGGGGAAAATTCGAGGCACCACCATCGGTCGACAGTCTGGTGAACAAACCACCGCTTGCTACTGCGCCAATCGACATGGACATAATAAATTCTCCGTGTATAGGTGGCCGGCGCATTCCCGGTTGCCAAAGCCAACCGGCAAATGCACCGCGTTCTCTCCATGTTTAACGACAGGTGGAACGAACTATCTAGATTGGCTTATCGTGTTGGCGTTCCAACTGCGCACGCTCAAGCATTTACAACGCTTTTGGGCGGCCCTCTCGCTTCTTGTCAGCACAGGTTCAGGCAAATAGCCACTTTTTCGACTCGACGTGACAATCATGCGTGGATTGCCTTTATCGAGACTCGTTTGAAATATGCAAGTTATGTCTTGCATAAATGGAAATAGGCACTATAATTGCAAGTTATGACTGACACTATTCGCTTGCCAGATGAGCTTGGCAGCCAGTTACGCGAGTACCGTAAAGCTCTCAAGCTGAACAAGTCCGAGCTCGCCAAGAAAGCCGGGAAGGTCCGCGAGGTCGTCTATCGGCTTGAAGCCGGAGAAGACACCACTGTGTCGTCGCTGATGGCCGTGCTGGGCGCTTTGGGCCTGGGCATGCGTCTCGAGCGCGTTGGCCTGCCATCAGCCAACGAAGTGGCCCGACGATTCCAGGAAGACGACGATGCTTCCTGAAAAGATTCGTGCCCTTTCGGTGTCTATCGGTAACAGGGAGCAGGCTGGCCAGCTTCTCAAGACGTCGAACTATGAGTTTCGCTACCTTGACCAAGACCCTGATCAGCCGGCGATGGCATTGCTCATGTCGCCCACGGAGAAACTCACTTGGCAGGACGGCGACCTGTTCCCGTCCATGGACCAGAACCTGCCCGAAGGTGACTTGTTCATGAAAATTCGGGAGATGTTCCCCAAGCAGCCGATGACGCCCATGCATCTGCTGGCGCTGGTCGGGCGCAACGGCATCGGCCGGTTGGGGTACAGCCATGCGGACCAGCCCGAGGTCCCAGCACCACGGTCCCTGAGTAAAGCCGAGCTTCTCAAGACTCGGTACACGCCGGAGGTATTCAACGAGCTGATCGCGGCCTACCTGAGCACGGGCGCTGGCATCGCCGGCATGCAGCCAAAGATCATGGTCCCGGACCGCCCGACGGTCCCGGTTCCCTCGCTCATTGTGAAAGCTGCCAGCCCGGCCTACCCGGGCTTGGCCGCCAACGAGTATCTGTGTCTTAGCGCCGCCCGCGGCGCTGGTATCGCCGTGCCAGAGTTTGCCCTCTCGGACGACGGTCAGATGCTGATACTCGACCGCTTCGACATGGTGATGCACGACAACGGCCGCATCGAGCGGCTCGGCTTCGAGGATATCGCTGCCCTGGCGGGACTGCGGGTCCGCGACATCCTGTCGGATCGAAAGTATCAGGGTAGTTATCAGCGTGTTGCGGAGTTGCTGCGTCAGCTACAACTCCACAACGACAACCTACACAGGTATTTTCAGCAAGTAGCCTTCTCCGTCATGGTTCGAAATGGCGACGCACACTTGAAGAACTTTGGCGTGCTGTACCGCAGCGCCAACGATGTGTGGCTCGCGCCGATGTTTGATGTGGTAACGACATCCATTTATCAGTACACGCAGTACCAGGGTGGGCCCGAATTGGAGGACCGCACGCTCGCGCTCAAGGTCTTTGCCGGCAGACATCAGACCCGGGCCTACCCGAGCGTGCAGGAACTTCACGATTTCGGGCGTCGGGTCTGTGGCGTGAGCCAACCCGCTCAGGTTCTCGAAACGATTGCACAGTCCATGCACCAGACGCTTGAAGACGCCAAGGGCGATGACCGGGTGCCGGCGGCATTGTTGGCGAAGATGCAGGCAGCTTGGGAAACAGGCTTGAAATACGTCCGCTGAGCGAGGACGCATCCAGGACGCCGGGCGACCAGCTGGCCGTTCTCAGCGCTTTTTTATATGCAGAGGGCTGACAATTTGAAACCAGACATAAAGAATCGCCAACAAAGCACTCAGCGCAAACCATTGGAAAGCGTAGCCGTAGTGCTTTTCCACGCCCGCTTCAACCGGCGGCCAGTCACGTTGCAAACCTTCACTGGCCGGGCCCAGCTGTTGCACAGAAACGCCCAGCAAAGGCGCACCCACTTCAGAAGCAAATCGCTTCATATCCAGATTTTGCCGGATCGGCCCTGTTTCGCTCGCTTCAAACTCAAACAATTTAGACGGCGGCGGGGCAATTCGACCTTCGATTTCAACGCTGGCTGTTGGCGTGTCAATCTTTGGCAGAAGGGTGCGATCAATGAAATTTCTGGCCACCCATCCACGCTGAACCAGGACCACGTTGGCGCTGCCCTCCAGTTGCAGCGGTGTCACGACATAAAAGCCCTGCCTGTTGTTCATCTGGCGATTCTCCAGGTACACCGTGCGCTGCGCCAACCAACGGCCCCGCAAGAGCACCAGGCGATGCAGTTGCAACAGCTTATCCCCCTGCACCGTCAGAGCCTGGCTCGTCAGTTTTGGCAAGGCAGTGCCGGCATCGATGTGCGCCTGAAATGCTTCTTTCTGGGCTGCGCGCCGCAGTTGCCAACGCCCCAGTGACAGGGTAAGTGCGACCGCCAGCAAAGTAGACAATGCAATCAAGCAGAACCTGAAGCGCGCGTTCACCGGATAATCCAGTCCATGAAATACCTGATTGTGCTTGCATTTATCGGCATCCTTGGCAGCTTGGCCACAGCGCTCTTTTTCATGCTGAGAAACAAGGCCGAGGAAAAGTCGAGATCCCGCAAGATGGCATCAGCGCTGGCCCTGCGAGTCGGTATTTCGATTGTTTTGTTTGCCAGCATTTTGCTGGCATGGAAGCTTGGCTACATCCAGCCCACAGGTATCGCCGCCGGCCGCTAGCAGCTCGCGCCAAACTGAAAAACGGCAGGGGCTGGCTGACTTGACTGCTGGCTATATCCAGTAAACCGTGACATAGAGCCCAAGCCACACCACGTCCACAAAGTGCCAGTACCAGGCGGCGCCCTCAAAACCGAAATGTCGCAGGGCGTTGAAGTGTCCCTTTTGCAGGCGCAAGGTAATGAACAGCAGCATCAACATGCCGATGAACACGTGAAAGCCGTGAAAGCCCGTCAGCATGAAAAACGTCGAACCGTACACGCCCGAGCTGAGTTTCAGGTTGAGCTCATGGTAAGCGTGAAAATACTCGTAGCCTTGCACCGACAGGAATGTCATGCCCAGCAGGACGGTCAGCCACATGAACGCAATGGTCTTGCGCCGGTTGTCCGCAATCAAGGCGTGGTGTGCAATGGTCAGGGTCACGCCGGAGCTCAGCAGCAGCGCCGTGTTGATGGTGGGCAGCCAGAATGGGGTCATGGTGGTGAAAGGCTCCACCGTCCCCGCCGGCGAACCCGTCACGCCGGCGGCCAGGCTCGGCCAGACGGCCTTGAAATCTGGCCATAGCAAAGCATTTTCAGGGTCGCCCAGTGCGGGAATTGAATGCGCACGCACCCACCACAATGCGGCAAAAAATGCGCCAAAGAACATCACTTCCGAATAAATGAACCAACTCATGCTCCAGCGGAATGACAAGTCCACCTGCTGCCCGTACTGACCGGTCTCGCTCTCGCCAATCGAATCGCTGAACCACTGAAACAGCACCACCAGAAACCACAACAAACCAAAAATCAGCGCGTACTTTCCCCACTCGATTCCGTTCATCCACTGGCTGGCGCCCAGCAGGACAAAAAACAAGCCGAATGCGGCCATCGCAGGATGACGCGAAGGCGCAGGTACAAAATAGTTCTGGCTTGCCACGTTTGTTGTTGAGTTCATATAAGTTCCATTCTTCGTGTTCGGTGTGGCGCCTTATTTGCCAAGCACCCAGTTCACCAGCAGGACCAAACCAATGACGAAAACTGCGACCCCGACCAGGGCCGCTCCGACGATGTGAAGCGGGTCGAGGCTGGCCGTTTCCTCGTGCGATTGGCTGCTCTTTCGTATGCCAAGGAATGACCAGGCAACCATGCGCAGGCTGCGCAAAAAGGCTGTCATGTGCCACCTCCGACCACGACCCGAGCGCCTGAATCCGCTACCGGGGCGGCCGGTGTCTTGCCACCGACCTCGAAAAATGTGTAGGACAAGGTGATCGTCTTCACATCCGGGGACAACTTCGGATCGATGACAAACACCACCGGCCATGACTTCTTTTCACCCGGCTCCAGGGTGTACTGCTTGAAGCAAAAGCACTCGACCTTGTTGAAGTGGGCTGCGGCCTGCGCCGGCGCATAACTCGGTATCGCCTGCGCGGCCATGCGCCGGTTTTGTACATTCTGAAAATCATAGATGACGGTGGCCATTTCACCCGGATGCACTTGCAGCGAGCGCAGCCTGGACTTGAACTCCCACGGACCTCGTGAATTGGCATCAAACTCCACTGTAATGGTCCGACTGGTATCCACCTGCGTATTGATGGCAAGGTCCGGCGCAGCGCCAGGGATATTGCGATCCCCCATGGCGAGGATGTTGATCCCGGTCATGTCACAAAACGTTTTGTAGAGTGGCACCATCGCATAACCAAAGGCAAACATAGCGATTGCAATCACGATCAGCTTGCTTACCATGGGGACGTTTCCGCGCATCAGCTTCATGTTTTAGTGGCTCTGCAGATACATCTTTGCCATGAACCCGACAAAAAATACCACGACCACCGAAGCCAGGATCAGACCCAGTCTCAGATTGGCTTTCTTTTGTTCTGTTGTTGTCATCGTTCAGCCAACAATTTTGGTGGCAGTGCGGTCCAACTTGGGCGGTGTTTCAAAGGTATGAAACGGTGCCGGTGAGGGGATCTCCCATTCCAGACCTTCGGCCCCTTCCCACGGCCTTTGCGGCGCCTTGTCGCCCTGCCCGCGCATCGTCGGCAGCACGACGAAGAAGATGAAATATACCTGCGCAAAACCAAAAAAGAAAGCGCCGACCGACGAGATCGCGTTGAAGTCGGCGAACTGCATCGGGTAATCGGCGTAACGGCGCGGCATGCCGGCCAGTCCCAAAAAGTGCATCGGGAAGAAGGTGATGTTGAACGAAATCAGTGACCACCAGAAATGAATCTTGCCGCGCGACTCCTTGTACATCACACCGGTCCACTTCGGGCTCCAGTAGTAATAGCCGGCAAACAGCGCATACAGGGATCCGGCCACCAGCACATAGTGAAAATGCGCCACCACGTAGTAGGTGTCGTGAATCTGGATATCAATCGGCGCCATCGCCAGAATCAATCCGGTAAAGCCGCCCAGTGTGAACACAAAGATGAACCCGACCGCGAACAGCATCGGGGTCTCAAACGTCATGGAACCCCGCCACATGGTGGCGACCCAGTTGAAGATCTTGACAGCGGTCGGCACCGCAATCAGCATCGTGGAGTACATGAAGAACAACTGCCCGGCCACCGGCATGCCGGAGGTAAACATGTGATGCGCCCAGACGATGAAAGAAAGAACGGCAATGCTGGACGTCGCGTACACCATCGAGGTGTAGCCAAAAAGCTTTTTGCGGGCAAAAGCTGGCACGATCTGACTGATGATGCCGAAGGCCGGCAAGATCATGATGTAGACCTCGGGGTGTCCGAAGAACCAGAAAATGTGCTGGAACATCACGGGGTCACCACCACCCGCCGGGTTGAAGAAGCTGGTACCGAAGTGGCGGTCGGTCAGTGTCATGGTGACGGCGCCGGCAAGCACCGGCATGACCGCAATCAGCAGGTAAGCCGTTATCAGCCAGGTCCAGCAGAACATGGGCATTTTCATCAAGGTCATGCCAGGCGCGCGCATGTTCAAAATGGTGACGATGATGTTGATCGACCCCATGATGCTGGAGGCGCCCAGGATATGCACCGCAAAAATACTGCTGTCCATGCTGGGGCCCATCTGAAGCGACAGCGGCGCGTACAGGGTCCAGCCGGTAGCAGGTGCGCCACCGGGCATGAAGAACGAACTCGCCAGCAACACGCCAGACGGAATCAGCAGCCAGAAACTGAAGTTGTTCATGC
>SESH01003120.1_pt1 | contig 10347 bp, 7 predicted proteins | sample 3171561 | NCBI WGS metagenome assembly SESH01 (sample SAMN10866947, study PRJNA518727) | freshwater metagenome | biome: subpolar coniferous forest; feature: holomictic lake; material: water; isolation source: holomictic Lake 442 2011 16.5 m and 2014 13 m | place: Canada: near Kenora, Ontario
CAGGTTGGGCCAGAATATGCAAATAGCTCCAAGTTTTTTATCTTTCGAATAAACGTCAAGATTTACTTCACTATTTGATTTTTGGGCAACTTGTTGTTCAATCCAGATATTGTGTAGTGAATCGACCTTGTTATTAATCGATGCTTTTGTTGAGTTTAGCTGACTGGAAAGATGCTGATAATTTGAAGTATCTTGCAGAGCTATTTTGAAGTCATTGTCGAGCTGCGAGTAAGCACTGAACTCAGGCAAAGACGCTGTGGCACCATAAGTATATAAACTGATGGAAGCGAAAACAAAAAATCTAATGATTGCTTGCATGGTAATTATCCGAGAGGTAGCTGATTGATTTTATAAAAAGCAATAAAAGTGCCAACAATAATTTAATCGCGTGAAACAGCTTTATTGTAGTTGTAACCAATTAGATAAAATATAAAAATACTGATAATTAACAATAAGTTAAATTTAAAAAACACATAATGACAACTTACTTGTTATTCCTGAAGGTTAATCTGTGGGAGTGCGTTAAAACTTAAATACTGGCTTATCTGCTTCCCTGGAAACAGAGGGGAAACATTGACTGTTGCTGAAACAGCAACCCAACAAGTGTTGATATATCAGCAGCCAATCAACAGTTGCTGCTGATATATCAACAGCCCGGCAACAGTAACAAGCTCTAAATTATTGATTTGTTATGTTATTAATGCTGGCATGTTAAATGCTTGTCTTATATAAAAAGCTAGCCACTTAAGAAAGAAGTAAAGAAATCTTTTTTAAACTAAAAAATGCGTACCGGAGACGATCAAACTAATCGGGTCACGTTTTAATAGTAATTTGGTCTTAACTTTTTTCCATTTAACTCAAATTCAAACAATAATGAATAAAAGAACTTTTCTTGTTGGACTTACTGCTCTGATGTTTCCTTTATTGGCGCAGGCCTGGTGGAATGATGACTGGGTATCGCGCCGGCAGGTTACCGTTGATGCGGCTGCTACCGGTGCTGACATTCAGGAAACACTGAGTGATGTGCCCATCCTGGTCAGGCTGCATGCTGGAAATTTTGGCTTTTTTGCTGAACTTGCCGAGAATGGCCGCGACTTGCGGTTTTTAAAGGACGACAAAACTCCTTTGCATTATCAGATTGAGCATATCGATACGGTAAGTGAAATAGGTTTGATTTGGGTGCGTCTACCGCAAGCTAGAGGCGGTGTAAGTAATGACGATTTCTGGCTTTATTACGGAAATGGCAACGCTCCCGACGGATCGGACGGCAAGAGCCTTTACGACACACCACAAAGCCTGGTTTATCATTTTAATGAAAGCGAAGCGTTGCCTCAGGATGCTACAGCTTATGCAACCCATGCTACCGATTCCAAAGCCCAAATTGAAGCCGCCGGCTGGATAGGTGCAGCTGCAAAATTTACCGGTGCCGGCCCTATCACCTTAAACCCTGCTCCGCAACTGGCTATTGCAGCTGATAAGGGCTGGACATTTTCGACCTGGATCAAACTGGATCAGTCCCAGGACAAAGCCAAATTATTGTATGCCCATGAAGGCGATAAAGGTATCGCGCTGGAGGTTCAGGGCACTTCATTAAATACTGTTTGGACAGGTGCAACTGGCAAGACAGAGATTGCACCGGTCAATCTGACCCAAGGCAAGTGGCAGCATATCGTATTGGTTGCTCGACCAGACAAACTGGAATTGTTTGTTGATGGCCTGGCAGCCGGCAGCACGCCTTTAAGTCTTACGGCGCTTAATCCCGCCATCGCTATCGGCACCAATTTTAAGGGTTTGCTGGATGAGGTGCAGATTGCCGCTACCGCCCGCAGCGCGGACTGGATCAAGCTGAGTTTTAGGAGTCAAAGCCCTGATTTTTCAGTATTGGGTTTTGGTCAGGACGAATCCAATAGCAGTGGCGATAGTGGCCACTTTATGGTCATCGTACAAAACGTCACAATTGACGGCTGGGTCGTTATCGGTCTGACGTTAATCATGTTGGTGGTTGCGATCATCGTCATGGTAACCAAAACCCTGGTGATCAACCGCGTCACCCGTGACAACCGGACTTTTCTGGAAAAGTACAGAAAACTCGACCCCCGAAAACTGGGAGATCTCGATCAGGACGAAACCGATGACGAACATGAACTGGCCGAATCCGATTTGCTGACGGCTTTGGTCGGCAAGCATGATCATTTTCAAAGTTCCACACTTTATCATTTGTATCATATCGCCATACATGAACTTGGTCAGTTGCAGGGTGATGTTAATCAGTCTGTTAGCCGCGAAGCCTGGAATTATTTGCACGTAAAGCTTGATTCGCAAATCGTTACGGAAAGCCAGCGACTCAACAAGAACATGGTATTGCTAACCATAGCGATTGCTGGTGGTCCCTTTTTAGGACTATTGGGGACTGTGGTCGGGGTAATGATTACCTTCGCCGCGATTGCCGCTTCCGGTGACGTCAACATCAATTCAATTGCTCCAGGTATTGCGGCGGCGCTGCTGGCGACGGTAACCGGTCTGGCCGTGGCGATTCCCGCACTGTTTGCCTACAACTATCTGTTAACCCAGATCAAAGATATTACCGCCAGTATGCGGGTATTTGCTGATGAATTTCTGGCAGTGCTGGCCATGCGCTCAGCGCAACAACAGCAGTTAGGGGATAAATCATGAATGTTGAAGAAGAAGGCAAAGTCTATGATGACATCAATATCACCCCAATGCTCGATGTCGCTTATGTGTTGTTGCTGATTTTTATCATTATGACCACCGCTACCGTGCAGGGCATTACGGTCAACCTGCCCAAAGCCAGCAGCACACCTTCATTGTCCAAGCCCAAAACCAAAGCCATTTCGATTACGCCGGATGGAACTGTTTATCTGGATACCTATCCGGTGTCGATTCAGGAACTGGAAACCCGTCTGGGGCAATTTAAAGCGGCAGTTCCGGATTTACCGGTGGTGGTCAAGGCCGACGCCAGTGTCCAGTATCAGAAAGTTATCGAAGTGCTGGATGTGGTGACCCGTCTTCAGATTACCCAATTGGGTCTGGTGACCCAGAAGCTGGTTAAGTAACAAACAGAGCGATGAAAAAAAAATACGCATGGTTGCGCCGCTTGCCGGTGTTGCTGGGGATAGCTTTTAGCCTGCTAATTGTTCTTGGGGTTTATTTTTTGAAAGATAAATTCCACAAACCACCGCAAGCTAAAAAAGTGGTGCAGCAAATCACCATGATTCAGCCGCCCCCGCCACCACCTCCGCCGCCACCCGAGCAAAAGCCGCCGGAACCTGAAGTCAAGGAAGAAAAGATTGAAGAACCGGTGCCGGAAAAAGAACCCGAACCGGCGCCGGAACAAGCCAATGAACCACCTGCTGCAGAGTTGGGATTGGATGCAGACGGTTCGGCTGGTGCTGACGGCTTTGGCCTGGCCGCTCGCAAAGGCGGTAGATCGATCCTGGGCGGCAGCGGTGGCAGCACCATTCTCTGGTATGGAGGTCAAATCAAACGGTTATTTGAAGACGAATTGCAGAATCTGCTGACCGATACCGAAGCCATGAAAACCAATTATGCCGTGGTGATTAATGTCTGGGTAGGGCCTGATGGACGGATTACCAAAAGTGAACTGGCAACCGGTAGCGGCAAGCCTGAGGTTGATAAATCGATAACTCTGGCCTTACCCAAACTGCATTTGGGACTGGGTAAAGCCCCGCCTGAAAATATGCCGCAACCGATCAAGATACGTCTGACGTCAAGAATTTAAACGTAGTGGAAGTGACAAATTCGTTGCTTCCACAACCCGGCTTTTATAACGATAACAAAACCAATTGATAAAGAACCATGAATACCGCAACTAAAACACTGCTGGCTTTGTTGGCAAGCACGATGGTTTCCAGCGCCTTCGCCGAACAGTCCGAGGAAATGCTAAAGGTTAAAAAATCGACCTTTGTTAATCTGGTCGACCTGTTGGTGCAGCGTGGCGTTATCAATAAAGAAGAAGGCAGTGGTCTGGTGACTGCAGCGCAGCAGGAAGCGGCTTCCGAAGAAAAACGAAGTAGCGCCATTGCCAATGCCGAACAGAAATCAACTGAACCAGCGGTTGCCAGTGATACAGGCAAAAATGGCGGCAAAGTCAAACATGTCAGCTATGTGCCGGAGTTTGTTAAAAAAGAGATTCGGGATCAGGTGCGGGCCGAATTAAAAGGCGAAGTGGTAACTGATGTTAAGAAAGATGCCAAATCCGAAGGCTGGGGCATACCCGGCGCATTACCCGAATGGGTGGCGGCAATTAATCCCAGTTTTGATGTTCGGATACGCTTTGCTGATGAGCTTTACGGCAATGGTAATGAATCTGGTTTTGGTGTTGGTGCTTACGACTATTTACAGATCAACAAGGACGGTGGCGTTTTTAATGCCATGAATAAAAATGAGGCGTTTCTCAACAACCAAAAAGACCGCTTGCGGTTACGCGAACGGTTACGACTCGGTTTTGAAGCAAAACTGGCCGATGGCTTAAAAGCTGGAATTCGTTTAGCGACCAGTAATATCAATAATCCCGTTTCCAATGACCAAACTTTGGGAAACACCGGCCAGTCCTATCAGTTGGCGATCGACCGAGCATTTTTGCAATACTATTATGTCGATAATAAAGGTAATGACTGGTTTAGCCTTTATGGCGGTCGCATTCTTAATCCGTTTGTGTCTACGGATGTAGTGTTTGATCCGGATTTAAGTTTTGAAGGCGTGGCCGGAAGTTTTCGTTATCACTTTAATCAAGATGATCCTAAGTTACGGGGCTATCATGCACCCAGTCCTACGTCGCGTTTTGGTGTAAACCAGGGCCAGCAATCTCCCGACAGCGTGTTTATGACTTTGGGCGCGTTTCCTATTCAGGATGTGAACTTTTCGACCGCCGATAAATGGCTGTATGCCGGACAAATCGGCGCTGATTGGCTGGTGTTTGATAAGTCACGCTTAAATTTTGCCACTTCTTACTACGAGTTTAACAATATCAATGCCCGTTACAATTCGGCGACTGGGAATGGTCATGAATATGATTGGACCGCGCCGCAGTTCATACAGAAGGGCAATTCGATGGTGGCGATTACTAATGATGCTTCAGGGCAAGGTGGCGTTTGTACTGACACTACGGGATGTTTATTCGGCCTAGCTTCAGGCTTCAAAATCTTCAACACCACGGCAATGTTAGATTATGCCGGATTTGGAGATACCCATGTGCTGTTTACCGCCGATTACGCCAAGAATTTGGGCTTCAATCGCCAACGGATTTTGACGCAATTTAATCAGGATATAAAGCCACGTACCGATGCCTATCAGGCCCGCATTGATATAGGTCATCCGGAGATTAAACGGTTCGGAAACTGGAGCGTAAATCTGGCTTACCGTTATGTCGAACGCGATGCGGTACTGGACGCGTTTACCGATTCGGTTTTCCATCAGGGCGGCACCGATGCCAAAGGCTGGGTGCTGGGTACCCAGTACGGTCTGGCTAAAAATACCTGGTTGAACCTGCGCTGGTTCAGCACCGATGCCATCGACGGACCCAAGTACAGCGTCGATACGCTGAATCTTGATTTGAACGCGCGTTTTTAAGGAGTCAGGTCATGCAGAAAAAACTTAAATTTGGTTTGGCGGGCTTATTCCTGCTGGCTACGCTAAGCTCTAGCTATCAAAAGGCCAGCGCCGAACCCAAGACTAACGATGGTTCGGCGGTGATTAAAAAAGCCCAGGGCATTATCCGGCAATTGACTCAGGAAAAAGCGGCTTTGGAAGAGGAAAAATCAGCGTTACTAACTGAAAAAACCGCCCAAGAGGCAAAACTGGGCAGTCTTGATGAAGCGGTTAAAAAGCTGCAACCTTTGCAAGGCGAAGTCGAGCGCTATAAAGCTGGCCTGGAATCGGTACGTAGCACGCTGGAAGCCCAGCTGAGTCAGGAACGTCAGCGTCAGCAAACCTTGCTGCAAAAACACAACGAGGTGGTTGCCAAAGCCAAGGAAATTCATGCCGATAATCAACTGTTGGTTCAAGCCGTGCAAGAGCGAGAGCAATGGATAGAGCAATGCGGTGAACGTAACAAAAAACTTAATACCGCGTATTTGGAAATTGTAGACAAATATAAAGAAAAAGGTTTGTGGCAACAACTGGCTGAGCTGGATCCGATTACCGGTATCGGCAAGGTTGAAACCGAAGCAGCCGTTGAAGATTATAAATTTAAACTTAAACAGCTAAAAACCACGCCGTTTCAAGCCCAATCCGAAGCAGCGCCCAACCCGGTTTCAACCGCCAGCCAAGAGGCTCGTTGATGAAACTTGAATACTTGCTTGCCGCCGGTTTACTATGGGCTGGTGGGATTGCCGTGGCCGCTGATAGTGCAAAGTCGCAACTGGTTCCGGTGGCCGAGTCTGCTCCACCTAAAAATCCTGCCTTTAATATTTTTGATTTCCAGGTTAACGGCAATACCGTGTTGGACGAAGAAACCCTGGAACGTTCGGTTTACCCTTTTCTGGGGCCGGATAAAACCGTCGATGATGTAGAAAAAGCCCGTGCGGCGCTGGAAGAGGCTTATCGTAAAAAAGGCTATCCGACCGTTGTTGTTTCGATTCCTGAGCAAGATGTCAACGCCGATCAGGTCCGCTTGGATGTGCTGGAAGGCTCGATTGAAACCCTGCATATTACCGGCTCCCGTTATTACGAGTTGGGCAAGATTCGCGACAGTGTTCCTGCGCTGGCGGAAGGTCAGGTGCCAAACATGCCCGAAGTACAAAAACAAATGGGCGTACTGGCGCAACAGTCTGCCGATCGTAACGTGACTCCCGTTTTACGGGCAGGAACAACGCCCGGTAAAATGGAAGTAGAGCTTAAGGTCAAAGATGAATTGCCCTTGCATGCCAGCGTTGAAATGAATAGTCGCAGTTCGGCGAATACTTCATACACAAGGTTGATCGGGTCGGTTCGCTACGATAATTTATGGCAAAAGTTTCATAGCGCATCCTTGCAATATCAGGTTTCTCCGGAAAACAATAATGAAGTGGAAGTCTGGTCGGGCACTTATGTGCTGCCAACCGGCTGGGCCGACACCAAGCTGGCCTTGTATGGCATAGGCATTAGTTCAAATACCCAATTAGGCGTGAATGTTGGCGGGATGTCTGTGGTAGGAGCCGGCTCAATATACGGTGCAAGGCTGGTTAAGCCCCTGCCGGGTTCGGATGATTTTTTGCAAAGCGTGACTGCTGGCTTTGATTACAAGAGTTTTGGCCAAGGCATTAAGGTTTCCGGACAAGATTCATCGCCTTCCTCAATTAGTTACGCGTCGTTCATGACCGGTTACGACGGCAGTTGGCGCAAGGAGGCGTCAACCACCTCGTTAAATTTGGCAGCGCATTTTTCAATTCGTGGTTTGGGCAATGATGAGCAGGAATTTATCAGTAAACGTAGCGATGCCAGTCCCAATTTCTTGTATTTGACCACCGATTTAAAGCATCAACAGATTTTGCCAATGGATTTTCGTGTGCTGGGACGTGCCGGCGGTCAAGCCAGTATGTCGGCATTAATCAGCAACGAACAATTTTCAGCAGGTGGACCGCAGAGTGTAAGAGGTTATCATCAAACCGAATTGTTGGGTGATCATGGCGTTAATTTATCGTTTGAACTGCATACTCCCAAACTGGGACCCAGTGACTGGGAAAAAGTACAAAACTTAAGGCTGCTAACTTTTGTCGATTGGGCCAATCTGTGGACTTTTAATCCTATTGCGCCTACCCCCGGATCTACAAATTTAGCGTCCGCCGGCATGGGAGTGCGGCTACAGATGTTAAAACATATTATCGGCGAGTTTGACTGGGCTTATCCATTAGTTAAACAAGGTACCGTAGATGTCGGCGCGCAACGTGTCGATTTTAGAATGCTATATGAGTTCTGATAAATATAGTTTATTAGCTGAATAGCCTATTGATATTTTCACAATAACTTGGTTTTCGTATCTATAAAAGAGATATAGCTATCTAATAATATCGCTTTATAAATGATGGTAATTTGATTTAATCTTTACCCTATCAGCAGGATGAGTTGGGCGAGTTACAGTGCTTTGAAACTGGCATTTAAGGCTATTGTATCAAACGACTATAGGTTGATATTAGGTGAAGTACGTGGTTCTAATTGGGAGGGCGTTTTGTTCTCACAGTTGACAAAGCGTAACGTCTACAGTAATTTAAACACAAAATCGCAAGCTGACCGGACAACCGGAAGCCAGTGCGCCCTTAGGGCCACTGGCTTTTTTTTGGCCAAAATTTTATAAGGCAATACAAAAATTACTAGAAAATTAACGAGGCTTTACGGTTTTGATACCGGGGTGTAATTTAGTTCATTTTAGTTTAATAGGTATTTGTACGTATTGATCGAAAAAATTGGCTGAGTCAGTATAAAAAATGGTTCAGTCACGCGTCATCACAGCCAGACAGTTTCGCGATTAACAAACAGGAGATTTTTATGTCCCATTGGTTCGAAGATAATTCCCACTCGATCGGAAAAACGCCGCTGGTAAGGCTTAATCGCATCATTGATGGTGCACCGGTGACTGTACTGGCAAAAATAGAAGGGCGTAATCCCGCTTATTCTGTTAAGTGCAGGATTGGAGCGGCGATGATCTGGGATGCCGAGCGTCGCGGCTTGCTGGGTCCCGGCAAAGAACTGGTCGAACCGACCAGCGGTAACACCGGCATTGCGCTGGCCTTTGTCGCTGCGGCTCGTGGCATTCCGTTGACCTTGACCATGCCAGAGACTATGAGTCTGGAGCGTCGTAAATTACTTATCGCCTATGGCGCCAAGCTGGTATTGACAGAGGGTTCTAAAGGTATGAGCGGCGCGATCGCAAAAGCAGAAGAAATAGCCGCGTCTGATCCGGAGCGCTATGTCTTGTTGCAACAGTTCAAAAATCCTGCAAACCCCGCCATTCATGAGCAAACCACCGGCCCGGAAATCTGGGAAGATACCGATGGCGCTATCGATATTCTGGTTTCCGGGGTTGGCACCGGCGGAACTATTACTGGCGTATCCCGTTATATCAAACAAACGCAAGGTAAAGCTATTATCTCCATTGCGGTTGAACCGTCTGCAAGTCCAGTATTGACACAGCATCGTGCCGGTGAACAATTACAGCCGGGGCCTCATAAAATTCAGGGTATCGGCGCCGGCTTTGTGCCCCAGGTGCTTGACTTGTCATTGGTTGATGAAATAGAGCAAGTCAGCAACGAAGAAGCCATTAGCTATGCGCGACGCCTGGCCCTGGAGGAAGGCATTTTGTCCGGCATTTCCTGTGGCGCTGCAGTGGCGGTTGCCGTGCGTGTGGCAAAACGGCCTGAAAATGCCAATAAAACTATCGTTGTGGTGTTGCCGGATTCAGGTGAGCGTTATTTGAGCTCGGCTTTATTTGAAGGTGTTTTTGATGCCGGTGGTCTTGCCGCATGAACGACTTGTTGCAACCCAGTGGTAAATATGACTGGGGGATTGATGAACTCGTTGCCAAATTGCGTACTTTGCGTGTCGAATCATTGGAAACCCGGCAACGTCGGGATAAGCCTCCCAAATTACCCTCAAGTAAAGAACTGCACAAAATACTCGATGGCCTAGGCGCGGTTTTGTTTCCAAACCGATTGGGACTGCCTGACCTGAATGATGAAGGCATTGATTATTTTGTCGGGCATACGCTGGAAACTTTACTGCGTGAACTTTACAAACAAATTCGCCGTGAACTTCAGTTCATTTCCGGGCAACCCGGCATCGATAAAGAAGCGCATGAGCAGGCGATTATGATTACCCGTGAGTTTGCTTCGCGACTGCCTGAGGTAAGAGTATTGCTTGATAGCGATATTCAGGCGGCCTACGAAGGTGATCCAGCGGCAAAAAGTTCTGACGAAGTGTTGGTTTGTTACCCGGGCATTAACGCGATTATCCATCACCGCCTTGCACATATCCTTTATCAATTAGGTGCGACCCTGGTTGCGCGGATTATATCTGAGCTTGCACATTCCGCAACCGGCATTGACATTCATCCGGGTGCCCAGATAGGCGAGAGTTTTTTTATCGATCACGGCACTGGTGTGGTTATAGGCGAAACAGCGGTTATCGGGCGGCATGTTCGGGTTTATCAGGCCGTTACTTTAGGGGCCAAGCGTTTTCAAAAAGACGATAACGGTATTCTGGTTAAAGGCAATGCCCGTCATCCTATCGTTGAGGATGATGTGGTGATTTACGCCGGCGCGACCATTTTGGGGCGGATTAACATTGGTCGCGGATCAACGATTGGCGGTAACGTCTGGCTGACCCATAGTGTTC
>SESH01031489.1_pt1 | contig 10337 bp, 5 predicted proteins | sample 3171561 | NCBI WGS metagenome assembly SESH01 (sample SAMN10866947, study PRJNA518727) | freshwater metagenome | biome: subpolar coniferous forest; feature: holomictic lake; material: water; isolation source: holomictic Lake 442 2011 16.5 m and 2014 13 m | place: Canada: near Kenora, Ontario
ATGACTCGACGCGATTGTTGCCAGTTCGCGCTCGGTGGTAGGGGCATAATGGGCGATGTCGTTCATCACCTCATCGCTCAATATCTGATCAAGCGCCAGGGCAGAGTTGGCGGCCTCACGCTCGCGCCAACGCGCCAGCGCACCTTTGATCATGCTCTCAATCTGTTCGGATTCCTCGCGGCACCGTGAATCCTGGAACAGCACCAGCACATGCCAGCCGCCCCCAGCATAGGAGGTGTCGACCCGGTCCACCACCACAGAGCGAAGAAAAGCACCAATCTCGGCCCTGGCGGAGTCCGGATTGCTATCGGGGATAAAGAAGGTGTTGACTTCGCTGCTCATGAACGGCCTCGGATGGTCTTATAAAAGCAACCGCACGGCAACCGTCCCCGGCTCAAGCCAGCAAAAGGGTCGCCCTGCTCAAGGATCGTTCGGCACCGACGATCAGGAAAAATATTATACGACGATTATCGCCACTAGAACACCACATTTGCAGCACTACATTTGCAATACGGAACCCATGACCAGCGAGCGAGAGGTAGCCCCCCACCAACACCACCACCAACAACAAGTTGGCACCAAGGCACTAACGGACCAGCGCAGGAACGCAGACAAAGGCCACAGCCGCTGTTAGGATGAAGAGGATGAAGAGGATGAAGAGGATGATAAAGTGGCACAAGCAATTGAGGAAGCGGTAAGAACCATGGTCGGCACCGCACTATGGGCAAGGGTACCAACGGTTTGGGCGAAGTTTCTGCTGATCATGATTCCGATCATCACCGGCTCAACGGTTACGTTTGCTTACCTTTTTCTCTACTCGCAGCGCGCCGAACTCGAGCACAGCCTGACGGCAAAGGTCGCCGCAATCACCGAAGCCAATGCCATCGCGTTAGCCGCAAGCCTATGGCCATTAAATGCTGCGAATACCCACGACATCCTTTCGATGATGGCCAACAATCGCGAGATCATCTGCATAAAGGTGCTCGACAACCAGGACAACAACACCAGTACCTGGCCAGTCGACGGCTGTGGTCCACTGCAGTCCGGGCTGGCATTGTCACGAACCATTAGCAAGGAAGGAAAACAACTGGGCAAAATTACAGCCCACTACACCGACGACAACATTACTCTACATCTACAATCTGAGACGATAGATGCGGCAAGGTTTCTTCTTTTACAGGTGCTGATGACCTTTGTTGCCACACTTCTAGCCCACCGGCTAACCATCGGCATCCCCCTTGGAAGGTTAAGGGATTCAATGCGGTTGGCCGAGCAAAAGGGCAGCCGAAAACTGGTTCAATGGACCGGCAGCGACGAACTAGGCAAGGTTATCGCTATATACAACCGACTGCTGGTAAAATTGGCCTACGAAGAGGTAGCTTTGCGCCACAGCGAGGAAAGGCTGGGCTTGGCCATCGCTGCGACTCACTCTTCTGTCTGGGACCTGAATCTTACTACCGGCCAGATTTGGTGGTCGGCTGAGCTTCCCGCCAATCTCGGCTATGGCTCCGACGAACTGACCATGTCGCCCGAAACACTAGAAAGGCTGATCCATCCCGAAGACCGCAGCCGGGTACTTTCCGAGTCGCAGCGCCACATCACCGGCGAGGCCAAAAGTTACTGCAGCACCCATCGAATGCTCGCCAAGGACGGCGGCTTTCGCTGGATCGAAGACAAGGCGACAGCCATCCGTGACCACGACGGGGTGGCGCTCCGCCTCACCGGCATCATCGCCGACGTTACCGAGCGCAAGCAGGCCGAACTCGATCTGGTCCATGAACGCTCGATACTCCAGGCAACACTGGAAAATGTCGACCAGGGCATCACCATGTTCGACAACGAGCCGCGCCTAGTCACCTTCAACCGCCGGGCCGCCGAGTTGCTCAACGTACCGCTCAGGCTGCTAACCACCCATCCGACCTTCGCCGAAATAGTAACCTGCCAGAAAGAGCGCGGTGAATTCGCTGGCGCCGACCAGCCCAACCAACTAGTCCAACTGTGGCATCGACTGCCGACCAACAACTTCATCGTCAAGCACCGCCGGCCCGATGGCATAGTCATCGAAGTCGTCAGCAACCCGCTTTTTCAGGGCGGCTTCGTTTGCACCTACACCGACATAACCGCCCAGACCCGGGCCACCGAGGCGACCCTGGCGGCGATGCTGGCGGCAGAGAACGCCTATGCCGAACTTAAGGAGACCCAAGCCAGCTTGGTCCAGGCCGAAAAAATGGCATCGCTCGGTCTGCTGGTTGCCGGTATCGCCCACGAGATCAACACTCCGGTCGGCATCGCCTTTGGCTGCGCCAGCCATCTTGCCGGCCGCACCCAGACCATGATCGAGGCGCTGGAAGGCGGCACCCTCAAAAAGTCGGATCTGCTGGCCTATGGCGAGGTCGCCACCGAATCCAGCCGGCTGATGTCCACCAATCTCAACCGCGCCGCCGATCTTATCCGCAGCTTTAAGCAGGTGGCGGTGGACCAGGCCAGCGACGAATTGCGCCACTTCGACCTAGGAACCTACATTGATGAGGTAATCACCAGCCTGGGTCCGCACCTGCGCACCACCAACCACAAGATACTGATAGAATGTCCGGCCAATATCACCATCGACGGCCACCCGGGCGCGCTATCCCAGATACTGACTAATTTGGTAATGAACGCGCTTATTCACGCCTTCGAAGCTAAACCAGAAGGCACCATGACCATCACCGTCAAGGCATCAAGCGACACTCCCGATATTGACCTCAGCTTCAGTGACGACGGTAAGGGTATTGCGGAGGCATTGCACGGCAAAATATTTGAGCCGTTTTTCACCACCCGCCGCAGCTCAGGCGGCAGCGGACTCGGCCTACATATTGTTTTCAATCTGGTCACACAGTCGCTAGGCGGCCACATATCGGTCACCAGTGCCGAGAACCAGGGCGCGACCTTCCACATCCGCATGCCGCGCAGGATGACACGAAAATCAGCCGCCACCGGCCAGCCAGAGAGAGAGCCAGAGAGCAAGCCATGAGCCGACCCACCGAAGAGGAAATCGTTTTCGCAACGGAAACTACGGAAGTCACCAGCCAGGGAACCCCTTGGCTGGTACTGGTGGTTGACGACGAACCCGACGTCCATTCAATGACCGCACTAATTCTTGATGATGTCCGCTACCGCAACCGGCCAATCAAGCTGCTGAGCGCCTATTCATCGGCCGAGGCCCGGCGAATACTGGAACAAACCCCCGGCGTCGCGGTGGCACTGATTGACGTGGTGATGGAGCGCGACCATGCCGGCCTCGAACTGATTCGCGCCATCCGCGAGGATTTACACAACACCGACATCAGGCTGATCCTGCGCACCGGCCAGCCCGGTCAGGCGCCACACCGCCGGGTGGTGATCGATTATGACATCAACGACTATCGGGCCAAGGCAGAATTGTCGGCCGACGACTTGTTCATCTCGATCATCGCCGCCCTGCGTGCCTATGAGCACATTCTTTCCATCGAATCCAAGGTTGCCGAGCGGACAAAGGCTTTGGTGGAAAGCCACGAGCGACTACGCACGGTGCTGGAAAGCAGCCCGGTCGGAGTCTGCGCCATTGACAGCAACGGCCGCCTGACCTTCGCCAATCTGAGATTCGCCGGGTTGTTCGGCATCGCACCGAGCGACCTAATCGGGGTCAAAATGACCTCATTGATGGCCGACCCGGAAGATCAGCTCAAATGCAGCCAGAACATAGCCGAAGGCTTGGCGGTCCGTGATACCGAAACCCGGCTGCTTCTCGCCGATGGCTCAACCTTTTGGTCGCTACTTTCGGGTGATCCCAGCAACTATGACGGCAGCGGCGGCTATCTCAGTTGGGTCCACGACATCACCGAGCGTAAACGGACCGAATCTGCCCTCAACACCGCTAAGGAACTGGCCGAACAGGCGACCAAAACCAAGTCCTCCTTTCTCGCCACCATGAGCCATGAGATCCGCACGCCCATGAATGGCGTGCTCGGCATGCTAGAGCTGCTGGAGCGCACCCGCCTTGATCAGGAACAGTCGGAAACCGTTGCCACTATACGCGACTCATCGACAGCTTTGCTGCGGATCATCGACGACATTCTCGACTTTTCTAAAATTGAGGCCGAAAGGCTGGTGCTGGAGGAGGTAGCGATTTCGCTTGCTACCGTCGTCGAAGGCGTTGCCGAGACCATGGCTCCCAGTGCTTGGCGCAAGGACATCGACCTGCTGACCTTCGTCGACCCGATGATCCCGCACGCCATGATCGGCGACCCACTGCGGCTTCGTCAGATTCTGTTCAACCTCGGCGGCAATGCCATTAAGTTCACCGAGACTGGGCGAGTCGTACTGCGAGTCGATCTGGATGATCAGCAAAATGGTAGCCAGAACACCTGCGCCACCCACGCCCGGATACTGATCCGAATCAGCGACACCGGCATCGGCATTCCCGAAAATGTTCAGACTACCCTGTTTCAGCCTTATGCCCAGGCTGAACACTCGACGGCGCGGCGCTTTGGCGGCACCGGGCTCGGCTTGTCGATATGCCGGAAGCTGGCCGAAATGATGGGAGGTGCCATCACGGTGATCAGCGAACTTGGTCACGGGTCGACATTTTCCTTTTCAGTCAGCCTGAAGCTCGCCGGGACCGAAGCTGCGCCTGACCCGATGGTCGGCCGCGCCACCGGGCCAAACGAGTGGCCATCACTACACGGAATGGTTGTCGCGGTTGCATCCACCGATGAGCAAGCCCGCACATTCCTTGCCACCTACCTAAAGACCGCTGGCGCACGGGTCGTTCCGTGCGCCGACGGCCCATCATTGCTCGGCCAAGCCCGCGCGGCTTTTACCGCCGGCCGGCCCCTTGACGTGGTGATTCTCGACGGCAGGCTTTATCAGTCTGCGGTGGTAGCAGTGCGCGAAGCTCTGGCGCTTGGCCATACCGGATTTCCGATTCCGTCGGTGCTATTGGCCCAACGATCCGGTGATGGCAATATTCGCCGAACCCGCTCGACCGACACCTCTTTGACCGTGATCAAGCCAGTGCGACGGGCCGCTTTGATCCGCGCGGTTGCTGTGGCTGGCGGACGGATGACGGCCACCGCCAACCAGACGGCCAAGCCCGACCCCGACGCTTTGGATGCGGTACCGCTGCCGATGCGACGCGCTAGCGACCATTCAGCGGCCCCCGTCGCAGTCAGCCCGGCAAAGACCACATCTCGGCCATCGATTTTGGTCGCCGAGGACAACGCCATAAACCGGCGCGTCATCGCGATGCAGCTAGCGACACTCGGACTAACTGCCGACATGGTCGATGATGGCCAGCAAGCACTGACGGCGCTGAGCTTACGGAGTTATTCATTATTGCTAACCGATTGCCATATGCCGGAATTGGATGGTTTCGAGCTGACCCGGCGCATCCGTGAAAAGGAAATGACCGGCGGCCCTCGACTGCCGATCATCGCCATCACCGCCAACGCTTTCGAGGGCGAGGCCGAGCGCTTCCGGGCAGCCGGCATGGACGACTATCTGTGCAAACCACTGCAACTGGGTAAGCTTGGCACCGCCATCCAGCGCTGGCTTCCGCCAGGCCCTGCTCCTGCCCCTGCCCCTGCCCCTGCTCCTGCCCCTGCCCCGGCCCCTGTGAAACCCGGATGCGCGATCGACCTGACCACAATAACCGCGCTGTGCGGCGACGACCCGGCACTAATCCGAGAGTTGCTCGGCGATTTTGTCAACGTGAGCCAGCGCATCTGCGAGGAACTGGCCACCGCACTTCGGGACCGAAAGCCCAAGGCGGTCCGCAACTGCGCCCATAATCTCAAGGGCTCGTCGGGTACGGCCGGAGCCCGCGACCTTGGTAAGGCCAGCCTGAACCTGGAGGCCGCCGCAGAAACCGCCGAGTGGGACGAAGTGACCCGCCTCGCCGACAAAGTTCAGCACGAAATGGAACGGGTAGCGTCGCAGGTTCAGGCGTTGTAGACCATGTCCATTAATTTTGACTGGGAGTCCTCATGAGCGCCCTGCTGACCGTCTGCGACCTTGCCGTGACCTTCTCGGTGCCGGGGGGCGACGTGCCTGCGGTGCGGGGGATTTCATTCACAGTCGGTCCGGCCGAAACGGTGGCGCTAGTCGGCGAGTCAGGCTCCGGCAAGTCGGTAACCGCGCTTTCGATCCTGCAATTGCTACCCTGCCCCCCCGCCCGCTTTACTGGCGGCAGCATCCGTTTTTACGACACAGAGCTAGTCGGCGCTGCCGAACCAGTTCTGCGCGGTATTCGCGGCAACCGCATCGCCATGGTGTTCCAAGAGCCGATGACCTCGCTCAATCCGCTCCACACCATTGAGGCTCAGATCACCGAAACCCTGTACGTCCACAAGGGAATGAGGCGAACCGAGGCACGAACGCGAACTCTCGAACTGCTGCATCTGGTCGGTCTCGCCAATGCAGAAGCGCGACTTGGTGCCTTTCCCCACGAGTTATCGGGCGGCCAGCGCCAGCGCGTCATGATCGCCATGGCGCTAGCCAACGAACCAGACCTGCTGATCGCAGACGAACCTACCACCGCTCTCGACGTTACCATCCAAGCGCAGATTCTAGCCCTTCTCAAAGACTTGCAAAAGCGCTTCGGCATGGCTTTGCTACTGATTACCCACGATCTTGGCATCGTCCACAAGATGGCTGACCGCGTATGCGTGATGCAGGCGGGGAAGATTGTTGAACAAGCGGCAACGACCGAGCTATTCGCAGCGCCCCAGCATCCCTATACCCGCCATCTGCTCGCAGCCGAGCCCAAGGGTCGCCCTGGCCCGCCTTCACCCGATGCGCCCGAAGTGCTGGCGGCAATTGACATCAAGGTTCACTTTCCCGTTAAAAAGGGTATCTTCAGACGTACAGTCGACCACATACGCGCGGTCGATGGCATCACCGTACGTGTACGTGCGGGGCATACGGTAGGTGTGGTCGGCGAGTCCGGCTCGGGCAAGACCACGCTGGGTTTGGCCGTCCTTCGCCTCAACGCCAGCCGTGGCGCCATCCATTTCGAGGGCACCAACATCCAGGACTGGCCCACGTCAAGGCTGCAACCATTGCGGCGCCGGATGCAGGTGGTATTCCAGGACCCATTCGGCAGCCTGTCACCCCGACTGTCGATCAGCGAAATTATTGGCGAGGGCTTGGCCATCCATCGCATCGGTACCCGAGCGGAGCGAGAGACGATGATCGTCCAAGCCCTTGAAGAAGTTGGACTGGATGCCACCAGCCGCCACCGCTACCCCCACGAATTTTCCGGTGGCCAGCGCCAGCGCGTCGCCATCGCCCGCGCCATGGTACTAAAACCGCGCTTCGTGGTGCTTGATGAGCCGACCTCGGCGCTGGACATGTCGGTCCAGGCCCAAATTGTCGACCTGCTTCGTGATCTTCAGTCCCGCCACCAGCTCGCCTATTTGTTCATCAGTCACGACCTGCGGGTGGTGCGAGCCCTGGCCAACGACGTCATTGTGATGAAGGACGGCCGCGTCGTCGAACAAGGATCAACTGAGCAGATATTCGAAGCGCCGCGCGAGGCGTACACCCGCGCCCTGCTCGCCGCCGCGATAAATTTAGAAGTAATCGACAAAGACACGATAAACAGCGCTACTCGTTGACTGCTACTAATGAAGACTCGCTAATTGACGTCGGACGAGTTATATTTACGACTTGGTTCGATACGATGACAAAAGGCAAGGCACCATGGACGACGACGAAATCAAGGCACTGCTCAGGCAAATTCTCGAATTCCTCCCCACGCTGGCCACCAAGGCCGAGCTGAAGCAGGTTATTGACATTCTCCCCACGTTGGCGACCAAGGCCGACCTAGCGGCGGTGGAGTTGCGACTCGATGCAAGAATTGACTCCATTGCTATGGATGTCGCCGTCCTGAAATCAGATGTCGCCGTCCTGAAAGTAGGACAAACGCAAATCCTCCAGCATCTCGATGTGGCGGAACTGAAGGGCCGCATCGAAGAGCAAAGCCGCACCATCGCCTCGCTGATCCCCACTAGTATTGCCGCAGTGGCCGGGCGCTAGGCCACGCGCCTGATGGACGGCCGCGCTTTGCCATGAAAGCTTAACCGGCTAAGGCGGGGTCGGCCTCAACGGTTGGCGGCAGTATAAGATCCGTGAATGCCGATGCGATAGGTTTGTGACGCAAGCTCTTTGAACAACAATGGCTCCAGCGCCGCTGCCTGCGGCTTGCCGTCAAACTCCCGAAGCGCCCGGTGCAGCCCCGGCAGTGGTTGGGCGCTGGCAACGGCCACCAGATGATCGGCACCATAGGGTGCCTCGACCACCAGCGGCACGGTATAAGCGCGGCCGAGCGGTATTTGCAGCGGATCTTTGACCTCAACTGTATTGAGCGGATAGAGAAAATTGACGGTACCATCGGCCCCCAAGTTAAAAAGCGTAAGATAGGTCTGGTCGTGGCCATCGACCAGAAAAGTAATTTTAGCGCCATCGCTATGCAATTTATCATCAGGCTTCAACATCATTTGCAGACTGCGGGTTTCCGCTAGCCGCTTGATGCGTTCAGTCAGGCGCCACTTGTCGATGACGCCCTGAAGTTTGGGTAGATCGGCGCGGCCGTCGGACGAGGGGCGAGCATCAGCGGCAGTGGAGCCGCGCTTGAACGCGCGGGTCTCCTCGGCGGGTTTGCGCTCGCTAAACTCGGCAACCAGATCGCCCAGCCCAGTGAAGACTTGACTGCGGCCGACATCCCAACTCAACATCGGGACGGGATCGCTGTTGGCCTCAACCAACGAAACGCCGTTGAGCGCCTTGACCAAATCGGTAGCTGGCACTGTCGAGGCTTGGTTTATGATGGCGAAGGCTAGCAATCCAGACGGTGCCGCTGGCCGCTCTGTACTGGCTGCGGACTGAAGGTGAAACTGGAAAGCGCGGAAGCCTTGAGGAACAACCGAAGGGTGCTGACGCCCTTCCAGCTTCATCCGGATATTCTCCCTGATGAAATCCTGCAACTCCTCCTTGGTAATGATGCCGTCATGATCGGCGTCGGCCCCACCCCGCAAGGCAGCAGCCAGCGCCCAACTGAGCGCACCGCGTTGCTGGCCCTCAATAGTCAACTCAGGGGCCTCCTCATCGTCCTGGACCGCGCCGAAATAGATCAGGTTGGGCAGATCGTCGGGAATGCGCGCCCAAGCCGGATCAAGCGGCGGCAGCTTGTCATCAGTAATGCGGATCGCTGGATAGGTCGTGGCCCGAACGCGCGGTTTGGCCGCCGATGGGGCTTTGAAGGCACGAGTCATGGTACCGGAGTGACAGGCATCAATCGCCACCAGCACATTGACCCCGTTATCCGACGCCCGTTTGAACATGGCGCCCATTTCGTCATCAATGATGCGCTCATAAGTACCAGCTCCATCCACTTCGAAGCCGGCGAGCAACAACGTAGAATCATGGCCGCTAGCCTCCGAGCCCTTGGTGTGCTCGGGCTCCTGGCCGCCATGGCCAGCATAGTGAAAGAACATAAGGTCGTCTTTTTTGGCCTTCTTAAGCAGGTCGCCCCAGGCCGCCATGATGGCATCGCGATTGGCGCCCTGGTCGAGCAACAACCTAACATCGGCTGCACCACTCTTGGTCAGCGCATCGGCCACGTCCCTGGCATCGTTGACCGCGCCCTGAAGCTTAGGCGCAACGCCCGTGTAATTGTCGATACCGATGACAACGCCATAGGTCTGGCTAGCGTAGGCTGGCATTGCGACCCACCCAGCCACCAGCGCCACAGTTATCGCTTTCGTCAACCGCACCAGACCAGTCTCCTCAATGATTACCCGGTTTCCATTACTTCGGCGGAGCCACTGTTTTGCGGACCAGCGGAGGTTCTTCGAGTTCGCCCAGCGCTTGCCATTTAGCTTGCTGTTGGTGGCGTGGGTTGACCTCGGCCGCAAGCTCTCCTACCGCTTTTTTGACATAGCGGGCGAGGCTGCCGGGGAAGATCACCCCGGTTTCGTCGGCGGTGGCAGCCCCGTTCATGCCCTGGATCATGGCGAAGGCGAACACCCCATGCTCGGCGACTCCGGTGCCCTTGGGCCGATAACCATCCAGCGCTTCTTGGTTGGAAGCTGCCGCCGCCAGCACCAGAATGCCGGCCTCGTCCTTCAGATTGGCGATGGCGTCGAGCGCCGCCCCCTTGGCGAACGACCCGGAATGACAGGTATCGAGCACCAACAAGACATGGGCCTTGCGGCTATTGATCGCGACCAGATGACCGAGCAAGGCGCCTTGGCTCAGAGCTTGTTTGTCCACCGTCTCGGGGCCATCGACGTTGGAGGTGATAAAGTAGAAGGTGC
>SESH01011074.1_pt1 | contig 10330 bp, 7 predicted proteins | sample 3171561 | NCBI WGS metagenome assembly SESH01 (sample SAMN10866947, study PRJNA518727) | freshwater metagenome | biome: subpolar coniferous forest; feature: holomictic lake; material: water; isolation source: holomictic Lake 442 2011 16.5 m and 2014 13 m | place: Canada: near Kenora, Ontario
GCGCAGGCGGAGCAGAAGCCGATTTTCCTGAGCATCGGCTACTCGACCTGCCACTGGTGTCACGTCATGGCGCATGAGTCCTTTGAAAATCCGGCGGTGGCGGCGGTGCTCAACCGTGACTTCATCCCGGTCAAGGTGGACCGCGAGGAGCGGCCCGACTTGGACCGGGTGTACATGACCTACGTGCAGCAGACCACGGGACACGGCGGCTGGCCGATGAGCGTGTGGCTGACGCCCGACGGGAAACCGTTTTTTGGCGGCACTTATTTTCCACCCGACGACCGCCACGGCCGGCCGGGCTTTGTCACGGTGCTCAACGCCATCACCCGCCATTGGTCGGAACAGCGCGCGAAAATCCTCGGCGGGGCGGACGAGGTGGTCGCCGCCCTGCAGCGCTATGCGACAGAAGGCCGGGCCCGGGAGGTCGGGCCTGAGGGAGGGGCAACCGTCCCGCTGCACGAGGCGGCGGCCGAAGCCTTCGAGAAAGGCTTTCAATATTTCTACGAGGCGCATGACCCGACTTGGGGCGGGTTCGGCGGGGCGCCGAAGTTTCCCCGCGCCTCGGTCATCCAGTTGCTTTATCGGACCGCGGCGCTGCAGGGTCCGACCTCCGAACTGGGGGTCGCGGCCTGCACGATGGCCGAACACACGCTGCAGAGAATGGCGGAGGGCGGCTTGCACGACCATCTGGGCGGTGGCTTTCACCGGTACTCCGTGGACGAGGAGTGGTTCGTGCCGCATTTCGAGAAAATGCTCTACGACCAGGCCCAGATTGCCCTGAACTACCTCGAGGCGAAGCAGGCGGGGGGGAGGGAAGTATTCGCCTGGGTGGCGCGGGGCATCTTCGACTATGTCCGGCGCGACCTCACCGGGCCGCACGGGGGATTTTATTCGGCGGAGGATGCGGACAGTGCGCCGCCAGAGGCGGCGCCAAGTGACAAGGGCCAAGTGACAAGTGACAAGAAACACCTGCACGCAGAAGGGGCGTTCTACATTTGGTCCCGGGCGGAGATCGAGGGGGTGCTCGGGGCCGACGCGGAGTTTTTCTGCACGCACTTCGGCGTGCAGGCGGGGGGCAATGTGGCGCATGATCCCCAGGGGGAGTTCACGGGTAAGAATATTCTCCGGCAGCGGCAGTCGCTGGTGGTGACGGCACGGGAGAACAAGCTGGAAATTGAGGCGGCAAGCGCCCGCCTGCTGGATGGCCTGGAGCGGTTGCGCCGGGTGCGCACCACCCGGCCCCGACCGCACCTCGACGACAAGGTCATCACCGCCTGGAACGGGCTCATGATCTCGGCGCTGGCGAAGGGCGCGCAGGTGCTGGGCGAAGCGGAGCATCGGGCGGCCGCCACGCGCGCGGCGGAATTCATCCAGCGCGAACTTTACGACCCCGCGACCGGGGTGCTTTACCGCAGCTGGCGCGGCGGACGCAGCGCGATCGCCGGCTTTGCGGAAGATTATGCCTGCCTCATCCAAGGCCTGCTTGACCTGTATGAAACCGGATTCGAGATCCGCTGGCTGCAATGGGCGGAAAAACTCCAAGCCAAGATGGATGAGCTTTTCTGGGACCCCCGGGGCGGGGGTTATTTCAATTCGCGGGCGGACGATCCCACCGTGATCGTGCGGCTCAAGGAAGACTATGATGGAGCGGAGCCGTCGCCGAATTCGGTGGCCGCGCTGAATTTGGTCCGGCTGGAGTGGATGATTGGAAATGCAGCCGGGGTGGTTGACCCCGGAACCGGCCTCAGCGAGGCCGGCTACAGCCGATCCTATGGCCAACGGGCGGAATTGCTCATCGAGGCCTTTCGCCCGCAGTGGAGCCGGACGCCGCAGGCCTTGCCGCAAATGCTGGTCGCTCTGGAAATGCTGCTCGCGGAACCGCGGACCGTGGTGCTGGCCGGTGATCCGGCCACGGCGGAATTTCAGGCGTTGGCGGCGGTTTTGCCGGAGCGGCTGGGTCGAGCCCGCGTTTGGCTTTGCGCCGATGGGGGCGCGGGCCAGCGCTGGCTGGCCGGGCGGCGGGCCTACCTGGGGGAAATCAAGCCGGGGCCGGGCGGTGCCACGGCGTATGTGTGCGAAAACTTCACCTGCTCGGCCCCGGCCCATTCGCCCGCCGCCTTGCGCGACCGGCTGGGCTCCGCCTAGCGCCGGAGCACCGTCCGCGCGAGCCGGTCATCGCCATCGTTCGGGGCCGGTTGCACGCCGAGCACGGCACAGAGCAGATTATACACCTGGATGTTGTCGAAGGCCGGGATCGTTGCTCCCCGGCGAAACGCCGGCCCTTGGGCGACGAACAGTGCGCCCATGTTGGTTGTCTCCGGATCCCAGCCATGGCTCCCTCGCGTATAGGTCAAAATGCGCTTGGGCCAGCCCGCCTTGGTTTCGAGGTTCCAGTGATCGTCGCAAATCAGCACCACCGGGGAGATGCGGTCGCTGGCGCGGAAATGCAGGCGTTCCGGCACCTCCTCGCGCAGGTAGACTTTCACCTGGGGCGGAGCTTTCGCCTGGATGCTGGCGACGAGTTGCGCGGCGGTCAGGGTGCCGGGTTTCGGTCGCACCCCGCCGTTCGGGCCGGTCTGCTCGACCTGCACGGTCTTGAGGTCCATCAGGTCGTCCAGAAAGACGACCTGCTCCGGCCCGCACGAGGACATGCCGTGGTCGGAGACCACCACCAAGTTGACCTGGTCGCGCCGGCCGCGGGCGACGAGGCCGGCGAGCAACCGGCCGACCGCGTCGTCAACTTCCTTCACCGCCGCCCGGGTTTCCGGCGCATCCGGCCCAAAGGTGTGGCCGACGTGGTCGACGAGATCGAAGTAGAGCGTATACAGCCGGGTCGGTTGCGCCGCGGGCAAATCCAGCCAGGCCAGCAACCCATCCACCCGGGCGGCGCTGGGCATTTTCCCGTCGAAGGGCTTGAACAGGTGCGGGAGTACGCCGCGGTGCGCGGTTTCCGAGCCGGGCCAGAAATAGCACGCGCTGCGCACCCCTTGTTTTTCCGCGGTGATCCACACCGGCTCGCCGCCCGCCCACCATTTCTCCTCGGTCTTCTGCATGTTGAACATTTCGCCGAGGGCCGGATCCCAGAACCAGTTGCCGACGATGCCGTGATGCTCCGGGCGCAGGCCGGTGACGAGCGTGTAGTGGTTGGGAAAAGTCTTGGAGGGGAAGCTGGGATTCATGCGCTCCGCCCGCACGCCCTCGGCCGCCAGCTGCTTCAGCCCGGGGGCATCGTATTTCTCGAGGTAATCCCAGCGGAAGCCGTCGATGGAAACCAAAATCAAGGTGGCGGGGGCGACCGGGGTGGTCCGCGGCGAGGTGCAGGCCGCCAGGTACAGGCTGACGGTGGCCAGACCAAGGAGCAAAGCAGTGAGACGGGCCTTCATGGATTTGCGCCATGCTCTCAGGGTGCCCGCGGGAGATAAAGAATATCTTGGCGTCCGGGGCCAACATGGTGTGTTTTCCCGCCATGAACGATGCCGAGCGACTGACCCAATTGGAGGAGCGTTATGCCCACCTGCAGCGCCACAGCACGGAGCAGGACAAGGTCATGCTCGGACTCAGCGAGGAAGTCGCCAAGCTGCGCCGGGAACTCGCCAAGCTGCAGGCGCAGCGCTCCGGCAATGCGGACGGCGAGGACCTGCCCCACGAGCGGCCGCCGCATTATTGAAGTGGGCTGATGTAGCCACCGACCTCCGCGCCGGTGGGCTCAACTCGGCAGGCAGGGACGCCTGCCGCTACGCTTCAGCCCGCTCAGAACAAGGCGGTGATCTCGACGTGCCGGCCCGGCTCCAGCACGACTTCGCCGGTCAGGGCCTCGGTCTCGTCGTTCTTGTAGAGCTTGCAGGTGATCGGCGCCGCGGCGTCCTGGGTCGACCAGCCCCATTTGCCGATGGACACAAATTGCATGGGTTCGCCCTTGTCCCAGCTCAGGCCCGGCCCCTGACCGCGGATGTAAAGCTTGTTGCCGATGCCGATATAGGCGGTGGCGAGCAGCCGTGTGGCCCCGTCGGAGGAGGCGGCCGATTCGACGGGCTCCGGACTGGCCGCTTCGCTCGGCTCGCGTGAGGTGGCCTCGACGGCGGGCTGGTGGGGGGTGTCGGGGAGCAGGGGTTCGCCGCCACTGGTGGCGGGCTCGGACACGGACTCATCGGTCTTGGGTTTGCGGGGGGCGCGCGGTTTTTTGGGCTTGGGCTCCTCGGAACTGGCAGGCATCTCCGTTGCCGCGTCATTCTGTAGCGGCGGTCTATGACCGCCGTCATCGGGCGAAATGGCCGGCGGTGAGCCCGTCGAATCGGCCGCTTCCCGGCGGTCATAGACCGCCGCTACAGCACTGGTGGAGGAGGCACTGGCCGCGGCTTGGGTAAGCGCAGCGAGGCGGGTGTCGAGTTGGGTCAGCGCGGCCTTGAGTCGCGCCTCAAACTGCGCCGCGGTATCCGAGGCGGTGCCCTGCACCTTGGCGAGGGTCGCTTCCGCCGCGGTGAAATGCTTGCGCGTGGCGCTTTCGAGCGCAGTCCAGTCGGCGACGGCCTGCGCGATCTTATCCGCCACCGCCTTGAGTTGGGCGCTGTTGGCGGCACGCAGCTCGACCAGCTCCGACTCCAGCGCCTCGCGGTCGTTCTCCTCCTGCTGGGCCAGCGCCTCGTTGAATTCCGCGAGCTTCTCCTGCATGCGATAGGGCAGGTTCTCCGCGGCGTGGGCCGTCTTGTGGACGGCTTCCTCCACGGCCTTGATCTGGGCGGCGGCCCGGGCGAGGCTTTCCCCGGCGGCATGCAGCCGCTGCACCTGGTCGCTGACCCGCTCGCGTTCGGTCTGGACGTATTCCGCCGAGTCGGCGGCGTAATCGATCAGGAAAGGAATCAGGCCGATGATGGCGGCCAGCACGACGCAGAGCACGGCGCTGATGAACGGCAGCGGGGCGTAGGGATTCTTGGTGTTGAAATAGACGATCAGGAAAGCCGTGAGCAGCAGGACGGCGTCGATGACCAGGAAGATTGATTTCGAGAGGCGGGGGGCAGGTTCGAGATTCATAGATGATTCGCGCGCACGCTGTTTTCCACCGGGGTGGCTGTTTTCTCAAGGCTAAAGCAGGGGATCCGGGCCCCGAAGAACCTTGAGCCGCGGCGGGTGGGCGCCATGCTGCGGTCTCAATCCATGAACTTTTCCCACTTCGTGCGGATTGATCGGGAGCGCCGCGGCACCGAGCAGCATTTCGTGGTGCATACCCAGGACCCGAAGTTCACCCTGGAACTGACGCCCGACCGGGAGGCGCCCGACCGGATCGGGCAGGGCATCATCAAGCGCATCTGCGTCCCGAATTCCTGGGCGGGCGATTACGGTCAGTACGGGAAAATGCTGGAGGCGGCGCAGGAATTTTTCGCGCAGTCGCACTCGTCGGGCTCTTCTCTTCATCGGTAGGGTTGCTGGATAGCGGCCGGCTTGTTTCGTAGCGACAGGCGTCCCTGCCTGTCGGGTTCGAATGCTTAACAGCAAACCCCACAGGCACGGAGGCCTGTGGCTACAAAGTTTCCGCTGAACTCCGTAGCGACCGGAGTCCCGGGCTCTCAGGCATTGGGATTCGCACTCGGCCGTCCCTCACTTCATCAGCTGCCGCCACGACATGCCGAGCAGCGAGATGAGCATGCCGATGCGGATGGAGCCCTCGAAGGTCAGCACGACGAGCACCCATTTGAGCCCGCAGGCGCTGCGCAGGGTCCGGCCGATGACGGTTACCAGCAGCAACACGACACCCTGGGCGCGGCCGACGGGATGCAGCAGCAGGGTGAACATCCAGGAGAAATATACGATAAGCCCGCTCGCCCAGGTCGCCGCCATCCAGCCGGGCATGGGCAGCTCCCGCGGATCGGCGTTCACCCGGATCTGCTTGATGCCCATGTAGCGCTCACTGACCACGAGCTGCCAGAGCTCAAAGGCCAGAAACAGCGGGGCGAGCAGGGCGAAGGGATTCACGGGGTGGCGACGGGGCTGATCATTTGCCGCCGTACCAGACGCCGCGGCGCCAGTTGTGGCGGTGCAGTTTATCCAGCAGCGCGGCCGGCATGGCCGGCAGGTCGCTGACCCCGCAGTTGGCGTCGGCTTGGGCGACCGTCCGGATGCCGGGGATCACGGTCGAGACTGCCGGATGAGCGAGGACAAATTTCAGGGCCGCCTGCGGCATCGTGTAGCCGGTGCCGGCAAGGTCCTGCTTGATCTCGTCGGCATGGGCCACGGCGCGGGCAAGCCGGTCGCCCGCGAAATATCCGGCGCGGAAATCATCGGCGGAGAATTTTGTCTCCGCGGTGAACTTGCCCGTGAGCACGCCTTCGTCAAAGGCGACGCGCACGATGATGCCGACGCCGCATTCCCGGGCGACGTCGAGCAGCTCGGCGGCCGGCTCCTGGTCGAAGAGATTGTAGATGACCTGCACCGCGTCGACCCAGCCGCCGCGCATCAGGTCAATCACGCTGTTTTGGTCAAATTCCGGGGTGGAGACGCCGATGAGTCCAATCTGGCCTTCGCGCTGGAGCTGGCGGAGAACTTTGAAGGGAGTGGGCTGGCGGTTCCAAGCCCGGGTCCAAGTGTGCAACTGGAGCAGATCGAGCCGGGTCGTGCCGAGGTTGGCCAGACGGGTGGCGATATTCTCCCGGAGGTACTTCTCCGCATACCGCTCGTCGGCCCGGCAATAAGGGGAAGGGGGCCAGATGCCGGGGGCGGGCGGGGTTTTCGTGGCGACGAAGACCTTTTCCTTTTTGCCGGCCGCGCTTCGCTCCCGGAGCACTTGGCCGATCAGCCGCTCGCTCCGGCCGTCGCCGTAGCCGGCGGCGGTGTCGATGAAATTGACGCCGAGATCCAGCGCCCGGTGCAGCGCGGCCAGGGAGTCGGTGTCAGCCTGCGCGCCCCACGAGCCGCCGATGGCCCAGGCGCCAAAGCCGATCTCTGAGCATTGATAGGGATGTTTGCCGAAGGGACGGAGTTTCATGATGAAGGGAAGGAGGAGGGATCAATTTTTATCGCCGGCGGTGAAGTCAACCCAGGCCTGGGCGGGGCGGCTTTGCAAGATGCCTTCCATCCAATCGAACTGCGGATGGTCCTCCAGGAATTTTTTGGCGTCGAAGCCCACGCCGTCGGCTGAGCCCCAGCGCGCCGCAAAGCTCAGCTTCCGCGCCATCGCGGTGTCGACCACCTTCGCGTCCGTGGTGCCGCCCGGGCTGAACGGGATCCGGGTCGGATTGCTCAACTGCGCCGAGAGATCGCCGCGAGCGTTGAGGCCCAGCGCGGAAGGTTCGCTCCCGGTCTGGTAGCAGGTGTCGACACAGTCGGCCTCAAACTCCTTGGCCTTGGCGAGGTCGATCTGGCCCGCATGCTCCTTCATCAGCTGCTTCCACCTGACGCGCCGGGCGACGGGCGAGAGGCGGATGTCGGTGTCGTGCATGTCGGTCTCGAGCCGGAGGATCTTGAGGTTCTCGGCAATGTTGGAGCCGAGGTAGTAGCCATCCTTCGTGCGCTCGAAGCCGGTGTACTTGAGCCCCTGCTCGAGCCGGGCGATTTCCTTGGTGTTGATGTCGCCGATGAGCCAGGCGTTGGCGTAGCCGCCGTTGTTGCCCTTGCGCATGATGGCGCACCACTCGTCGATGCCGGTGGCGTCCTGCGTGGCGCGGCGCATCCGGATGAACTCCGGGATGCCCTTCTCGCTGAAGCCGTGGAAATTCCCGATCGTGGTCTCGGAGCCGACCAGCCCGGCGTCGGTGACGAAGAAGTCCGTGCCGCTGTGGATGAACCCGGCCTGGGTCTGCATCAAAATGCGGTGGCCCTTGGCCGGGACGAGGTCGAGGACGACGTTGTAAATCGCCAGCGTGTACCCCGACATGGTGTTGTGGGCGAGCACCACGCCGCCGTCCTTGGTCATCCTGCCGGTGGCGATGAAGGAGGAGCACGACTCCTTCGGGGTGGTGACGATGTTGGCGCTGCCCTCGATTTTCTTCGCCGCCTCCGGCCACCAGTAGCCGGTGGTCTCGATGGAGGCGTTGTAGGCCAGGATGTCGTCGTAGGTGGTCGGCACCCCGGCCGCCTTCATGCCCTCGACGATGCCGGTCATCTCGGCTCGATTCTCGGTGTCGACCCCGCGGCTGATGAAGCCGTTGGTCTGCTGCTTGAGCCAGGCCCAGTCAAAGCTGCTGTCGTGCTCCCACTGGGCGGCCGTGACACGGATGGCCTCGGCGATTTCCTTCGCCAGCAGGTAGCCGTGCTGGAAACCGCGTTCGCGCGGCCCGCCTTCGACGTGGAGGTAGATCCAGCCTGCCTTTTCATGGCGGTGGCCCCGGGCCAGCCATTGGGTCTGCTCTGGACTCAGGGTGGCGGCGGCGCTGGCGAACGGGGCGACGAGCAAGAGGACCAAGCCTAACCGCAGAGTGGATTTGATCATGCCCATGGCTACCGGGCGGAATGCGCGCGGCCAATGGAAAAGTGGGAGGCCGCCGCTGTCGGCTAGCGCAACCAGCCATGTTCGAGTAGGGGCGAGATGCTACTCTACCTATGCCGCGTGCGCCACACCCCGCCCTGCGGGCACCCCTCTCGAGAGGGGATTTTAGCTGGGTCCCCTCTTGAGAGGGCCTCGGCGTGAGCTCGGCCGAACGGGTGGCGCAAAGCGCCGGGGTGTGTTGTCTTGATCCGTTCGATCTCAATACCCGGCGGCCTTTGCGTCCATCCGGCGCGGATCGGGCGCGCCGAGGCGCAGGCCGGTCACGGGGTCGATCGCGATGGATTCGCCATCGCCTTGGTAGGCGCCCTCGTAGGAGGTGCGTTCCTTGAGGTTCTGGCCGCGCGCCTTGAGGGCGGCGGCGGTGTCGGCACTGAGGCCGGAGCGCTCATAGGCAATCACGTCGGGCAGCCACTGGTGGTTGATCCGGGGCGCCTCTACCGCCTGCTGCACGGGCATGCCGAAATCGATGAAGTTGGTGATGATCTGGAAGACGGTGTTGATGATCGTGGGGCCGCCGGGTGAGCCCGTGACCAGCACCACCTTCTTGTCCTTGAGCACGAAGGTGGGGGTCATCGAGGAAAGCGGGCGTTTGCCAGGCACAATGGCGTTGGCTTCGCCTTGGATGAGGCCGTAGGCGTTGGGCACACCGACGAGCGAGGTGAAGTCGTCCATTTCGTTGTTCATGAGGATGCCGGTGCCGGGAATAGTCACCCCGGAGCCGTAGGCACCATTGAGCGTGTAGGTGTTCGCAACGGCGTTGCCCTCGGCATCGACCACGGAGTAATGCGTCGTCTCGGTCGACTCAGCCGGGGCGGTCGCGACAAACTGGCCGAGGCCGGGTTTCACCGCCGCGGACGGGGTCGCGTGGTCGGGCGAGAAGTCCGTCATCCGGCCTTGAATGTAGGCGGGGTCGAGGAGCTGGGCGACGGGGACCTTGATGAAGCCGGGGTCGCCCAGATACTCGGCGCGATCGCGGAAGGCGCGCTTCATCACCTCGGCAAAGAGGTGGTATTTGGCGGACGAGCTGGCGCCCATCCCGGCCACATCAAAGGGCGTGAGCATGCCAAACATCTGGAGCAGGGCGATGCCCCCGGAGCTCGGCGGCGGCATCGTGACGATTTCGTAGCCCCGGTAGCTGCCGCGGATCGGCGTCCGTTCCACCACCCGGTAGGCGGCGAGGTCGGCCAGGGTGATGTTCCCGCCGTGCTGGGTCATGGCCGCGGCGATGCGCCGGGCGGTCTCGCCCTCGTAGAATTCCCGCGGGCCGTTTTTCTGCAGCCGGGCGAAGGTCTCGCCCAGGTCGGATTGCACCCATTTTTCCCCGTTGGCGAGAAAGGCCCCGTCCTTCAGGTAGATTTTTTTCGATTCATCGAACTGGCCGAGCAGTTTCGCGAACATGCGCAGGCTGGCGGCGGTCCATTGCGAAACGACATGGCCCTCGGCCGCGAGCCGGCGGGCGGGTTCGACGACGTCGGCCCACGTGACCTTCCCTGATCCGTATTTCTGCTGGGCGAGGGCGAAGCCGGCGATGGAGCCGGGGACGCCGCTGGCTTTCCAGCCGACCGTGGAGGATCCGGCACCCTGCACCAGTTTGCCGTCGGCCCCGACATACATGTTCTTGGTCGCGGCCGCCGGCGCGGTCTCGCGGTAGTCGATGACCAGATCCCGGCCATCCGCCAGATGGATCAGCATGAAACCGCCGCCGCCGATGTTGCCCGCGAACGGAAATGTGACGGTCAGGGCCAGGCCGGTCGCGACGGCGGCGTCGACGGCGTTGCCGCCCTTGCGGAGGATTTCCAGGCCGGCGTCGGAGGCGTAGCTGCTGCAGGAAACCACCAGGCCATGCGGGGCCTC
>SESH01026694.1_pt1 | contig 10324 bp, 6 predicted proteins | sample 3171561 | NCBI WGS metagenome assembly SESH01 (sample SAMN10866947, study PRJNA518727) | freshwater metagenome | biome: subpolar coniferous forest; feature: holomictic lake; material: water; isolation source: holomictic Lake 442 2011 16.5 m and 2014 13 m | place: Canada: near Kenora, Ontario
TTAATCGGTCCGGCAACGGGTATATTCACCGCCGAAGCAGTCGGAAACGAAATGGACGGTGATGCAATAATTGTCTTTAACGACCAGACGGGTGAATAACTGCTTGTTGCCGCAACATTTTTTGCACTGACTCTCCAATAATATTGTTTGTTGGCCGATGACAGCGTTATTAGTTTGGAAGTAACCGATAATGTTGAATCGTTAAACACTAAGATTGAAAACGTGCTGTCGGTAGATACCTGTAAACGGTATGTCGCCGCATAGGGAACCGAATTCCAGGAGAAGGTTGTTGCCACCGGTTGCTGAATGGTGCCGTTGACCGGCGAAAGAAGTACGGGCGCTTGGGGAGGCGATACGATCGTCGTAAATGAATTGCGTATGGAATACAAACTAGTACTGATGTCGTTTTGCGCATAGATGCGCCAAAAATATTTTGTTGCATTCAAAAGATCTGTGAGTGCAATTGTTTGAGTATCAATTCCATACACCTGCAGTACGTCTCCGTCAAGAACAAACGAGTCAAGGAAAAGAGAGTCCGTTGATACCTGCACATGATATTGCGCGGCAAAGGGAACTGCTTTCCATTGCAGAAGTACCGAGGTTGATGTGTTTGCGGAATTATTTGCCGGCGAGATCAGTGCGGGAGAAGAAATGATTGTTGTAAAACTCCACTCCGTCGAGTTCGCGCTGATTCCGGCAACATTGGAGGAATAGACACGCCAATAATATGTTGTGCTGTTCACCAGATTTGAAAGGGTCCGCGATGTTCCGATAATTGTTGTGTCAACGACTAGAACGGCAAACGAAGGGTCGTTGGATATTTGCAGCCGGTACGAAGTTGCTCCAACCGCGGCGCTCCATGACAGCACCGGTGATGTGGAAATATTTCCCGAACCGTCGCCCGGCGACAGTAGCACGGGAATCGACGGAAGGCTTGTCATCGTCATAAAATTCCAAACAGATGAATAGTTTCCCCATCCTTCAACATTTTTTGCTGACACTCTCCAGTAGTACTTGGTATTGTTGATCAGTCCGCTGGCTTGTTTCGTCTGAATCCCTTGTCCTGCAACACTAACAATTGTCGAATCGTCAAATACCGTCAGACTAAAAAGCGAATCGGTTGATATCTGTAGCCGGTAACTATCAGCAAATGATACGGCGTTCCAACTGATGAACGGTGATGTGGATTGGTTAACGGCGCCTTTGATCGGGGTTGTTAATACCGGAGGCAATGGTGCTGCCGCGTAAGCGAGAGCTATGGGCAACAAAAACACTGCTGTAATGTATGTTTTTTTGATGAATTTCACGGTTTTTGGGTGTCATGGACTATTGTCTATACTTATTATCGGCAGAAAAGCCAATATCTTCAGTTAATTAAATGGGTTACAAGCATTGCTGTCCCCGGGATTCTATAACGGTTCATCGTAAAAATATTTGGGTCGAAAAAACGGACTGCGAATTTTCCACTCTCATGTCCGTTAACAAAAGGGTGCCGCACAAACGGCGCTTTTCACGGAGAAACATCCGGAGGTTACTTCATTTCGGTTGGAAATATTTTTATCCCCGTGTGAATTTTATCAATCTTGTTCCCGCCTGAAAAAATATCTACCTTTTACGTATGAACTTTCTGATTGCACCCAATGCCATGAAAGGGGCGCTGACTGCCCAAAAGATCGCCGCAATTCTTGTCAAGACGATCCGAAGAAAATTTCCCGACGCAAAGATAGTATCCTCGCCGGTTGCCGACGGAGGAAATGGAACGCTGGAATGTTTAATGCAGGCGCTCGGAGGAACGGTCTATGAAAAAGAGGTCACCGGTCCAATTCCGTCTCTTACAGTAAAAGCACGGTACGGCATCACCGATAAGCGTATTGCTATTATCGAATCGGCTGAGGTGATCGGACTCCACCATCTTACCCCTTCGCCCGAAACGATCGCACATTCAACATCTCGCGGGATCGGAGAACTGATGCTTGCCGCGGTGGAACAGTCATGTAGCGAACTATGGATCGGTCTTGGCGGAACGGCAACTAATGACGGCGGCGCGGGGATGGCCCGGGCGTTGGGTATCGAATTTCTTGATCAACATCATGATCATGTGCGCGAAGGAAGCATTGCGCTGCTTCAGCTGCAAAATATTCTTCTTCATAAAACAAAAACTGCACACTGCACAATCAAGATCCTATCCGATGTTCAGAATACCCTGCTCGGTGTAAACGGAGCAACGTATACGTTCGCAAAACAAAAAGGGGCATCCGAAGATCAGCTTTCCTATCTGGAAGCTGCCATGAAGAATTTTTCTGAAATTGTACAGCGTGATCTCAACAGCAATTGCTCCGACGCTCCCGGCAGCGGTGCGGCCGGCGGATTGGCATACGGATTGATGACCTTCTGCAATGCCGGTGTTGTTTCAGGGATCGATCATATTCTGGATACGATCGGCTTTGATGATACACTTGCTGCATGCGATTGCGTTATCACAACCGAAGGAATGCTCGATGAACAGACACTGTTTGGAAAAGGAATTGCAGGAATTGCCCTGCGTGCAAAAAAATTCGGAAAGCCGGTTCACGCCTTTGCGGGAAGAGTGAACGGAGATGCGGACAGACTGAAATCGCTGCTCGGTCTGGCATCGCTCACACAAATTTCTCCCGAAGAACTTGATACGCAGCAGGCCATGCGTGATGCCAGTTGGCTTTTGGCGGATGCTGTTTTTCATCACTCATTCCCGGCCACACAGACCGGAGGGAAATAAATGAAACTAATATTCGTATTGCTTCCGCTTCTCATCACTCTCAGTGAATCACAAAACATTGATGACATCGGTATTACCGTAACAACAACGGACAGACAATACGTTTTTACGAACAAAGAAGCCGGAACATATCACGGCGAAGTGAACGCACCGAATTCCGGCGGATGGCAGGGATGGTACATTAATGCGGAAAAGATCTTTCATGATTATTCGCTGCTGATCAATGGTAAGGAACTTGACCGGACCGCTGCACGGTCCATCGTGTTTCCTCATCACTTGATACGCATATATCCCGACGGTACCAAAGAAACGGTGACCTTGTTGGATAGTATAGACGTACTTTTAGTCGAAGTGAATAATTCCGCCGCCAAAATTTCCATTCAGCCAACAGACAATTTCCGCTACGATTCATCCGCTGTTTCTTCCCTGCAGCATTGGCAGAGAACTACTGCGGTCTCCGAAATAGTGCCGACGGAAATCATCGTTGCCCGGCAGATGAAGCGAAACACTGTTGCATTTGTGATCGCTGCGGGAAGAAATTTCGGTCATTTACGGGAAACTGCAGACATTGTATTAAAACAGACCGGGAAATTCACCGCTCAGCGAAAACAACGGATGCAGAATCTGCTTTCCCGTTCGCCGATGATAACGAACGACAAGGAACTTACAACGGCCATTGCATGGGCAAAACTTCAGATTGACGCATTAATCATGAACCAATCCACTGGCGGAGCACGTACCAAAGGGATTTTTGCCGGTTTGCCGTGGTTTAATAATTACTGGGGGCGCGATTCTTTCATCTCGCTTCCCGGAGCTACATACATCATCGGAAATTTTTCTGATGCACGCGATGTTCTTCGGTCATACGCAGCGTTTCAGGAACTCGATACCGCTAATTCCAACTACGGACGAATCCCAAACCTTGCAACACCGCAATCAGTCATCTATAATACCGCCGACGGTGCTCCCTGGTTTGTGAAATCATTGTATGAATATGTAAAATACTCCGGTGATGTCGAATTCATAAAAGAAATGTATCCTGTAATTGTCCGTTCCATCGAGGGAACGCTAAAATTTCATAGCGACTCGCTCCGGTTTCTTACGCACGCCGATGCGGAAAGCTGGATGGATGCCGTCGGCCCAAACGGACCATGGTCGCCCCGCGGAAACCGTGCATGCGATGTTCAGTCGCTCTGGCATCAGCAATTAATGGTCGGCGTATTCTGCGCCGAATATTTCAATGATTTTCACGCTGCTGCCCGATGGAAGAATGCTGCCGATACTTTGGAAATGAATTTCAGAAAATATTTCGTCGACACATCAGCTTCGTTGATCTATGATCATTTAAATTCAAACGGTTCGCCTTCCGCCGAACTTCGGCCCAATCAGCTATTCGCTCTTGATATGACGGTTCCGGAAGGTGTACGTCAAAATATCGTTCGAACGGTTCTGCATGAACTGGTGTACGAACACGGAACAGCGACACTTTCACAATCGGATTCAAACTTTCATCCGTTCCACGAGTACTCGCCGTTTTACGTGAAGGATGCCGCATACCACACGGGAACAGTGTGGACATGGCTGAATGGAATTACAACATATGCCGCAACCCGGTATGATCTGCAGGATGTTGTTTTTCCTGTAACAAAAAACAATGTTCACCAAATGCTTCACCGCGGAACGGTCGGCGCGTTATCGGAATTGCTCGACGCGTATCCGAGATTATCTGCCGCAACGGAACAATCCACTCGGTTAAACGAGCCAAAACTTTCCGGAACATATTCCCAGGCGTGGAGCCTGGCCGAATTTATCCGGTCGGTCTACCAGGACTATTGTGGCGTGAGTGTTGATGTACCATCAAAAATCATTCGTCTTCAGCCTAAACTTCCCAAAGAGATCAATTCCGTGCAGTTCGAACAACGGGTCGGAAAAGGTTCGATAGCAATTTCATACCGGCGAATACAAGAAAAGATTTCGGTAACCGTTACCCCAAAGAATCTTCACGACCGTTACGGAATTAATTACCTGTGGGTGTACGAGAACGGAGATGCCGTTGCTGCACCGGTTGACCTGCTTCCCGGACAATCTCTGAAGATAGAACATTCTTCGTCTGCACTGGCAGTATTTCACGGTAAGAAAATAATATTCGAGGCAAAACAAGATCCGAAAATTTTTATGAAGAATTTCTCCGACAAAAAATATTTTGCCGGCATTGCATTGGCAACACCGGATTTGAACCGGCAATTTCCTGTTCTGCGCGGACCTTCGCATCCGCTCTTAACACATGAACAGATCAAAAGCGCCAACGCTGCTTCAGCGTTATTGTTCCGGCAAACCGATCCTACGGGTGATGATGGCGGTGTAAGCGGAACGTATCAATATCCGGCAAGCCAGCATTTCAAAAAGGGGATCCTCGATATCACCGGTGCATCGTTCCGTTATGACGATAAGAATTTGTACTGCACATTGACTTTTACAAATCTGTATGATCCCGGCTGGCATCCCGAATACGGTTTTCAACTAACGTTAGCGGCTATTGCTATCAACACCGGCAGCGGAAAACAAAGGGCCGTGGGGATAAATTCAGGTTACATGCTTGATTCTTTGAAAGCGTTTGACAAAATGATCCTGGTCGGCGGTGGGGTGAGGATATATGATAGTGAAGGGAAAATACTCTGCGAATACATTCCAAAACAAGAGGATTTTAAGGATCCGATCGGCAGAGTCCGGGAGAAGTCGATTGAGTTTACCGTACCGCTTGAGTATCTTGGTACGCCCAATGCCGGGTGGAAGATTACTGTTCTGTGCGGTGCACAGGACGACCATGGCGGTGCCGGAATCGGTGAGTTCCGCACAGTAGAAAAAGATGTAAGCGAATGGCTCGGCGGAGGAAAAAATAATTCGAACGATTCGAACGTTTACGATGTTATGATAGTACACTAATTTCTTACAATGGAGGTTTTATGTTTTTCTTGATTTTTATTATCGCTGCAGTGGCGGCATTTGTTTCATGGCAAACAATGCGTATCAATCCTAATACAAAGGGATCGGCGAATATCTCGTTAATGGTGTCGCTGGGCGCCTTCGTTGCCGCATTATCAAATTGTTTCACCGTCATTCCGGCCGGCAGTGTCGGTGTTGTTGACTTCTTCGGAACGGTATCCGACAATACTCTGAAATCAGGAATCAATTTCGTTAACCCGCTGGCACGCATTGTAAAGATGTCTATTAAAACGCAGGAATTGAAAGAAGTGATGGATGTTCCTTCCAAAGAAGGTTTGACGGTACAATTAGAAGTAAGCGTTCTCTACCATTTGAATCCCGAAAAAGCAGCCGATGTGTATAAGACTGTCGGCGAAGAATACGAAGGAATCATTATTGAACCGCAATTCCGTTCGGTAACTCGCGGCGTAACGGCAAGTTTTGAAGCGAAAGCTCTTTATACATCGGAACGCGAGCATCTTTCCAAAATTATTCTGCAAGAGATCACTGCGGCTACAGCGGCACGCGGTATCACCGTCGAGTCTGCACCGCTTCGGCGCGTTACGCTTCCGGGAGGATTGTCGGCGTCCATCGAACAGAAATTGCAGTCCGAACAGGAAAGCCAGCGAATGCAGTTCGTATTGACAAAAGAAAAACAGGAGGCCGACCGCAAACGGATCGAAGCGCAGGGTATTTCCGATTTCCAAAAGATTGTGAACCAGGGATTGAACCAGCAATTGCTGACGTGGAAAGGAATTGAAGCAACGGAGAAACTTGCCAATTCACCGAATTCAAAGATCGTCGTCATCGGTGGAGGAAAGACAGGATTACCATTGATCTTCGACGCAAAATAATTTTGCGTGACTCAACGAAAAACATGAAGCAGGGGTTCTTTCCCCTGCTTTTTTATTTTACGAACGACTGGGACTTGATACTGAGATGACCGATAGATGTAAACAGATTCGATCTGCGTTCAGGAAGGCTCGGCTGTTGCCGGCAATACTTCAACGCTGTTTCCGCCGGGTGCGGATGTGAGAGATTTTTTCCATTCAACGTAACCGAATATTGCCAATCCGAAATAGACCGCAAAGAGGAACATCGTAAAGTACAATCCCTTAAAACCATACATACCAATCGAGCCGATGTTCACAACGATCCACAGAATCCAATTCTCGATATATTTTTTTGCCATCATCCATTGTGCAGCCATGCTCAGCACGGCAAGGAATGAGTCAACATACGGCAGCGATGCATCGGTAAGTTTGTGAAGCACAAATCCCAAGAGCGCCGTTGCAACAATCACAAAGAATGTGGTCACACCATACACGGTGCGCGGTGCCCACGAGACATTCAGAACAGTGTGGCCTTTACCGCCGTACAACCATTCATACCAGCCGTATGCCTGCAGCACGATGAAAAACAACTGTAGTCCCATGTCGGCATACAGCTTCACTTCGCGGAAGATAAAAATGTAGATAAAAACGGAGACGATACCGAGCGGATAGCACCATACATTCTGACGCGTTACAAGATAGACCGAAAGTAATCCGAAAATAACCGCGATAATCTCTGCTAATGCCATATATCAGTGTTTAATGTGAGGATGAATTTTGAAGAGCAGCAATGAACCGCTTTTCACTGTAATATCAACGGTGGATGCGGACGCCTCGTTGCTTGAACCTTCACGTACGCCTAATTCCAGCGATTCGTTTTTAAGAAAGTATTTCAATCCCCTGGTGGTGATCCCGGAGCATTTTCCCATCGGCACAAGCGATATCTGCTGACCCGGACTTGCGGCAAAACGGATTTTCTTTTGCACAATCTCGATGGTGCACCGTTCGTCGAAGAACCGCAGCGCGATTTTTTTATGATACTTCAGGAGGATGCTGAAGTTTGCCATGGTATGGTCGGGCCGCTCACCGGTTGCACCGACTATCGTTGCCGAGGTGAAGCGATTGGCAAGCAGATAGTCCAGAACTTTTTCAAGATCCGTACTCTCCTGATCCGAATTATGAATGATCGGAACGAACGAAAAATAATGGCGTGTCTTCTGCGTAATGGAATCAAGATCGCCGATGATACAATCCGGAACAATGCGGTACGCTCGCACTTTATTTGCGCCGCCGTCCGCGCAAACAATAAACGGTTTTGTTTTTAATAACGGGAGAAGCAGTTGTGACGACGGCATTTCTCCGTTGCAGATAATAAGTGCGTGCGTGTGTTTTTTTTGTTTCATTCGTTTATAGTTGCACAGATATTCCGGTAAGATAATTCCGTTCGGCAGCAGGGAAAAAAGAATTTCCCTCGCCGTTTTGCATATATAACGTATTCATAAGATTGCGAACTTCTGCCCGCAGCGAGATAACGGCATCTCCGATCTTTGGCAGCACATACAACACTTCGGCATTCATTACGGTATAGGCGTCGTTTCTGTTTTCGCTGTTTCTGAAATTGTCCGTATAGAACGAACCAACATATTTCGCAACAAATGACGCCGTCAATGCTTCGCTTTGGTATGTCAGACGCATGTTTGCCGTAACATCCGGAAAACCGGCTATCGGATTATCGGCAAGGCTTGTCGTATAGACCCTGCTGCCCGAGACGCTGTCAATCGTTGAAAACGTAACTATATAATTCGACGAAAGCGAGGCATTTCCGCTGACCAGAAAATGATCCCACGGCTGAATAGTGCCGTCAAGTTCTATTCCTGTGTGACGCGTGCGCGGTGCATTTCCATAAACGGGATTTCCGAATATATCAACCTGTCCTGATTTGATCAATTCATTGGTAAACTCCATCCAATACACGTTGCCGCTTATTTGTACCGTCGTAGTTTTATAACCGGCCCCTAATTCAAGATTCAATAATTGCTCCGGTTTAGCGATTGGGGCATTAAAATCATAAACGGTTTTTCCGCCCGTTGTGTCCGCCTTGAACGCAGGAAGTGCGCCGAAATAGGAATCTTCCGCCGCATAGAGATTTCTCAAACGCGGTTCACGCGATGTGTATCCGAAAGAAACATACGTGTTCCACTCTTCCGTTACATTGTAGTTCAGTCCTAAACGGGGATTCACAAAATAATACGGTGCGTTGAACGAAGTATTCAGAAATTTTTCGTTCCGTATGCTGTATTCGTTGTACGCAAACTGCACGTTCGCCATCAGCGTCATTTCGTCCTGTACTTTATAATTTTCAGTTACGTACAGCGATGCCATTTGTTTTATACCGTCGTATTGATAGAACCGGTAATCAGAATCGAAACCGGCGGGCAATCCTTCCGCATATTGAAGTTTTCCCCAATGCGATCCGTGATGGTGCCGGTATTCGCCGCCGATGGTGAGTTCACCCCGGTCGTGGAGCCATTCGTAACGCGGCAGCCATCCCCACTGCACAAGATCGACCCCTCCGCGGATAATCGCGCTTTGAATATTCGGCGTCGGCACAAAACCATGCACACTATCCACTCTCAGCATTGATGCATCCGCCCACGACCCGTCATAGTCAAAATATCCGTGACTGTCATAATAGAATACCGTGTTATGCAGTTTTTGTGTTTCCGATATCTTCCATTCATTTAATATCTCATAATGCGGCTGGTTGAAACCTTCGATTTCCTGCGGACGGCGTATTGTTGTATACCCGAAATTCTTTCCGGTGGAATCAAGATCCCAATATGATAAATTCATCCGGCGCAATTTTTTGTTTCCGTTCGTCCATTTGGGCAGTCCCGTGTATACAAGCTGGTCGTTCAGCGGACCGCCGAAGAGATGAACGCGCGTGGTCACGTTCTCATCAAAACGGAGCATGCCTAAAAAGTATGAACCGGATTCGATCGCAGAATGGATCCGGTATCCGTTCGACCTGATCTTCCCAATCCGGCCGTAGAACATGTAGTGATCATCAATCAATCCCGAATTGAACGAAGCGGAAAGTTTTTTTGTCGTCATCGGCAGCGACTGAGAGCTGTCTCCGTACTCCTGAAAGCCGAACATCGCCTCGAATTTTGCATACGGACGGAGCGTGAACGGATTCGTCGTAATATTTACCGAACCGCCGATTGCCGGCGGACCGTAGAACGCACTTCCGGCGCCGCGCTGCACCTGCACATTGGATGAACTTGCAAGCAGATCGGGAAAATCGATCCAATACACATTATGGTCTTCCGGATCATTCTGCGGAACACCGTTGACCATTATGGAAAGACGCCGCTGATCGAATCCGCGCAGGAAAACATAATTATATCCAACACCGTTGCCGCCATCGGAATATGAGATCATCGACGGAAGTTCGGAGAGCAACACGGGAACATCCTGCATGGAATAGCGCTGCTCGATCAATCCTTTATTCAGATTGGAGAATGTCACCGGTGTTTCCCGTTCCTTTGCCGTCGTTCCTGTTACCAGTACGGGATCGAATATATATTTTACCGTGTCGGAATCCTTTTGCGAAAAAAGCGGAGAACACAACACCGTGATGGCAACCATCAATGCGAGTGCGTTCTGCTGTGTATGATATGTCATTTTTCTGCCTCTCTGTACCTTGACAAATTATATTTTTAAAACTATTTCTCGCCTTTTCTTGACAGGG
>SESH01037922.1_pt1 | contig 10323 bp, 5 predicted proteins | sample 3171561 | NCBI WGS metagenome assembly SESH01 (sample SAMN10866947, study PRJNA518727) | freshwater metagenome | biome: subpolar coniferous forest; feature: holomictic lake; material: water; isolation source: holomictic Lake 442 2011 16.5 m and 2014 13 m | place: Canada: near Kenora, Ontario
CTGCGCCGGGCAAGCGATGACTACCAGCGCTGCGCCAGCCGGGCAGAGAGGCCGAGGTCATCATCGAGACATTAATACCGGGCCAGTTGATCTGCCGCGTCAGCCAGCGAAGTCGCCGCATCGGCCAAGCGAGGTAATCTCGAGCAAGCCGGTCGATCCGGTAATGGTTGGCGCACATGCCGTCGATCCGATCGATATGAAGGTGCTGGTCATCTCTGCCGATGGCAAAGAGTCCAATCTCCCGATGATCACCGCCGCGCTGGGCCAGATCGGCGTGCCGTATACCGTCTACCAAGTCATCAACCCGACGACCGGCGTAAAAACGCCGCTGACGGCGCGCATGCTGTGGGATGGCGCGCTGCATGGCTACTATCAGGGTGTCATTCTCACCACCGACAGCTTGGTCTACGAGGTCAGTCCCACGAACTACCCGAGTGCATTCACCGCCACCGAATGGCAGACGCTCTGGACGTATGAGTCGACCTTCAAGATTCGCCAGATCACGCTTAACACAACCGGCTTTGGGCCGGAGACGTTTGGCCTCACCTGGCCAGTATGGAGCGATACGACGCTTCGCCGGACATGGCAGCAGACCGCCGCCACGCCCATCAATGGCACGCTGACCACCGCTGGGCAGACCCAGTTCCCGTACCTGAAGCCGACGATCAACATCCCTATCGTGAATGCGGATACCGTCTTGGCAACGGCGGGCAGCGGGGTCACGCCGCTGCTAACCACGACCGGCGGGTATGCGCTGCTCTCCATCTCCACCAACACGAATGATGGTCGCCAGAATCTGGCCTTCACCGCTGACGGCGCGCCGTACCTAGTACATTCACTGGTGCTAGCCTATGGGATGATCAACTGGGTGAACAATGGGCGATTCCTGGGTGAGCGGCATGTCTACCTCACGCCCCAACCCGACGACATCGGTATCGAAGACGATGTATGGAACACCCAGATGCTAACTGACACCACAGGTTTGGCCATCCGCATGACGGGGAAAGATTACAACGCCGCCATCACCTGGCTGAATGGGGTACAGGCAAATTCCACCACGAGCCAGTTCACGATTGAGTGGCCCTTTAACGGGAGTGGATTCTCTAGCACCGTGTACCCAGGTGACACACTGACAGCGGCGGTCTTAGCAAATAGCAGTAAGTTCAGGTGGATCAACCACACCTGGAGTCACCAGAATATGGATGCAGCTGGTGCCACGTTGGTCACGACCGAGCTTACGAAGAATAATACCTGGGGAACCAACACGGCCAAGTTCACGCTCAATACCAACTACTTCAAGGACTCCATGATCCAGCCGGATATCTCGGGGCTGTACGCTCCGACCTTCTTGCAGCGAGCATACAACTACGGAATGCGCTACATCATCTCGGATGCGTCGCGCAAACCGCCGCAGTTCGCGGATAACTGGGACAATCCTAGCCCGAACGCTGGCGACTACCGTGGAATCGCGCTGGTAAACTCGCAGGAGCCGATTGTCCCAACGCCCAGTATTCTGGTCATACCGCGCAAGGCATCAAACCTGTTCTACAACCTCTACACGCCCGACCAATGGGTATCCGAGTACAACTGTTATTTCAGTAGAGCGCAAACCTACCCCGCAGGCTCAGTCTGCGCACAGAGCCAATGGAAGATCGCACCGAATGGCTGGGACACTAATCTGAACTACAATCAGATCATAGATCAGGAATCGAACATCATACTGCAATATCTCCTCAAAGGAGATCTCAGCCCGATCATGTTCCACCAGCCCAACGTGGTTCAGTATGCCCCGGGCAAGACCCTTATGGGCGACCTGATCAACGCGACGTTGCTGAAGTACAACAACATGATGAGCCTGCCCATCCAGACCCCCGGACTGCATGGTTTGGGCCTCAAGATGAGCAATCGTATGGCCTATAACGCCTCAGGCGTAACCGCCCAGATGATCCCGTGCGGCACTCTTGGTGCCAGACCGAGCATCATCTTGACGACCGTCAAACCCGCGCTCATCCCGCTGACCGGCGTGGCCTATGGCAATAACAAAGAGGTATACGGCGGGCAGAACATCTCCTACGTCAACTTGGCCGCCAATCAGTCAGTTACGATCCCGATCACCTGCCCATAGTGAGCGTGCGCGAGTCGGTTGACTGTAGGACGTTTAGGTCAGGTTTTGGCAGATTCGCATCAAAACCTGACCTAAGCGGGGGCTGGAGCGTAGCCTCAGGAACATTGCAATGGCACTGCGCCGTCCACCATATCCCGCCCACGCCGAGGACTATGCCGACAAGATGCACTGGCAGCGCGTAAGAGCCGACGGAAGTCGTGCTGGAGGCCGAAAAGTATATGCACATTCTGCTCATTAGTGAGGGAACATACCCGTTTCACTGGGGGGGTGTGAGCACCTGGTGTCATCTGCTGATTCGTGACCTTCCGGATGTCGAGTTCACACTTCTCAGTTTGGTCGCCGATCCCCGATACGAGCCGCAGTTCACCTTACCAGACAATGTTGTTCACTTTCGTGCCATCCCGCTCTGGGGTATGTGCGAGATGCTTGAGTTCCAGCCAGATCTGACGCTTGCGATGCTGAATCAGCGCCGCCGCCAGAATACGCCAGATGTCGTAGCACGTGAGTTTATTCCGATCTTTCGCAATTTTCTCTGTGCGCTCTATACCAGCGACTCACACCCCGATCAATTGGGCCAACTCATCCATCAAATGTATCGTTTTTTTCAGGCCTACGATTTCGACACCACAATGCGATGCCAAGCGACGTGGGACTGTTTTACAGCGGCGGCACACGATTACTTCCCGCAGACGGCGGCCCAACATGGTTACCCCGCTGCCACATATGCGCTATGGGATGTTACCCAGGGTCTGCAGTGGCTCTATCACTGGCTCTTCCCACTGGCAAACCCGCTACCGAAGACCGATATTGCGCATGCCTCGATCGCCGGAATCAGCACCATGATTGCCGTAGTGGCCAAGTTGGAGTATGGCGCGGCATATATGCTGTCTGAGCATGGCATCTATTTGCGCGAGCGCTATCTGGCGGAGGCGGCATCTTCCAACTGCATGTTCCTCAAGCTCTTGAGCCTGCGCTTCGCGCGCCGCATGTCGCAACTGAGCTATGCGCTAGCCGACCAGATCTCGCCATGCTGCGACTATAACCAGCGCTGGGAGTTGCACAATGGAGCCTCCCCGGATCGGCTTCATACCATTTACTACGGTGCCGACTCTGGAAAGTTTGTGCCGGGGGGGAAGCCGGTTGGTGACCCGCCAGTCGTCGTCTGGGTGGGCCGGATCAGCCCGCTAAAGGATGTGATTACCCTGCTGAAAGCGGCGGCGTTGGTCAAGGAGACTCGTCCCGACATCGAGTTCCGGCTCTTTGGTAGCGCAGAGCCTAAGGATGCATCCTACTACGCAGAATGCCTAGATCTGTGGGCCGAGCTAGGTTTGCAGCAGACGGTCAGATTCGCGGGCTATGTCTCGAATGCAGCCGATGCCTACAACGAAGGCGATGTGGTCGTCCTATGTAGCATCTCCGAAGGATTCCCGTTTGCCATCCTGGAAGCGATGCTGTGTGGGAAGCCAGTGGTGGCGACCGCCGTGGGTGGAGTGCCAGAGCAGATCGAAGGGTGCGGGATCTCCGTTGAGCCGCGCAGCTCGCAGGAACTGGCCGCTGCGATTACGACGCTCATGAACGATACAGAGCGCTGTGCCGTCTTGGGGCGCGCCGCCCGCGAAAGGGCAGTTCAGGAATTCACTGTCCACCAGTCCGCAGAAGCGCACCGGTCAAGCTACCAACAACTCCTTCGTCAGCATCCGTCGCCAGTGGCGGTGCCCATGCAGGGCGCGGAGAGAGCCGTGGGCACGAATGAGTTGATGTTCTCCACCGTCGCCAGTCAGGATGAGCCGGAGTTGCTGGAGATGGAGGTCGGCGGAGCCCGACCAGCCCCCCCGCCCTCTAACAATCGCCATCAATCAGTCGGGAATCATAGCGTCCGGAATTATCTCCTAAATGAACCAATTACATGGGTGACGCCAGATGCGGCTGCGATCAGCGCACTGGCAGACGAGGTTCTCCAGCATGACACACATCCGATCGACTATCTTGAGATCACGGCAGTACTCGAGTCGATCGGAATAACTGATCAGATTGCGATCCAACATTATGGTGTCCCAGACACCTTCGCGCTGGCGGAGAATGTGCTAGAACACATCCGAGCTACCTATATTCCGCCACAGGCCGGTGAGTTGAGACACCAACCCGAGCCACGTACATCATTCTGGCAGGTAATACGTGATTACGCAAAAGGGCCAATCGCGCTAACCACAAATCTGCTGCTACTGCTGATCATCAGCGTATACGCGCAACTTGGCCAATGGAATGCGCAGCAGGTGCTGGCACTGAGCATGGGCATGACTGGCGGAATGCTCTGTAGCAACGGATTTGTGCAGGCGTTCATGCGGCGCGCCTCGCTCTCACTCAGCCTTAGTAGCCCACAAACCGCTGGTCGATTCCTGCGTATGAGTTTTGCGTTCGCTGGTGTGGCCCTCTCCGGCGTGGCGCTTCTCGCATTCCTCGCAGCAGGCTGGATGGATCTGCTGACGCTTCAGGAGCGAATGGTTTTCGTTCTCTCATTTCTTGCACTCTCAGCGATCTGGCTGATGGCAAGCGTGCTATCACTGATCCAGATGTCGAACTGGCTTGGGATTGGGCTGGCCACCGGCCTGCTCACAGGATACGTCGTTGATCGGCTCGCAGCGCCTTTCTCTAGTATACATATAGCATTTGGCAGTGCGGTTGGGTTTGCAACGATCATCGGCGTGATCTACTACCCCATGCGCTCCATCTTCAACACGCCAAGCAAAGGCCAGCGGATCTTCCTGCCATCGATGGCCTACCTGATCCATGAGGCGTTGCCCTACTTTGCGTATGGCTCGCTCTACATGCTCTTTATTCTGATCCCGCACCTTTTCGGGTGGCTTGGCGCACTTGGCCCCGGCCAGAGCCGAAGCCTGGGGATCGCTATCCTGGAAGCCAGCCTGACTCTGTCCTTACCTCCGCTTGTACTCGTAAGCGGGGTTGCCGAGCGAACTCTGCGACATTTCTGGTTACGATCACAGGCGGCCCAGTATGCGACGCCCGGCCATGGGCCTGGACAATTTGGTCAGGTACTCGCGAGTTTCTACTGGCGTCAACTCCGTTTCTATCTGCTCGCTCTGGCGACGATCAGCGCCGTTGCCTACACGCTCTTTCAGCTTGCGGTGAGCAGCAAGCTCCTGCCGGACTGGCTGATCTTGTCGAGCCTCAGTACATTTGGGCTGATGTTTCAGATCGGCCTTGTCACCTACTTTCTCCTAGGCTGGGGCTGGTTTAACTGTATGTTTAGCCTGACGCTGGGCCGACCGCAGATGGCGATCCAGGCGGTGATCGTAGGGATCATCGCAACCGTGATAGTTGGGACGCCACTGAGTCTGGGGGTGCATTTCAGCTACGCCGCTCTCGGCTTTCTTGTGGGAGCGCTGGCTTTTGCCGCCGAGTCGGCACGACTCACATACCGGTTGTTCCGGTCGTGCGACTACTATTACTACACTTCGTATTAGCAGCAAAGGGAAGTTCTATGGTAACGATGAACGAACATCGGACGGAGCATGGTCGGAACGACCTCATAGCGATGACAAACGCTGGCTCCTTGATTCTTGAGAAGATCGCAACGCGCCAGGCGGTTGTGTCGATTGTTGGCCTAGGCTACGTCGGGTTGCCGCTGATGGTGGCGTTTGCCGAAGCTGGGTTCAGAGTCGTCGGTGTCGATGTCGATACACGGAAAGTAGCGGGTCTGAACGCGGGTCAGAGCCACGTATCCGATGTGCCAGCGGAGCGTATCGCCGCACTGCTGGCCCCGCTCAGTGGACTCCGTCGCCAGCAGATGTATACCAATAGCGTGAGCGATGACGCCTCGATGTCCACACCTAATGGCCACGGCACGGCTGACGTGGGCATGCACCGGCATGCTGGCAGTCTGTCGGCTACGACCGACTTTAACATCATCTCCGAGGTCGACGCGGTGATTATCTGCGTCCCAACACCGCTGGGTACCACCAAGGACCCCGACATGTCGTACATTGTTGCCGTGACCGACGAGATCGCCCGCCACCTGCACCCCGGCATGCTGGTCGTCTTAGAGAGTACAACCTACCCTGGCACCACCGAAGAGTTGATCCTGCCGCGACTGGAGCATGCGCAGGTGTACCAGCACCGATCGAGTAATGGAAATGGACACGGGGATCCAAGCGTTGGCCGATCCTCGATGGTGGTTGGCCGCGACTTCTTCCTCGCCTTTTCCCCCGAACGCATCGACCCTGGCCGAACCGACTGGACCGTTTCTACTACCCCCAAGGTGATCGGTGGAGTCACACCGACGTGTCTTAAGGTAACCCAGGCGCTGTACGAGTGTGCGATCGAGCGCGTTGTCCCGGTTTCGCTTCCCAAGACTGCCGAGATGGTCAAGCTGTTGGAAAACACCTTCCGCGCCGTCAACATCGGCTTGATCAACGAGGTGGCGATTATGTGCGACCGGCTGGGGGTGGATGTGTGGGAAGTGATCGAGGCTGCGAAGACGAAACCGTTCGGCTTCATGCCGTTCTACCCCGGCCCCGGGTTAGGTGGCCACTGCATCCCGATCGACCCGCAGTATCTGGCCTGGAAGCTGAAGACCCTGAATTACAACGCCCGATTCATCCAACTGGCGGCCGAGATCAATTTTGGCATGCCACACTATGTGCTAGGTAAGATCGCTGATGCGCTGAATAAACAAGCGAAGGCGCTGAAGGGTTCGCATGTGCTTATCCTGGGAGTCTCGTATAAAGCCGACGTAGGTGACCTACGCGAGTCGCCCGCGCTGGATCTGCTGCACCTTCTGATCGAGAAAGGCGTCGATGTAGCCTATCACGATCCCTACGTGCCGCAGCTGAATCTGGATGGCCACACGATACAATCCGTGACCCTGGATCGCGAAGCCCTACAGCGCTCCGATTGTGTCGTGATCGCGGCTGCTCACACGAGCTACGACTGGGAGTGGGTGGTAGCGCACAGCCATCTGATTATGGATACACGGAATACGACACGCCACATTGCGGCGCCGCACGCCCATATCGTGCGCCTGTGATCTGTTATCGCTCAGTAGCAAGCGTATGGAGGCTCTTTGTGCAAACGTTCAAACCGTCAAACAGATCAACGCGATATCTCATTACCGGAGGCATGGGGTTCATCGGTAGCCATCTGGCCGAGACACTTCTAAGCCGTGGCCACCAGGTCACGATCATTGATAACCTGTCTACGGGCCGGTTTCAGAACATCGAACACTTGGTCAATCATCCTGGCTTTCAGTTCGCCGTTGACAATATCACCAGCGAGGTGGTGATTGATCGCTTGGTCAGCGAGTGTGATGTTATCTACCACCTTGCGGCGGCGGTTGGTGTAAAGTTGGTGGTTGAAAACCCTGTCCATACGATTGAGACCAATGTCATGGGCACGGAGGCAATCCTCAAAGCGGCGCTACGCTACCGTGTCAAGGTACTGATCGCATCCACGTCAGAAGTCTACGGCAAAGGCATTCGCGTCCCCTTTGTCGAGTCTGACGATTGTGTTCTCGGCCCGACCAGCCGCAGCCGCTGGGGATATGCCGCATCGAAGATGACGGATGAGTTTCTCGGCCTTGCCTATCATCGGCAGAAGGATCTCCCGATCATCATCTTTCGCCTGTTCAACACGGTTGGCCCTCGCCAGACCGGGCACTATGGTATGGTCATCCCGCGATTGATCGCGCAAGCCATGCACGGTGAGCCATTGACGGTCTACGGTGACGGGCTACAGTCGCGCTGCTTCATGCATGTACACGACGTGATCGAGGCGCTGATTACCCTGGCCAATTGCCCAGAGGCGGTGGGGCAGGTGTTCAACCTGGGTTCGACCGAGGAGATCACGATCATAGACCTCGCCCGCAGGGTACTCGATGTGGTGAGCGCACACCGTGCCGAGCAGTCGAATGGGTTGGTGGCAGGCAACGGACTGATGCACAAGTCAGTCGACGATCAGATCGTCTTCATACCCTACGCGCAGGCATACACCGAGGGGTTCGAGGATATGCGTCGGCGTGTGCCGGATATCTCGAAGATTCACCAGTATATTGGCTGGCAACCCCACCGCACCCTTAACGATATCCTGCGCGATATTGTGGCAAGCTTCGCGGTTGAAAAGACCGTGGCACTGGCATGATGCAGATAACATCCGCCAGGTATGTCATCTATTACGGGTGGCTTATCGCAGATGCGGCTGGCACTCCTAGCTCTGCGGCGGCGACCATCGCCGCCGCATGCCCCGAAGTGCTGATCGGATTTTACTATACCTTCGAGCCAAAGTACCCGAACTTCAGTCGCCAGGTGTGCGATCTCCTGCGCACGGCGCAGATCGCGCTCTTTGCCTACGTCGATACGAACTATGGGAATCGCCCACTGGCAGCGGTTGAGGCGGAAACGCGCGACTACCTGGAGAAGGGGGTTGATGGTATCTTCTTCGACCGGGTCTACAACTTTCTCGATGATCGGCAAACGCCGTATTATCAGCGACTCTACGCGCTCGTTCGCAGCCGTCAGAAATCGGTGATTGTCAATACCGGTGTGGCTCAGACGGGCGAGGCCATCATGCAGGTTACCGATATCCTCATGGTCGAACATGATTGGCGAATGCTGCGCCAACTGAGTCCGTGGCATAAGCGCTACCCGTCAGATCGCTTCATGGGCAACTCCAGCAACGAGGTCGGCACCGATCTCTACTTCGACTATTGCATCGACTATGAGACGGCGGTGCGCGACACATACGAGGCATGGGCGATCGGTATCGGTTGGCACTACAGTACCGATCACTACACGACACTGCCCACATGGTTCCCTGATTATGCGCGCAGAGTGCATATACCGATTGGTATACCACCGTGATTGTGCGAAGTGTTCGCTGGGAGGATTTCGGGGAGGGCATGTCCCTCTCCGAAAAAATACCCCCCATAGTCAACTGTGTCGTACAGGATCATCGTTGAGGTAGATGCAATGAATCCAAAAACCTTGAGATTCATGGTGGTTTCTCTGACACTGGTGTTCGTAGTGGTTGTGCTTGGCACCGTCACTATCAACGGGGCAACCCTTCTGCGCAACTGGCAGGACAGATCTTCTGCTGATGACAATATGATCGGTGTAGCGCTTGCCGCGACTGCAACTCTAACCCGTGCAGATCCTGCGCTTCAGGCCACACTTACAAGCACATACGCGCCATTCATTGCGAAATCTTCCGCGACTCAAACACCAACCCTGTCGCCTTCTCCGACGAGAGGCGCGCTCGCATGGTGGCGACCGACGCCTGATACGCCGATCCACTGGCACTGGCAGCTGTCGGAGGACTTCGTCTACCCGCGCGATGTCCGCTCCAACGTGACGGTCTATGACGTGGATGGAGAACTGACATCGGCCTCAACCGTGGCGCAGCTACACGCCCTGAACCCCAGCATCAAGGTGATCTGCTATATAGACGCGGGAGTGTACGAGACGTACCGATCCGACGCGAGTCGTTTTCCGGCGTCCGTGATCGGCAGTGCGGATACTGGATGGCCAGGTTCGTACTGGCTCGACATTCGCCAAACCGACATTCTGCTCCCGATTATGCGTGACCGGATGCAGCATTGGTGTAAAGATAAAGGCTTCGATGCGGTCGAGCCTGACGAGACAGAGGTGTGGAGCAATGATCCCGGCTTTCCGATCACAAAAGCCCAAAACAATGCTTACAACATCCAGATCGCGGCGCTCGCACACGAGCTTGGACTCTCGGTTGGGCTGAAGGGGAACACAAGCGAGGTGTCTACCTTATGGCCCTATTTCGATTGGACGTTGAACGAGCAGTGTTGGGAGTTTAGCGAGTGTGATATGATCGCAGCGAGCTTCCTGGCCAATGGCAAGGCGGCATTTAATATCGAATACAACGTCGATCCCGACTGTGCAACATCTAACACCTGGCATATGAATTCAGCGCGGCGTGACCTGAACCTCGTTGGCCCGACAAATCCTCAGTATCGTCACACTGCCTGTACTCCAGATACGAAGAACTCCTGGTAGCCGCTTAGTCTTATGACAGTAGCGCATATGTCACGCTGTGATGTGCCGCCTGCCCAGATCTCCATCGATACGTACTCAAAAGTTTCATATGCACAATAGGCCATCCAAACGATCCGAGCGACCATTCAGCGGCATTATATCAATCCTCGCACTGGTGTTGCT
>SESH01007503.1_pt1 | contig 10321 bp, 7 predicted proteins | sample 3171561 | NCBI WGS metagenome assembly SESH01 (sample SAMN10866947, study PRJNA518727) | freshwater metagenome | biome: subpolar coniferous forest; feature: holomictic lake; material: water; isolation source: holomictic Lake 442 2011 16.5 m and 2014 13 m | place: Canada: near Kenora, Ontario
TGGTCCGGAGGTATTCCCGGATGCTCCCGAGCGCGCCGCCGGGCGCGCGGGGCGGGGGCGGGGGATAGGTGCCCTCCTTGACCTTCCAGACGATGATCACGAAGGCGCCGGCGAAGAGCAGGCCGATCAGCAGGTAGAGGTGAAACGTGTAGGCCTCGGCCCAGCCGAGGGCCCAGCGGTTGAAGGCGAGGCTGCCCAGCGCGCCCACGGCGCGGTACAGGCCGGTGAACTTGCCGATGACCTCCGCGGGGATCACGTCCGCGACCAGGCAGGCGAAGACCTGGACGACGTAGGCGTTGAACAGCAGGAAGACCACGACGAAGAGGCTGATCCAGGCGATGGAGCAGGTCGCGGCGCTGAGGGTGTGCACCCCGCAGGCGGCGAACAACTGCTGCAGGCGCACGCCCGCGGGCCGGGCGGCGCCGAGCAGCATGAGGCTCAGCACGACCGGCGGGAGGCACCAGAGCAGAAACGGTCGCCGCCGGCCCAGGGGGCCCCGGTGCCGGTCGCTTTGGGTCGCCACCACCGGGTACCAGAAGAAGGCGACGATCGACGAGAGCGTGCCCCCCACCAGGCCGATCAGGGTGTCGCTTGCCCCGTGCCACCGCAGTAGCAGCGGCGTGAGGGTCTGCATCGCCTCCAGCAGCTGGAAAAAAAAGTCGCCCCAGAGCATCCAGAACACCACCTGCAGCAGGGCGCCCTTGGTGTAGGTGAGCGTGCCGACGCGGTAGAGCCGCGGTCCGGTGGCTCCGGGGAGGGGGAGGGAGGCGCCGGCCGGGTGCGCGGGCAGGTTCATGGCGCGGGCGGGGGCAGGCGGGGGCGCGAAGGGTCCATGGCCGGGGGCGGCAAATGAGGGGGTCTGGGCCGCGGTGGGCTCGGTCGGGCCACGGCGGCGGTCATCCTCCACGGGCTCGCCGGCGGGAGGCAAGGCTTGGTTGGGGTCCCGGCCACCCCGGCGACGGCGTCGGCGCCCGCCGGTGGGCCGGCTTAAAATTTCTGCTCATTACGTAATCTCCGACCTCGTTCACGCGGGGACGAACCGCAGGTTTGCAGCCGTGCGCCTCGATCTCAGCAACTCCACTAATACCTCTCCGGCCTTTCCGGTCGAACGGCGGCGCGATCGTCTGACGCGTGCGATGGTGGACAGCAAGCTCATGGCCGACGAAGCGGAAAAATTGCCGGAAGGCCCGGAGCGGAACGCCGCGATCGCCGCCGTGATGCGGCTAGCGCAGACGATTTCCGAGGCCCTGGACCAGAAGCGGGCGCAGGAAGCGCTCGCGCAGGCCGGCTGGCCCACGGAATACTCGCACTGAGCCCGCCGGACCCGGCGGAACGCCGGGCGATCAGGCCGGGCGCAGCACGACGCGAATGGTGGCCTGGCGCACGTCGCCCTGGCAGCGCAGCGCGAGCCGGGTGGGATGCGGGGGTTGAGCGATCGTGTCGGTGCTGATCTCGAGGGCGGCCCCCACCATGCTCACCTCCACCGCGAGCACGGCCGGGCCGTCGCTCAGCCGCACCTGGGATCCGTTGATCGCCACTTGGCCGAGGGTGATGAGCGCGGTCTCGAACGCAGACGGCGTGGAAAACTCCACCTGATCGGTGATGGTGACGCTGCCGGCCCCGCGGCGATCGAACAGAAACTCGCGCTCCAGGCGCCGCAGTGCGGGCACGTCGTAGGCCAGCCGCAGGTCGAAGACAACGCGGTCGGTTTCGGCGGTGAATTCCTTCGCGAGCACGCGGGTGCGCCACTCTTGGCCGGCTTCCTGGAGCCGGCCCGCGACCCGCGGCACCGGATGGCCGTAGGAGTTCAGCAGCGGGCTGTCGTAGCGGTGGGTGCTGAAGGTGCGGAAACTATAGGTCTCGGGACCGGGATCCAGCACGAGGGTGCGCCCGTCGAGGACGACGGTGAAGGTGCCGAGATCGTTGTGGTTGTGGTTGGTGCCGTTGTGCCCGCCGAGGAACGAGGCCGACAGCCGCCGCGTCGTCGCCGGGGCGGGGCGGCAGATGAGCAGGGAGGAGGCGTCGAACCAGGAGCGCAGGTCCGGGGGCAGGTCCACCCGCTGGGGATGGCGGGGATCGTTCGTCCGGAACATCCAGAGCAGCGCCTCCGAGGCCATCTGCAGGGCCATCCCAGCAAAGGGGTCGACGTCCGCGGGCGCGGGGACGACGGCCTGTTCCGGCGGACCCCGGCGGTTCGCGCGCCAGAGGCGCGCCCACAGCAGCGGCTGCACGTCGAGCGCGCAGTCCGCGAAGGAGGGGAACACCTTGGGCTGGAGCTCCACCTGGTCGGGAAAGCGCGCGACGCGGGCCATCTTCGGCTCGTCCAGCAGGTCGAGCACGCCGCCGGTGGCGAGGCGGAGCAGCTCGGCGAGCGCGAGGTAATGCATGAAGCCGTAGCTCCAGTACCCGACGCCCTCGGTGCAGACCCCGTCGTCGTTGAAGCCGTCGCGGAAGTTTTTCACCAGCGACTCGGCGAAGGCCAGCCACCAGGCGCGGTCGCGGGGGTCCGGCTGGAGCGCGGCGGCGGCCTCCGCGCAGCAGGCGAGGCAGACGGAGTTCCAGTTGTGCTTCACGTCGATCCACCAGTACAGGTCGCGCCCGGATTCGAGCCGCTGGCGCAGGGGCTGGAACACGCGGCGGTTGGTCTCGGCGCGGATCAGGGCGCGCAGGTCGGCCGGCAGCCGCGGGCCGAGCACGAAGTCGGTCTGGGCGAGATTGGCGGCGAAGTGCATGACGCCGAGGTCGGGCTCGACGGTCTTGAGGTCGTAGTTGAGGCGCTTGAGGTCGTTGCCCGGATGGATCCAGGTGCGCAGGCCGGCGAGCCGCCGGGCGTCGTCGCCGATTACCTGGAGAAACTCGCCCTGATCGTAGATGGCCTCGGCCATGAAGAAGCACACCTGACGCTTCCGCGTGAGGGGCATGACCTGGTTGATGTGGGTCACGTCCTCCTGCGCGAGGCAGGCCAGATAGGCCGCATCGGTATAGTCGGGAAACGGCTGGGCCGCGAGTTCCCGGGCCTGCTGCAGGATCCGCTGGCCAAACGGGTCCGCCTGCCAGCGTCCCCACGCCGCGCGGTCGGTGACCACCGGGGCATAGGAGAACGGTTCGCGCGGCATCAGCGCCTGCAGGGCGGCCACGCGCCCGGCCGCGGGGGCGTAGCTCAGGCCGGGTGGCAGGTCGAAATTGAAATCGTACGCGCCCATTACCCGGCAGACTTGGCGGGACGGGCGGACAGGCAAGAACCGATTGCGGCGGCCCGGCGGACGGGGTGGCTCCGCGGCTTTCGGCTTGTGCGCCCGGGCGGCCGGTTCAGGCTTCCGCGGTCGTGCCGGAACTGCCGGGCGGCCAATCCCCTCATGGACCATCCCACCCCGCTGAACCGTCGCCAGTGGCTGCAGGCGGCAGGCCTCACCCTCGCCGGGGCCGTGCTGGCCCCGCGCCTCAGCCTGGGCGCGCAGCCGGCCGCCGCGGCCGGCGGCGGGTCGCCAGCCACGCCGCCTTCCTGCCCGTTGCCGGCCCGGCCGCCCCGCGGCGACCGCCGGTACATCCACGGGTTCGAAACCGATCTCGCCTCGTAGTGCGGGAGGCGGGCGACTGCGTGCGGGGCTGCGCCGGTCCTGCGTGGCTCGTCAGACCGCGGTCTTGAGCTTCAACCGCACGGTGATGCGGAGGACGCCGGAGGTCCCGGCCTGGCGCAGGGTGAGCAGGGGCTGGGTCTCGCCGAGTTTCCAGCCAAACTGGATGATGTCTCGCCGGTCCTGTTCGACGGCGGTGCGCCGCGGGTCCTGCAGGGGCAGGAACCCGATCCGGGCCTCGACGCCCTCGGTGAAGGTCAGCTCCGCGGTGGCCCGGCGGCCTTCGATGAGCACACGGTTCCCCTCCAGCCGCATGGGCAGCTGGGTCGTCCAGTGGGAAATGACCCTCCGGCCCTGTGCCACCGCCCACTCGTCGGTGATGGTGACGGTGTCGGCGGACGGGGAATCCCAGGTGCGCTGCCACTGGGTGAACCAGCCCTCCCAGCCGGCCTGGAGGTTCATGGAGGCGTGGAAGCGGGTGGCGTCGCCCGTGCCGTGGGGCCGGACGTCGACATGGATGGGGTTCTGCGGCTTGGGCCGGGCGGTGTCGCTCCAGGGGGCGAGCATGTTGTGCCGCTGGGCGTGCTTGAGGAGCTCCACCACGGGGTTCGCGCAGTCGACGACGCCAAAGTCGAAGTCGAAGCTGTCGCCGGCGCACTCGAGGACGAAGCTGCCCTTGTCCTCGTGCTGGTGCTCGCCGCCGGCCTTGTTGCCGAGGAGGAAGAGCTTCACGAGCTCGGGGCCGAGGCGGCGGACCGAGCACATCCGCCCGGTGTCGGGCATCTCGAGGAAGGGGGTGAAGGCGGGGCCGGCGACGGGGACCTCGCGGGCGAGCCGGAGGGCGAGCAGGAAGGGGGCGGCGCCGGCGCGGGTTTAGGGCGGGTTGGGCACGATCCGATAGCGTCGCAGCCCGGTGCGCCAGTCGCCGGCCTTGCTGCCGGTGTCGTAGAAGATGTAGAGCTCCCCGCGCCAGGCCACCCACTGGAATTTCTCGATCACGAGTTCGCCGCCGCGCGGGCCGTCGAGCTCGATATTTTCCTCGACGACCTGGAAGAGCGGGTCGCGGCTCAGGGCGGCGGACATGAGGTAGGTTTTGATGTCGGGTTTGGAGAGGTAGAGCATGAGGTGCCGGCCGCCCACGAGGAAGGAGCTATCGAGCGTGCCGCCGGTGCGGGCGGTCAGGCGGCCGGGCAGGCGGAGGGGGACCGGGTTGCCCGGATGCTTGCGGAGGAGGTGCACGCGGCGCGAGGCCTTGTCGAAGGACACCTCGGCCCAGCCGTTGCCGGCGCTGGTGCCGAGCATGTCGTACAGCTTCCAGAAGCGGCAGGTGCGCTCATCGTCTTGAATCAGCACCAGACCGACGTCCGACTCCAGCGGTCCGGGGACTTCCCACGGCTCGCTGGCGGCGATCTGAAAATCCGGATCGACGTGGAAGGGGCCCTGCGGTGAGGGCCCGACGGCCGCCCGGATGAGCTGGCCGGTGGAGAAGAAGAGCAGGCAGGTCCGGTCATCCACGCGCACCGCCAGATGCACCGTGGCCCAGCGGTCGTGCGGCTGGACGGAGAGAATCTGGCTCCGCGGCCCCGCCTGGAGCGTGGCGAGGTCGAACTCGCGCACGTGGCTGATCCAGCCCTCGTTGCCCGGGCTGCCGGCCGGCTGGGACCCGGTGTAGAGCCACATCTTGCTGGTCGCATGGAAGAGCACCCGTCCCGCGAGGTCGACGAGGAGGCAGCCGAAGTGGTCGTTTTTGCCTGTGACGGCATCATGGAACGCGACCGGCTGCAGGGTGACCGGGCCAATCCGCAGGGCCGGCAACTGCGCCGGATCGCCGGCGGGCGCCGCGGGTGCGTCGGCGGCCGGGAGTGCGGTGAACGTGGCCAGCAGCAGAATCGTGAGGGCGAGCGGAGTCTTCATGACTGGGGTGGGGTGGTTCGCGGTCCGCTGGCTAGGGCGAGGGGATCATCCGGGGCGGGGCAGGCTTTTGCCAAGGGTTCAGTTGGCGGTGAGCCGTAGGCGAGAGGCGGGTCACCCGCATCATGCGTGCAGGCTGTGACGGAATGACGCCTGCGCCAAGATCCATTGCGCTGGGGTCCCGTGGCGTCTTAGCCTTCGAGGCGTTGCTCATGACCCGATCTTTGTCCGTTGGGCGACCGGGCAGACATGGCGGAGATGCTACGTATTTTTTCCCTCCGAACGCGGAGCAAAACCGCTGGCTGAGAGTGCCCATGCTGCCCAACCATGAGGCCATGCCAGCGCTCCATCATGACGATTCAAACCGGCAGGGGATGGCTGCGCTTTTGTCCGATCGGCGTCGCTTGCCTGATCGCCGCCAAGACCAAAAGACCCGGGCCCGGGTCTTTTGGCAGTCGAAGTTGGACGAGGCCGACCAACTGCCCGAGGGGCGGTCCAAGATTCTGGCGCTGGCTGAAGTGGTGCGGATTACCAAGGATCAGACGGCCGGGGCTTCCGATCGCCGGAGTTCGGTCGCGCCCGCGCCGATGGCCTGAGGGGTGGACCATACGGTGGCCTCTGAGTGCCGGGGTCGGCCCATGTTCGGTGAACGGGCGGCGAACTGGTCTTTAAAAACGGAGGTCGCGGGGACTGGAGCCGTCGAGCCTGGACTGCTTGAATGACTTGGCCTCGATGTCGGGGTGAATGAACAAGCGCTCCGCATGGATGAGGACCGACGAGGCGAGTGGGGCGACGGTCTCGAGTTCGGTTCCGTCGGGCTTGCAGCGGGCGAGTTCACCGTTGTTGCGGTTGAAATAGATCCGCCCGTCATGCCAGTTGATCGTCGAGACCTGGTCTTCGACCACGACCTCGACGCCGGTGCCGGCCGGAGACATCAGGCAAAGCGACGAGTGCTTGTCCAAGTCGGTGAACCAGATCACGCCCGCCTCGACCAGAAGCAGGCCGACTCGCCGGTCCGTCAGGCGGGTCCGCTCGGTGCCGTCGTGTTTCATGCGCCAGAGATGGGCCTGGTCGGATTGATTCGCGTAATAGATCCAGCCGTCGTCGGCCACGCACAGTGCGCCCACGGCCTCGCGGCACAGCCGTTGCTCGCGGCTGCCATCGAGGTGCATGCGGTAGATGGCGCCATTGAGGGCCGAGTGCTGGTAGTAAATCCAATCGCCGACGACCGCGATAGAGGCGACGCGGTTTTCGGTCAGTTGTTTCTGCTTGGTGCCGTCCTTGCGGATGCGCCGGATGCCGTTCATCGCGATGTAGTAGATCCACTCGTCCTTGACCTGAATGCCCCGGTAGATGCCCTCGGTTTCACCCGGCTTGCCGACCAGGGTGCGTCCGGTGCCGTCGAGCGAGAAGCGGTAGAGTCCAGGGGGCGGCGCCGCGGGGTTGTCGTAATTGCGCCAGAGGCCGTAGTAGAAGGCGTCGCCGTCGAAGCCGAGCAGGCTGCCGTTGGCGGTGTTGCCGAGCGAGGCGCCGCGCGGGAGGGGCGCGACGGGCGGAGTGGGGGTGGGAGCGTCGAGCGGGGGAGGCGGCGGGAGGGCGTCGCCGTCGAGCGCGGGCGGCGGGGGCAGGGCGGCGGAAGCACTCCGGATATAGGCCTCCTCGCGTGCCTTGAACCACACCAGATTGCAGGCGATCGCCACCGCGCTGAGGGCGAGTGAAAAAAGGAAAGCCGCCGGCCACCGGTTGCGAAACGGCACCGGCCCGAGGTCGGCGACCGGGGCGGGCGCCGGCGCGGCTTGCGCCTCTGCTGGCGATGTTTTTTCACTGGTGCCGTCCGTCTCGGTGTCGTCCTCCTCCTCGTCTTCAGGCTCACCGAGCCGGTGAATGCGCCGGAAGAGAAAGGTGCGCGCGCTCCACAGGGCGAGCGGCCAGGCCAGCGCACCGTAGAAGGCCATCCACAGGCCCGCATACCAGCTGGCCTTGGGCGTGTTCCACGACGGGTCATGGCGCAGATAGCGGATCGTCACGCCGGAGCCTTCCGCTCCGCGGTGGGAGGGGAACGTGCCGTAGGCCGTGCCCTGCTCCCGGGCGTCGAATTCGTAGTGCGCGCTGTAGGAGGAGCGCACCCGCATGGAGAAACTGCGGGTCACGCGGGTCACGCGGGCCCGGGTTTCGGAGCCGAGGTTCTGGATCGCGATCTCGCCCGCGCACCAGTGAAACGCGAGGATCGCGAGCAAGAGGAGAATCAATCCGCCGATGAAGCGCATGGGGGGCCGGGGTTATTTCGAGGGGTCTTGGGGTTGATCCGCGCCGGCTTTGGGTGCTGGCGCGACAAGGGGCTGGGCGAGATTGGCGTGGTTCAGGGGATCGGGCTCGATGTCGTCCGCTTCTTCGCCGGGCCGGGCCGTGGCGCCGGGCGCCGCGGGCTTGGTGGCGGGGATGGGCGTGCGCTTCTTCGCCGGCACCGGAGCGGTCGGCGCCGGGGTCATCGTGCTCGGGGCGGCGGCGGGGCGGGGACTGGCGGGCGGTGGCGTCGGGGCGGGCTTGGCACACGCCGTCAGCAGCGCGACGGCCACCAGGGGGAGGAGGGATCGATGCATGGGGAACGCTAGGGGGTGAGGGAGGCCGCGAGTTTCTTGATATGCTCCTCGAGGCGGGGGTCAGGGTAAAACTTGAGGCTCTCGCGGTATTTGGCGATCGCGCCGACGAGGTCGCCGGCTTGCTGGAGCTTGGCGCCGGCCTCCCGCAGCTCCTTCGCCCGGGCCTTGCCGCCGGCAAACTTATCCTCCGCGTCCTGCGCCGTCTCACGAGTCGGCGCTGCGGCCTTCGGGGGGGAAGGGGGAGTGGACGGGGCCGGCGGGGTGGCCTTGCCCGGGGCCGGGGCGCGCAAGCCCGGCGCGACCGGTGGGGCCGGCTTCCGGGCCGAGCGGGGGAGCATGCTTTCATGCGTGGCGAGCGTCAGGCTCGCCTCGGCGGTGGCCCCGGTGGCATCGGTAACGGTCACCGTCGCCGTGTCACTGCTGCCGGGCTCGCTCGGCGCGGTGCTGGTGCCCTCGGCGCCGCGGCCGGATGCGGCCCCCGACCACGCGAACTTGAAGGGCGGGGTGCCGCCATCGATCTGGGCCGCGAGTGCAAGGGGGGTGCCGGCGGAGAGCGTGACCCGACCGTTGGCCGCGGGCTGGTCGAGCCCCTCTGCCGCGAGGAACACCCGGAACGGCGGGCGCTTGACGTCGAGCGTGACGGACGCCTGGGCGGACTTGCCCAGCGCATCCGTGACGCGCACCACGACGTCCTGCCGCCCGGCGGTGCGGCCGAAGAACACGGCCAGCTGCTCCTGGGGCACCACGCTGCCGCTCCACGCGAAGGTGAACGGGGGCTTGCCGTCACGCACCCCCGCCGTGAGCAGGGTGGTTTTGCCGAGGGGAATTTCCCGGGCATCGGCGACGAGCAAGGCGACGGGCGGCTTCGGGTGCTTGACCGTCTCGGCCGCGGCGACGCTGAAACCGGCGGTGGCGTTGCCGAGTTGGATGTTTTCCGGCGTGGTGGCGGTGACCGTCAGTGCGGCCTGCCCCGGGGTGCTGCGGACCACCCGAATCTCGCGTGCCAACTCGGAGGAGAGAATGTTCGTGCCCTCATTGGCCGTCCATTTCCAACGGACGGCGTCCCCGGCGAGATCGGGCGCGAGGTCGGCGCGGACGAGCACGATTTCATCCGTGCCGTAGGTGCCTTGGGGCGCCGCCGCGAGTCCCTGCCCGGGCAGCCAGACCTGCGGCTGGGGTCCGCGGTTGGCCGGTCCGACGACCTTGGCCGTTACTTGGTAGTTCGACGGTGCGTAGGTTGCGGAGAGTTTGCCCACCTCCTCGCCGGACGACACGGCGTGGATCGTGGCGGTCACGGCCACGGGCTTGGCGTCCTGGACACGGAAGCCGATGACGCGGGCGGTGTCCTCGTATTCCATGCGCTCGCCGGAGGCCGGCTTGTCCCATTTGAAAGCGAAGAACGGCTTGGCCGCGGCGATGGACGGCGTGACGGTGACCAGCACCTCATCGCCCGGTTTCGCGTTCATCGGATCAAACGTCACGCCAAACTGGGGCAGCACAGGTTGCAGGATCACGGGTGCCGCCACGGCGATCGCCTCGTCGCCGTCCAGAGGAATCAAGGTGAGGCCGATGCGGGTGGCGGCCATGGTGCGGCACTCGATCGGCAACTCGGCGATCCCGGCGAGCACCGAGATGATCCCCTGGGGCCCCACGGCCCACTGGCAGCGAAAGGCGTCGGGCGGCAGGCCCTCGACGACGGCGCGCAGGTTGACGGTTTGGCCCGGGAAATAGGGCTCGGTGGGCACCCCCGCTATCTTTGCCTGCACCGGGCTGACGGTGAGCGTGAGTTGCCCGTTGGTGTTCTGCTGACCGGCATCCGTGACGCTGACGCCGACTTCGTAGCGGCCCGCCTTGGCTTGCTTGAAAGTGGCGGACTGGGTCGTCCCCTTGGCGCCCGTCCAGGTGTAGCGATAGGGCGGTTTGCCGCCTGAGACGGTGGCGGTGAGTTCGGTGGTCTCGCCGGGCCGGAGCCCGCCGCCCCGTTTCGAGCCAATCACCACCCGCAGGCGGTTTTCCTGCTCAAGCTGTTGCTCCTGGGCGCGGGCCGCCAAGTCGATCGGCGGAAACGAAAACGACCCGAGAATGGTTGGGATCTGGGCATGGAGTTGCCGCACGACGCTCTCGCACCAGTCTCGGCCGGCCGGGTTGTTGACATAGCTGGTGACTGTGCCCGTGAAGCTGAGTTTAAGTCCGTACCGGAACAGGGTTCCTCGGACCGAGGAACCAAAATTGGAG
>SESH01076303.1_pt1 | contig 10296 bp, 7 predicted proteins | sample 3171561 | NCBI WGS metagenome assembly SESH01 (sample SAMN10866947, study PRJNA518727) | freshwater metagenome | biome: subpolar coniferous forest; feature: holomictic lake; material: water; isolation source: holomictic Lake 442 2011 16.5 m and 2014 13 m | place: Canada: near Kenora, Ontario
ATGTTTTCATAAAGACAGAGGCGCTGGTTGTGGATTCTCTCCGCAGCTCTGGTTTTGACCCCTATTTTATTTCGGAAGAACAGCTGCTTGCCGGTGAATTAAAGAGCAAGGGCGCCAAAGGCCTCTTCCTGCCGATGACGCTTTCTCTTGGACTCGGCGAAAAAGCCGGAGGAACGCCTGTCTGGCCCAAGATAAAAGAATTTATCGCGGCAGGAGGGGTAGTGGTTCGGACTGATATGCCGTCCTCGGATGAATTCCTTCAACCTTCGGGCCTGCCTGAAGGTTATGCAGGGAAGACAAAGGATTTCTCGTCAATAAAGGCAGATCTGCAGTCTGGCCTTGCGGCGCTCGGGGTCCGTCCGGGAGTTGTTATTAAGAATAAAGATATTAAAGATACTCAGAAATTCAAGACCTTCGTGCACGAACTCAAGACTGGGAAAGATTCTTCCGGCTATATGGTTTCCTTCCTTCTGCTTCCAGAAGATATCAAGCAGGTATACGGCGCCGACGGCACGCAAACCTGGGAATCCGAGTCAGGGGTCTCTAAGCCGTTCAAACTAAGCGCCGACTGTTCAGCAATAAAATACACGGCCTGTTATGACCGGCAGACCGGAAAACGCGTAGACCTCAAAGACGGCGCATTGAATATTGAAGCAACGCCCGCTAAAGGGAACATTTTCGCGTTCCTGCCGTACTCCGTGAAAGGCGTAACCGCGGATTCAACGAGAACAAAAGGTTTCCTTACGGTTAAATGGCAGATAGAGCAGGAGAAGTCCAAGACAGAGCCGGTTCCGTTTGTTCCCCATGTTGTCCGCGTGGATGTGCTTTACTGCACGACCGGACAACCCAACCTCGATCTCAGCAGAAATGTTGCCTCTGACGCTGCGGGGCGCGGCGAAATAAGTATTCCGCTTGCGCTTGCGGACGAATCTGGGCTGTGGGGCGTTACCGTGACGGATATGGTTACCGGGATGAAGGCGACGATAACGCAGAAGTAGAAGTTTAAATGGTCGGCAGGGCCGGAGGGGAGATGGGGATAATCGCCAGCAGAAGTATTCTTGGCGTGTTTTTGCTTTCAATAATGATAAGCTCCCAGGTTCTCTGCGCTGATATTGTCAAGGCGTCTCCGGCAAAAAAAACGGCTGTATTCATCAGCGCCAAAAAGGGCGGGATGTGGTCAAACTTCAGAACCTGGGAGTCTCAGGACGGACTCGCGCCAAAACGGATGCCAGGAGAAGGAGACTCGGTTCTGATAACAGGCCCTGTAACCGTTGATAAAAATGTAAGCCTCGGAGACGGGATTGGGACCGCCGTGACTCTCAGCGTAGTCAATAACAGTTCCCCTAAACTTATTGTAGCCGCCGAATTGACCTTAAGAGGCAGTCTGTCTCTCTCTGCCGGTTCAGTGCTGGAAGGGATTTCCGGCGGGATAGAGTTTGATGCCGATAAAGATGTAATTCCGAAAATAAGTGTTTCAGGCAAAGCTTCAATCTTGCTCAATGGCAAGGAAAACACGCGGTTTTTTATCCGTACAAAAAGCGGTTCGGCAGGCTTGAACTGTTCCGTTGAAGCAAAAGGTCCTCTAAAATTCTCGGCGAGATATGTTGATTTTACCGGCCTGGGCTCGGCTTCAAAAATGCCGGGAGGGGGAGACTGGGGGCGTCCCGGCTTACTGCTCGCTTCTCCCGCTGAAGCAAGCACCCTTGAGTTTTGCAACTTTACCGATTCCCCAATCAAGATCACGAATGACGAAAAATCAGCGCCCATTGCTCTTACCCGCTGTATTATGACGAAGACCTCAAAATGCGGAGGCGGCGGAGTGGAGTGGGGAGCCTGGATCTCCTGCGAACCGTCTAACCGCAACATCACGCTTGAAGCCTGCGGGTTTGACAGGTTAATTGTAGCTCAATATTTAAAATCCATAAGATCCTGCGTTCTGCAGAGGAACTGGTATCCTTTCAAACCGGTCTTGGCAGACGAGTGGACCGATAATATTTGCGGTATAGTTGAGGCGCCCGGCAATAGCGCTTACTTCAAACCGCCTGCCGGGGTTTACAACAGGACTTACTGGTTCTGCCTTGATACCGAACCAAACGCGCATTTTATGTTTCTCAGCGGGACAGGCGAATACACTTTCTCGCGGTGCATCTGGGACGCGCCGGTAAGCCCGTTTGTTGATGACGCGTTGAACTCCGCGAAAGAACAAAAAGTCCTTGTTGAAGGGTGTCTTACTTTGCTTCGCGGCGGCACGGAGAAAGCGAACCTGCTTGGAGTCAGCCTGGGCTATATTTACGGAGGCAGGGTAATCTACCGCAATAATACCCTCACTCTCGGCCCCATCGGCGTTTACGCGGACACTTCCCACGGCGGCAAAAGCGGAGATCTCAACGGGTTTTTTGATAATATTTGCTGGCTGCCTGCCGGCGCGGGACAGGGAGAAGTGTTCTATAACTCCAATGTTCCCGACTGGTTTAAGCCCGAAGATGTTCATCACAACGCGCTCTTTAATGCGGTGTATTTTAAAAAAGGCAATACCTCTCCTTTGCCTCTTGCCAAGGGAGATATTCGGGACGCAGATCCGCGGTTTGTCGATCCCTTAAGAAACCTGACGAAATTTCACAGAGAACAAAATAAACTTTCCCCTGCAGACAAGAATAAAGCAGGAGAAGAAGGCCTTGCCGCGCTTGACTGGTTCCGCGAGCATCCTGAGAAAGTTCCGGAACTGCTTGACTGGGTTTTTGAGGGTTTCCGTCCGCGGAATCGCGCATTGAAGGCTTCAAGTGATCCCAAAGGACGGACAAAAGGCTGGATCGGAGCGCTGGAGGGCTTAGAGGGTAAATGATTATGCATAATTAATACTGCTTGAGGAGAAATCTATGGAGTTGTCTACGGTTTTCAAGGAATTGGAAAATAAGAGAAAGGAGCTTGAGACCGGGATGTCTTTTGTCTGGCAGGCAAGCCCGGTTCCGCTTAAAGACCCGCTAAATGCCAGGCCAAAAAAGAACTGGCCGTTGTATAAGCATCTCGTTACGCCTGTTAAGAAGAACGGCAAGAACTGGTTTTACACTAAAATAAAATTTCCGGAAAATAAATGCGGCCTAAGGCTTAAAGGAACAAGGGCTCTGCTTACCTGCGGGTTCTGGACGCCTTTCACGCTCTGGGTTGACGGCGAAGAACTCTGGAAAGAAAAGCATACCTGGTATGCTACCGGCCCGATAGCGGATCCTTTCCCTTTTCCCATTGAACCCGGAAGGGAATACGGGATTGTCTTCTGCGCCGAACCTTCCGACATCCCAAATAATATCTGCGGGGGGCTGAGCGTCCAATCCGAAGCCTGCCTGGAGCTTGCGGTCCAAATAGATGCCGCTCTTGCGCAGTTGAAATTTGCCGAAAATCTGGCGGTTTCCGCAGCAGAAAAAGAACTTGTTGCCAAGTCTGCGGCGGCTCTGGACTTTAACGCTCTGAAAAAAAATGACTTTGAAAGGTTCCTGGCTTCTGCCGGTAAAATGGAAAGGATATTGCTTCCGCTTTCGCCGAAAGCAAAAGCAATCAAGCTCTACGCCATAGGGCATTCTCATATTGATATGGACTGGATGTGGACCTGGAAGGATACCGAATACTGCATCAGAAGAGATTTCAAATCCGTAACGAGAATTATGGAGGACTATCCCGAGGTTACTTTTTCGCACAGCCAGGTGCCTACCTATAAAGTAGTGCAGGAAAAAGATCCCGCAATTTTTGAAAAGGTAAAACAACGCATACGGGAAGGCCGCTGGGAGAACACCGCAGCGACCTGGGTTGAGGGAGACCTCAATATGGCGGACGGCGAAGCTGTTGCCCGTCATTTTCAATATGCCCGTCAGTGGACGAAAGAGAATCTGGGCACAGCATCAGTTGTTATGTGGGAACCGGACACTTTCGGCCACCCGCCGAACATTCCTCAGCTGGCAAAACTCGGAGAAGCAGAAGCGTATTTTCATAATCGTTGCAATCCGGGGATGACAACTCACTGGCCGGTTAGGAATTGGAAAGGCCTGGATGGGACAGTTATTAAAACATTCTCGCTTGCTTACAACGGTACGCTGGCGCCTGAAGCACTTGTGCGGAGCGCAATACTGCTGAATAAAACCGGGGTTAAAAACGGGCCTCATATCTGGGGTATAGGAAATCACGGCGGGGCGCTCGCGCGCAGGGAGCTTGAAAACCTCAAAAAATTCAGGAACAAGCCGCTGCTGCCGACCGTAATATTTTCCACCATTGAAAAACTGCTTGAAGCGGTAAAAAAGAATGAAAAACTGCTTCCGGAAAATTCAGGAGAGGTATTTTCCCTCTTTGAGGGCTGTTTCACTACTCATGCTTCCGTAAAACGAGAGAACAGAAAATGCGAAGGAGCTCTGTTGACGGCAGAAGCGCTCTCGGCAATGGCAGGCCTTGACTCAAGGGAAGCGTTGGCGGAGGCCTGGAAACCTGTTCTCTTCTCTCAGTTTCATGATATTTTTGACGGTTCCTCAACTCACGGGCCCTACGCTGATGTGACAAAACGGGCCTGCTTTTCGCTGGCCGCTGCAAAGACAGTCAAAGAGAAAGCCCTGGAAAGACTATCAAGTATAAAGAAAACCGGGAAAAGCCTTACTATATATAATGCGTCAGGTTTTGAAAGATCCGAGCCGGTCTGTGTAAAACTACCAGCAGGTGTAAACTCGCTTATTGATGCGGACGGAAGATCCCTTCCTGTTCAGAAACTCGGGAAAGAAGCCGTATTTTTCGCGGAAAAAGTCCCGGCCTATTCAAAGAAGACCTACAAACTCTCCAAGGAAAAATTAAAAAACCTTCTGCCGGTAAAAGTTTCCGCGGAACACGGCCCGGAGGGGGTTGACGATAATTTTAAAATAGAGACGGAATGCTATACAGCGCAGCTGCAGAAGGCTTCCGGGATAATAGCCTCCTATTTTGACAAAGGCCTTAAGAAAGAACTTGTCGCGCAGGGGATTTCAAAATTCCAGCAGCACATCCGTACAACCCGCGCTGAGCTTGCGCTGAATGTTTTTCAGATTATTGACGAGTCAAAAAACACCATGTCGGCCTGGAACATAAACGAAATAATGCGCGAGGAGAACCTGATCTTAGGCGCCGCGGTCAAACTGCTTGAGGCGGGCCCGGTTTTTGCGAGGTTTAGCGTTACTCGCAAATTCAGGTCCTCAAAAATCAGCGAGGAGATAATATTCTACAGGGAAACAAAGAGGGTGGATTTCAATATTAGAGTCGACTGGAGGGAAAAAGGCTGTGAGGAAAAAGGTGTTCCTCAGTTGAAAATTTCTTTTGCCGGCAATGTAAGTGCGGCAAAAGCAAAATTTGAAGGGCCTTATTCGGTCGTAGAGAGAACAGCCGACGGCACGGAACAGCCGACGCAAAAATTTGTTGATGTAGCCGGAGAGAATTTCGGCTTCACCGTGCTTAACGATTCCAAGTACGGCTGTGATGTTCTTGGCGGCAGAGCCCGGATGACCCTGCTCAGGAATCCTTATATGCCTGATCCCGAGACAGACAACGGAAAACACTTCATAAAAATAGGTTTTCTCCCGCACCAAGCCGGACTCGCCGACAGCGAGTTGATCAAAGCCGGAATTTCTTTCAACAGGCCGCTCGAAACGGCGATAACAGCTGATGCGGCAAGAACTCCTTCCCCCGGGCTTAAGATAGAAGGCGCGCCCTCGGTACTCTGCACGGCGCTTAAGAACGCAGAGTATTCAAAGGGCAGAATTTACCGTTTCTTTGAAACAAGCGGAAAGCCTTGTACAGCGTTTATACGCATGCAGGGCGGGAGGAATGCGGAGGAAGTAAACTTTTTAGAAAGAGCCGCCGGAAAGGCAATCCGCGTCAAAGACGGAAAGTTAATATTGAAATTCAGAGGTTATGAAGTAAAAACGATCAGGGTCTAGCCGGCTAAAACGCGCGTTTTTCTGCAAAGGAGAAAGAATGCCCGGTAAGTGGTTTGAAAAACCTATCACCATAATGTCTCACTTATACGCCGGAGCTAATGTTGGTAAAATGCAATTGGAGGCTGAAATATATGAGAGATATGCCGTCTGTTTCGCCGAACAAGTTTCAGACAGTGCCTTACTACGCTCGCAGGCTGGCGCGGCAGAAAAAACTGCTTGGGTTTGAAGCTAAATCAACCGCTGAATTGAAACTCTGGCGCGCTAAACTCCGCGCTAAACTGAAAGAATTGACCGGATACAATAATCTGCAGCGAGCCCCTCTTAAACCAAAGATCACAGAGACCATAGATTGCGGCGGATATTTAAGACAGAGGGTTGAGATACAGTGCGAGCCGGGGCTTTATATGCCTTTGTATGTTCTTATTCCCAAGAATGGCAAAGGGCCTTTCCCGCCGGTAATTGCAGTTCATGGCCATTCAAGCGCCGGAAAAATGGCGGTTGCCGGAATTCCTTTCAACAGGGAGCACGCGAAGTCAATAAAGGAGCACAATTATGCATATGGCGTTGAATTTGTAAAGAAAGGCTGCATAGTCTTCTGTCCGGATGCCCGCGGGTTCGGGGAAAGGCGCGAAAAGGGGCCGGTCCCTATGATGGGACAGTCCTGCGGTATTTTAAATCCGGCGGGGTATCCTCTTGGCTTGACGCTGGCGGGCATGTGGGCCTGGGATCTACACCGCCTCATAGATTATATCGGAACCCGTCCTGACAGCAAGCCGGGAAAACTGGCTTGTGTGGGACTTTCCGGCGGCGGGCTTCAGATTCTTTATGCGGCGGCTCTTGACGAACGCATCACCTGCGCGGTCATTAGCGGATATTTCTACGGAATCAAACAATCTCTTATGGATATTGTCTGCTGTGAATGCAACTATGTTCCCGGGCTTTGGAATTACGCGGATATGGGAGATCTTGGAGCGCTGCTCGCTCCACGCCCGCTCTGCATCGAAACCGGAACAAAGGACGAGCTGAACGGCGCAGGCGGCCTTAAGAATGTAAAAAGTCAGGTGGCAATAACTCGAAGAGCCTACAACCTTCTGGGCGTGAAAAAGAATCTGATTCATGATATATTTGAGGGTGACCACCGCTGGAATGGAGTAAAGGCGGAGCCGATGGTTATTAGGCATTTTTAGGGAATCAAGGACGGATTGAAGCCGTAAAAATAAGTAAGATTTCCAGGGAGTCAGAATATGGCTAATAACGGAAAGGATATACAGGTAATGAGTGACCTGGCGAAGGAGTACGCAGAACTTGCTGAGAGAAAGGAGAACGAAGATAATAGAAAGCTCTGGAGCGCGCATTTTTCAAAGAGGCGCACCAGGCCTCCCCTGCTTGTGACCTACGGCTACTGGAATGCCTGGTGCCAGGAAGTCTTCGGGGACAATGTCCTTAAATGTTACGATCCTTTTTTCAGGGATTACGAACGGCGCCTCCGGATGCGTATCTTCCAGGGGAAGATAAATGACAACTTCATACACGAACCGTGGCTCTTTCATTTCGCGAGGATAAAAGGGACCTGGGGGGATTTCCTGGGGGTGAAATTCGAGCATGAGAGGCCAGAAGCGGGAGGGGCCTGGAAATTCGATCCTCCGATAAAGGAATGGTCGGACATGGCAAAACTCAGGAAGCCTGGCCATTTTATTTACAGAAAGGAGACGGAGGAGGAACACAATAGGCTACTGGAAGCCGTCTCCCCGTATCTGGCAGTTGACACCAGCAGGGCAACCCCCTTGCTTACCGGACAGGGCGATCTGGGAAGCACCCTTGCGAACCTGCGCGGATTGGAGCAGATAATGATAGATATGTATGATTCACCGAAGGAACTCCACTCGCTTATGAAATTCATCGCCGACGCGCTCCTTGAAACCTGGCAAATGGTAGAGGCCGCAGGAGATCTCAGCCTGTCAAACAGTTACAATCAGGAGATGCCCTACAGCGAAGAACTGCCGTGCCCGAAAGCGAACATCTATGGAGCAAAATTGAAAGATATTTGGGGTTTCTCTGCCGCCCAGGAATTCACGCTGATTTCGCCGGAAATGCACGAAGAGTTTTATCTGAATTACCAGATTCCGATTATGGAGAAGTTCGGCCATATGGCTTACGGCTGCTGCGAAGATCTGACGGAAAAAATAAAAATGCTCAGAAAGATTAAGAACCTGAGACAGATAAGCGTTGCCCCTGTCGCGAATATCAAAAAATGCGCCGAGCAGATAGGCACGGATTACATCATCTCCTGGCGCCCCAACCCTACGGACGCGGTCTGCGGCAAGTTTAACGAAGAAAGCGTGAGGGGCGTAATTAGAAAAGGCCTGGAAGCTCTCAAAGGCACTAACTTTCATATTGTTCTTAAGGATGTTGAGACCGTAGAAGGCGATGTCTCCCGTCTCTGGAGATGGGCTGATATGGTCAATCAGGAACTTGATCGAGCAGGTTATTAACAGGAAATTATCCTCCCCACGCTTTAAAATAATTAAAGAGGAGAAATATGAGAAACATACTGGAACCCGCGAGGAAAATACCGGTTTTAGAGAGCTATGATGTAGTAGTCTGCGGCGGGCGGAATATTTCAAAGGAAAGAGGCATCTGTAATTGAAAAATAAGCGAAAATTGACAAAGAGGAGTACAAATGAAAGCCAAGTTAAAGCATTCACACGAAAATGTCTATTGCCGGATAGGAGCTTCAAAAATACAGGGCGCCGGAGTCTTCGCGATTAGGGACATTCCGAAAGGGGTTGATGCTTTCAAAGGCGACTACTCAAAATTCAAAAAGTATAAGATTAAAACTGTAATGAAAGGTTTGTCGCCTGACCGCAGAAAAATGTATGAAGATTTTTGCGTATTCAACGGCGAATATATGTGGTGCCCCGAGAATTTCAATCATATTACAATCGGCTGGTTCTTAAATCACAGCAACACCCCGAATATGGCCCCGAATAAAGAAGAAAACTCTTTTGTCGCGCTGCGCAGGATAAAAGCCGGAGAAGAATTGACCTTTGATTACAAAGATTATTCTGACAAATAAAATAAGCGCATAAGTAGGCCTGTCCCGCTTATCGGGAGAACTTTCACACTTTGATATTTTTCTCTTTCTTGCGGTGAATTATCAGAAGCTCGGAATCTTCCAGAGCTTCATAAGTGTGTTTCAGAAGCGCGTCAAACTTGATAGATTCGCCTCCGTTAAGTTCGTATCGTTTATCGGTCAACTCAATAAGCAGTTTACCCTTAAGCACCCAGCAAATCTCGTGGTCGTCCTTATGTATCTTCTGCTTTGAGACCTTTCCGCCTTTTGGAGCTGTCCCGAGGAGCATTCTTATATTGTCATACCGGACCTCTTTAAATCTGAAATCCCCGGAGAGATGTTCAGAGGAGTTTTTTCTTTCCATGTCAAAAGATTCGGCAAGGGCAATAAGATCGGATGCTTTTATATAGAGAGCCTCGCTTATCTTGTAGATGGTCTTTAAGTCCGGGAGAGTCTGGTTGCGCTCAAGTTTTGATATTACAGCCGTGGATATACCGGAACTTTTTGAAAGGTCTTCAATATTCAGGCCTTCCTTCTTTCTCAACCGTCTTAATATCGAAAAATCATATATCTGTTTTTCTTTCATGCTATCCCCGTCATATTGATGCACCGTTGCTTGCATGTCTCGGCGCAGAGTCCGCAGCCGCAGCACTTTGTCTTGTCAATCCCGAAAGCTTCAGCAGACTTATCCACAGCAAAATAAATACAAACATCTTTGCACTTGCCGCACTTGTTGCATTTTGAAGTGTCTATTTCTGCGGCTACCTTCTGTGAGCGGTCTATGGCGTCTGAATCCTTAATTCTTTGCGTTATCTTGCCTCTGAAATCATCGATACTGCCGTAATGTTTGTCCTGCATGAACTTCAACAACCCGTCATTCAGTTTTCGGATGGACTTGTAGCCGTTCAAAACTACAGTTGAACAAATCTGCACGGTTTTTGCGCCGCAGAGAAGGTATTTTACTACATCTTCCGGTGAAAACACCCCCCCGCTTCCGCTTATCTCTATCTTTACCAGAGGGGATATACCGCTTATCCACCTTAAGGGATAATTTATTGCCCAGGAACCGCCATGCCCGGCATAGCCTCCGTGCATTATAGGTTCTTCTTTCTTAACATCTATTTCCAAGCCTGTCATTCTGTTGAACATTGTGACCGCATTAATGCCGAGAGCCTCTATTTTTGCCACAACTTCCGGAGGGTAGGTAAGCTGGGGAGAGAGTTTTACAATCAGAGGAAGTTTTACAGAACCGCGGACCAGAGCCGCAGTCTTATAGATTGCCTC
>SESH01069043.1_pt1 | contig 10295 bp, 8 predicted proteins | sample 3171561 | NCBI WGS metagenome assembly SESH01 (sample SAMN10866947, study PRJNA518727) | freshwater metagenome | biome: subpolar coniferous forest; feature: holomictic lake; material: water; isolation source: holomictic Lake 442 2011 16.5 m and 2014 13 m | place: Canada: near Kenora, Ontario
CTCGTCCCTACCGGGATATACTATTAGTACTGAAATGGTTGATCGACAACATTCTATTTGACATAACGATTCTTCAGAAATGGCTCAAGGCAGGATTTGTGTATCAAAAACAGCTCTTTCCTAAAGAAGCAGGTATGAAGCAAGGTGGTATTATCGGTCCGGCTTTGGCAAATATTACATTGGATGGCCTCGAATATGCGCTTGCAAAAGCTTTTCCATACAGCATAAAGGAAGGTCTTAAAATGAATTTGGTGCTTTATTGTGATGACTTCATCATCATCGGTTACTCGAAAGAATGGATGGTACATGAGGTAATGCCTATACTGGTAAACTTCTCATGACACCATCGAAAGCAAATACTAAAGCACACATTTTTTTGTGTACGGGGAGGAGACATATTTTTAAGCAGAAGAACAGTTCTACGTTGTATTTATTGTCAATTTTTGATATCAGAGTAATCTATGTATCCTGAACGGATTCTTGTCACAGGTGCTTTTGGCTTTATGGGTAAGGCTTGTATTGCTGCTATCAGACGAAAATGGCCTCAAGTGGTACTCGTGGGGCTTGATCGACATGTTCCCGAGAAAGAGTTGTTTGTCGACAGATTCGTATCAATCGACTTGTCAACCCAATCTTCAACAGAACTTACCACGTTGTTCAATCAAATTAGACCGGATGTTATCATAAACTTGGCTTCAGTCATCAAAATCGGTTCAGATCAAGCTCTTTTTGCACAAAATGTCCAGATTGGTTTTTCTCTGTATTCTGCTCTTCTATCGTATGGCAAGAGTGTACCAGGTATGGTTCTCCTCCAAGTTGGTACTGCAGCCGAATATGGTCTTCGCTCTGTGTATGAGCTCATCACGGAAAATGACTTTTTGTGCCCTGCCGATCTCTATGGTCGTTCGAAAATGATACAGAGCCTTTTGATGCAGGAGCTTCATCGAAACTCTTGCTTGGATATAAGAATTGTAAGACCCTTCAATGCGATGGGAGTGGCAATGAGCGATAAACTGTTTTTTCCCACTGCCATCAGACGTGTTTTGGCAGCGCCTGATGAAGAACCTTTCGAGGTCTATGGCCTCTCGGATGTCCGCGACTACATCGCTGATGAGGATGTTGCGGCTGGTATTCTACAGGTCATACAGTTTGGTGTTTCTGGGGAGGTTTACAATTTGGCATCTGGTCGAGGAGTTACCGGTCGCGAGGTTATCGAATGCATGTTTCGACTGGCCGGGCATGAAACACCACCGTTGGTTGAGATCAAGAAAGATAATCCGACTTTTTCTGTTGCCAATGTCTCCAAGATTAATAAGCTGGGCTTTGAAGCCAAAATTACCCATGAACAGGTTATTCGTAGCATGATGGAACAAAACCGCAAATCCACATGATTGATACCCGGCCAACAATAGTGTTTGTTTTTGCTTCTGCCAGGGTAGCGGGAATTGAAGTGGCATGGCGGGATATAATCCGGTTGATACATCAAGAGTATCGTATACGAATTTTTATCTGGGGGGGGAATGGACCAATTGTCGAGTCTTATCTTCAGATGGGAGTTCCTGTCGATGTACTGGGTGCTGATCAAGGGTTTTTCAGTGCGGCATTGAAACTTTTCAGGTTGCTTCGAAAGGGGGAACCTGATGTTGTCATTACCTCTGGTTTTTATCCGGATATGGTTGTTCGGTTTCTAAGGGGTCTCTTTCGTATCCGTTACTATGTCACCTTGATTCCGGGACTCACCACCTCTGTGAGTGTTCCAAAATTACGTTTTTGGTTTCTCAATATCACCAGTGGACCTGTTGATAGCTATCTGTTTAATTCCGAAAACAATGCATCGTTTTTCCATAAGTATCCCCGAGTACGGGATAAGGTGGAAGTGATGAAACTGGGGATTGAACATCTATCTGATGACAAGGTAATGGAGTGGAATATGTCGCGGGTTCGCAGTTCGTCCGAAATTTTCAGGATTATCTGTGTTGCAAACATGTTTCCGGTGAAAAATCATATTTTCCTAGTCAATTTATTTGATGCGAAGCGGGATAAGTTGAATAATATAGAGCTGGTCTTTGTTGGAAAAGGGCCATTGAAATCAGAATTGCAGGAAATCTGCACGAAGCGCAATATCCCGGGGATTACCTTCTGTGAGAATGTTCCCGATGTCAATGATCTACTTGGCTCCTCTGATGCCTTTATTTTTGCCTCACATTTTGAAGGGACGCCTATGGCCATCATGGAGGCCATGAATGCAGGACTTCCCGTCATCGCATATCAGGGTGAACCCTATAGCGGAGTGAATGAGCTGGTCAAGGATGGTGAGACTGGATGCCTTGTGGAGTCGTTCGACATGGATTTATGGATATCTGCTATCCAAAGATTGAAGAATGACAAGGAGTACCGATTTCTATTGGGAAACGGTGCGCGAGAGCTGGTCCAGCATTATACCTTGTCAAGAGTGAGAATAGCCACTAAACAGATGATTGATCGGTGGCTAAATGTGTCAGTTTGATCATTAGTTTTGGAGATTACGTAGAAAAAAATATATAGATTTTTTAAAATCGATAAGAAATAGAGTGCTCCTGATGACAATACAGATTTGTTTAAGATGATATCTCAGGTAAATAAATAAGACTATGTATAAAAATATTGATGCTAAAACGGTTGAAGGTTTTGGCGATGAATGGCATAGATTTGATCAATCAGAAATGTCAGAAGAGAATACCTTGCGATGGTTTAATGCCTATTTTTCTATTTTCCCTTGGGAGTCTTTGCCGAAATCGGCAGTAGGCTTTGATCTTGGATGTGGAAGTGGACGTTGGTCGAAAATAGTAGCTCCTCATATAGGTACTTTGCATTGTATAGATCCAAGTAGTGCAATAGATGTGGCTCGCAGGAATCTTATCTTAAATACTAATTGCATTTTTCACAAGGCAGGAGTTGATAATATTCCTCTCTCCAACAAGTCTATGGATTTTGGATATTGTCTTGGTGTTCTTCACCATATACCGGATACATTTTCAGGCCTCAAGGCATGTGTAGAAAAATTGAAGCCCGGAGCCCCATTTTTATTGTATTTGTACTATGCATTTGATAATAGACCTGCATGGTATCGGGTGCTATGGAAATTAAGCGGACTCGCCCGGCAAGTAATTTCTCGTATGCCTCATGGATTAAGGTTTGTTGTCAGCCAGATCATTGCGGTTCTTGTTTATTGGCCATTAGCAAAATTTGCTAAACTTTCAGAATTGTTAGGGATAAATGTTCGACATTTTCCATTAGCCTCTTATCGAAATTTTGGGTTTTATGTGATGCGAACTGATGCGTTAGATCGGTTTGGTACTCGCTTGGAGAAAAGATTTACAAAATTGGAGATAAAGACTATGATGGAACGTGCAGGCTTAGAGAATATTATGTTTAGCGAAGATATGCCTTTTTGGTGTGCCGTTGGTTATGCTAAATCTGCATTTTAATGTGTGGTTTAGCAGGTTGTATTTTAGGAACCAATTTATTCCAGGCATCTTACTGGCCGATTTTGTTAACGCAGATGGGGGATGCTCTCCGTCACCGAGGCCCTGACGATTCTGGTCTTTGGTTTGATGAAGTGGCTTCAATTGGAATGGTTCATCGTCGGCTCTCAATTCTTGAACTTTCTCCTGCCGGTCATCAGCCTATGCATTCTGATTGTGGTCGTTATGTGTTGGTATTTAATGGTGAAATTTACAACCATATTGCTTTGCGTGCTGAGTTACAATCTGGCGGATTTGCTTTTGATTGGCGAGGCCATTCTGATACTGAGACGCTAATCGCTGGATTTGCTGTATGGGGTGTAACTGCGACGTTAAAGCGAGTAGTAGGTATGTTTGCTCTTGCTCTTTGGGACAAAGTTACTTGCAATCTGACTTTGGCGCGCGACCGGTTCGGCGAAAAACCCCTCTTCTACGGCTGGGCAGGTCAGGGGTCTCAGCGTGCCTTTGTATTTGGTTCAGAGATGAAATCATTGAAATCTTATCCTGGATTTGATAATCAGATCAATAGAGGCGCATTGGCACTTTATTTTCAGTACAACAGTGTTCCTGCAACACATTCGATTTATGAAGATATTTTCAAATTGCAACCAGGATGTGTGCTTACCTTGTGTGCAAAAGATCTGATTCATAAACTATTTTCGATTGAGCCTTATTGGCGTTTGACTGACGCTGTTCATAATGGGCAGGCAAATCCAGTTAATAATGATGCTGAGGCTGTGTCGTTATTGGATGGTGCGCTTCGTGCAGCAATCGCATTACAGGCAGTGGCAGATGTGCCTCTTGGTGCATTTTTATCAGGCGGTGTGGACTCTTCCACTATTGTGGCACTCATGCAGACGCAGTCTGAGCGTCCTGTACAAACCTTTACTGTCGGCTTTGATGAAGCGGGCTTTGATGAAGCGCCCCATGCCCTTGCTGTTGCAAAGCATCTGGGAACGGAACATCATGAAATCAGGGTAACGGCGAACGATGCTCGTTCTGTAATTCCACTCCTTCCTCAACTCTATGACGAACCTTTTGCCGACAGTTCACAAATCCCCACCTATTTGGTCTGTCAGGCTGCGCGCAGAAATGTTACCGTTGCGCTTTCGGGTGATGCGGGAGATGAGTTGTTTGGTGGGTATAACCGCTACTTCTGGGCTGAACGTGTATGGAATCGGATCGCATGGTTGCCACCTTCTTTCCGCCAAGCGTTGGGTACAACTCTTCAACAATTGCCAACTGAAAGGTGGGACAGCTTGGGGCGGATGCTACCGGGCGGTCGTGGTATTGCGCGACTTGGTGACAAGGCCCATAAAATGGCTCATCGGATGAAAACAGTCAAGAGTCTGGACGATCTTTATCGGAGTCTGGTCACTGAATGGCCGGAAGATGTAGAGTTGGTAAAAGGCGCTACTCGATTGCCAACAAAGTTGGACGATACAAGTTTGGTTGCGGGTATTTCCCAAGCAGAGCATCGCATGATGTTGTGGGACAGCCTTACCTATCTGCCGGACGATATCTTAACGAAGGTGGATCGTGCGGCTATGGGCGTGAGTCTTGAAACCCGGGTGCCTTTTCTTGACCACCGGGTGGCAGAACTTGCGTGGCGGTTACCGCTGAATATGAAGATAAGAGGAGGAGAAGGGAAGTGGGCATTGCGGCAAGTGCTTTATAAATATGTACCGCGCGAGCTGATTGAACGCCCCAAGGCGGGTTTTGGTATACCAGTTGGCCAATGGCTACGCGGGCCGCTGCGCGATTGGGCAGAAGCATTGCTTGATGAACAGCGTCTGGAACAAGAAGGTTATTTGAATCCAGCCCCAATCCGTGAAATATGGCGGCAGCATCTGAATGGCCGCCACGACTGGACCGTTCGCCTTTGGACCGTCTTGATGTTTCAGGCTTGGCTCGAAAACCAGAAAGGGTAACCTGAAATGATCCCTTACTTGTTCATGTTAGCTCTACCTGCTTTGTTGGTACTTTCGCCTTTTCGCGGCAATAATAATGTAAGGCGGTTGGCTTGGGGTTCCATTTGTGTAGTGTTTACGATGTTTATTGGATTGCGCCATCAGGTTGGGGGAGATTGGGGAGCGTATATTAATCTTTATCAAGCTGCTGTTGATATTCCTTTTACTGAAGCTGTCGGCCTGTCTGATCCAGGTTATTATGCGCTGAATTGGTTGTCGGCATTGCTTGGGACAGAGATTTATTTGGTCAATCTGGTTTGTGCCGCCATTTTGATGACGGGTGTTATCAGTTTTTGCCGTCGCCAACCGCTGCCTTGGTTAGCCTTACTTGTTGCCGTTGCATATACTTTGGTTGTCGTTGCTATGGGATATACCCGTCAGGGCGCTGCAATCGGGTTTGAGCTTTTGGCTCTTGTTGCATTAATTGATGGTCGTTTTAAAAGGTTTGTGCTTTTTATTTTATTGGGAGCACTATTTCATAAAACACTAATGGTTATGTTGCCCATTGGTTTTTTAGCTACCAGTAAGAATTCTTATCGCACCGTATTTTTTGGTGTGTTGGTTTGCATTGGTTTAAGCTTGACAATTCTTGCAGAACAGTATGCTTCGTTATGGTCAAACTATGTTGAAAATCCTATGCTCTCTGATGGTGGTCCTGTCAGGGTTGCCATGAATGCACTTCCAGCACTGATCTGCATTTTGTTTCGTAAAAAACTTATGCTTTCAACGGAGCGTGAACGTCGTTTATGGATTATTATGGCGCTCTTATCCCTTGCCTGCATTCCGCTTGTTTTTGTTGTTTCAACAGCCGTGGATCGGATTGCGCTCTATTTTATTCCGCTTCAGTTGTATGTCTATAGTAATTTCCATCGTTTGTTTCCTGACCGTATGTTCAGGACTGTAGCTGTGCTGGCTGTTATTTTGGGTTATGGTACGGTGTTGTGGGTTTGGCTTACTTTTGGTTCGCATTCAAACGCTTGGCTTCCTTATCAAATTTGGCCGTTTATTTGAATGAAGGTTGTCATTGCGCTGAATACCGCCTGGAATGCTGTGAATTTTCGTGAAGGCTTGCTGCGAGCACTGGTAGCTGATGGGCATGAGGTGGTTGTTGTTGCTCCTTATGATGATTATGCATCTCGAATAGCTGATTTTTCTTGCCGCTATGTCCCGTTGCCCATGGATAACAAAGGGGCTAATCCGCTGAGAGATTTGCTGTTGTTGTTTCAGTTTTACCGGTTGTTGCGGTATGAAAAACCCGACGTGTTTTTGGGTTATACGGTCAAACCAAATGTGTATGGTTCTCTTGCGGCCCATGTGCTGGGAGTACCGGTTATCAATAATATTGCAGGCTTGGGTGCTGTTTTTATCAAGCAGAATTGGTTGACATCGGTTGTTCAACGTCTTTATCGGTTGGCACTCTCTCGGTCCCGGTATGTTTTTTTTCAGAACAGGGATGATTGCCAGCTTTTTATTGATAGTGGCCTGGTTCGATCAGAAGTGACAACTCTGTTACCCGGTTCCGGAATTGATCTGCTAAAATTTTATTTTTCCCCTGTCACGGCAGAGCCGCATAAGTTTCGTTTTCTTTTGATTGCCCGTATGCTCTGGGATAAGGGAGTGGGGGAGTTCGTTGAAGCTGCAAAGTTGGTGCGGGAACGTTGGCCTAATATCGAATGCTGTTTACTTGGCTTTCTGGATGTGCAGAACCCGGCGGCTATTTCACGCACGCAAATGAATGAATGGGTTGTACAGGGTTCTGTCCTCTACCTTGGGGTGAGTGATGATGTGCGGAGTGAAATACAGAAAGCCGATTGTATTGTGCTGCCATCATTTTATCGCGAAGGTGTGCCCCATAGTTTGTTGGAAGCAGCGTCCGTGGGTCGCCCAATAATTACCACTGATGCTGTGGGGTGTCGTGAAGTGGTTGATGACGGCAAGAATGGCTTTCTCTGCAAGGTGAGTGATGCTCACGATTTGGCTAAAAAAATGGAGCAGATGCTGCTCTTGAACGAAGAATCACGATATGCCATGAGCATGTATGGCCGCCAAAAGATGGAACGTGAGTTTGATGAAAAAATTGTTATAAACAGCTACCTCAAGGCGATTGATACTATTCAAAAGCGGCAAAATTTATAATATTAAATACTTCGTATTCCTCTTATGAGTTTTCCTGAAATTGCCGTTATCGGTCTTGGTTATGTAGGCTTGCCCCTTGCTGTTGAATTTGCCAAAAAGTACCCGGTTGTCGGGTTTGATATCAAGCAGGAGCGGATTGATGAGCTTCGGTCTGGTCGTGATGCAACGCTCGAAATAACCAGCGATCATCTCAAGAGTGTACTGCGGAATAACAACAGTGAGTCAACGGGACTTTTTATCACCTCAAGCCCCAGTGATCTTGCTTCCGCCAATTACTACATCGTTACGGTACCAACCCCTACCGATAAAAACAATCGTCCGGTCTTAACGCCGCTCATAAAAGCCAGTGAAACAATCGGACGGGTACTCAAGCCTGGTGATATTGTTATTTATGAATCCACAGTGTATCCCGGTGCTACGGAGGAGGACTGCGTTCCTGTTCTTGAACAGGGTTCCGGGCTTACTTTTAACCGTGAATTTTTTGCCGGATACTCTCCCGAGCGTATCAACCCGGGCGACAAGGAGCATACGGTTACAAAAATTAAAAAGGTTACTTCAGGTTCAACTCCTGCAACCGCTCAAAAAGTGGATGAGCTTTACCGCTCAATCATCACTGCCGGTACCCATTGTGCTTCTTCTATCAAAGTTGCTGAAGCAGCCAAAGTGATTGAAAACTCACAGCGAGATATCAATATTGCCTTTGTCAATGAACTTGCCATGATTTTCAACCGCATGGGCATTGATACTCACGAAGTGCTTGCAGCAGCAGGCACGAAATGGAACTTTCTTCCCTTTAAACCAGGCCTTGTCGGTGGCCACTGCATCGGTGTTGACCCCTACTACCTGGCACAAAAGGCACAGGAGTACGGTTATCATCCCGAAATCATTCTTGCCGGAAGAAGGCTCAATGACAACATGGGTAAATATGTTGCCTCCGAGGTGGTCAAGCAGATGATTGCCCGGGACCATAAAATAAAGGGTGCAAAAGTTCTTATACTCGGGATAACCTTTAAAGAGAATTGTCCTGACATCCGCAACACCAAGGTGGTGGATATAGTCCATGAACTCAAACAGTACGGCACAGAGGTAGATATCTATGACCCTTGGGCAAACCCTGAAGAGGTCATGCGTGAGTACCAGCTTGAGACTCTCTCCAGTTTAAACAGCGACTCTTACGAGGCAGTGATCCTCGCTGTTGCTCACGATCGATTTAAAACATTGGATATCGGTGCTCTTGCTTCGCATGATGGGTGTGTGGTCTATGATATTAAAGGTGTATTGCCTCCAGATTCGGTTGATGGACGGCTGTAGTCTTTCCTGTGTAACAATAGGCTGTTGTAACCAAAGGATTGTTCCTTGAGAATGTGGTCTCCGTAAACGGGGCACTTTAGGCTGCATTAACAATAAACATTATTGCTATAGTGAAGCGAAATCCTGCTATCCCTGATCGCCAAAGCCATAATCGAAGTGCGATTTTTCGATTTATGGGTATTGGGATGTCAATTTTGGTCGTTCTTGTCATTGTGATTGGCTATTTGTATAGCGACAACCGCTATGCCGATGAACTGATTATGAAGCATAAAATCACTAACCCGGATACTGCTTTTCGGTTCGTCATTAGCCAAAAGGTGCAGGCACCAACAGGGGCACCAGTACACCCGGGCCAATCATTCAGGCAACTGATGTCAAATGAGAAAAACTGGTTATGGTGTGATGAGGGAGCAATCTGCATTGCTATACTTTCACAACGACTCGGTTATGAGACACGATTAGTGGATTTGTTGGACGCGAAAACAGGAATAAGTCACCATACGATCGTAGAGGTGAAAGTAAATAATCAATGGCGAGCGTATGATTTTACCGGCAGACGATTTGTCTCAGTTCCAGGACTCTCGGTTGAGTATCCAAGTGTTCCAAAGTATAGAGTTTATCCAGAAACGAAGCATCTCTTGTTGTTGAATAATTCATTGTTGCGTGCAGCGTCATATACCTGGCAGTCAAGATAATCTTTGTGAGTTGAATATTCCCCACAGCTTGAGGTTGGATGCTGAGCGATTTGCGGGGTTTTCCAACTATTATTTCCATGCACTTTGCAAAGTCTCGCAAGAAGGTTTTTTTGTTTGATTGAATACACCATGAACCGTGAACGCAGTATCGTGAACAGCTTGTTGAGGAGCCAGTCGCTGTTAAATTTTTCTCTTGCTTGCTACTTGGTTTGCAGCCTCATGCGCAACACAAACCCTCTCATGCGGCCAGGTATCTGAAATGCGCAGCCAACCAACTGATCAAGCAATGCAAAGGCTTGAAAAACTGACGCGTTCCAGCGGAAATTTACAAAACGAACCCATTCCTGAGCAATGAAGCTCCCCGCCGCAAGCAGCGGGGTATCTGGTTATAGAAGAAGCTTAACATACTTCACCGCAAGCGGTGGTGAAGTAAACGCTGAGAGATTAAAACTAGGGAGTTATCGGTTTTGAACAAGATATACATAGCAGGTCATCGAGGAATGGCAGGGTCAGCAATCTTGCGAAATCTTCAGGCCAAAGGTCTTGGTGGGCAGGATGTTCTTGTCAGAACTCATCGTGAGCTTGACCTAACTAATCAGGCGGCCGTCCGTGCATTTTTTGAGCAGGAAAAGCATGATCAGGTCTATCTGGCAGCGGCTAAAGTGGGAGGTATTCATGCC
>SESH01061953.1_pt1 | contig 10268 bp, 7 predicted proteins | sample 3171561 | NCBI WGS metagenome assembly SESH01 (sample SAMN10866947, study PRJNA518727) | freshwater metagenome | biome: subpolar coniferous forest; feature: holomictic lake; material: water; isolation source: holomictic Lake 442 2011 16.5 m and 2014 13 m | place: Canada: near Kenora, Ontario
GAATTAAAACGTTTCCAGGATCGCGCCCAAGAGTCGAAAGAAAACGTGCGCAAGAGCCTCGAGTCATTCCAGGCGAAATATCAAACGCGGCTCACCAGTCTTCGCCATTTGGAAGTTCAGGTGAGCAGCCTGATGAATCTTTTTGAGATCGCCCGCGATTTCAGCGAGTGCATGGATTTTAATACCTTGGCCGAATTTCTGTTGAAGAAATTACGCTCCGAGCTTTCGTTCGAGAAAATGCAGATCTTTCTTATGCCGCGAGTGGTTCCTGGAAAAGTAGCCGCACCCATCAAGGTCTATTCAATGCTCCAGGAGGGCGTTCAGGAGGAAGAGCGTGTTCTTAATGATCAGGAGCAGGAGGATTTTATTGCTATGTCGGTGGCCAAGGCCATGGTTCGGCGTGAGGAGCGCTGGTATTTCCCGATCATGGAGGGGAATGACATAAGCTCGGTTTTCGCGATCCATGGGATCAAAGAAGAGGATTTGGCTCGCGTAGAGGTCTTGAGCGCTTATCTCGTGTTGCTCATCAAGAAGATCAAGCTCTATGAGACCGTTCGGGAGCTTGCCATTGTGGATGAATTGACGCAGGTTTTCGTGCGTCATCATTTTTATGAACGTTTGGAGGAAGAACTTCGTCGCAGTATCCGTTTTAAGCTCCCTCTGACGGTATTAATGTTAGACATCGATCATTTCAAAAGATATAATGACGACTTCGGACACTTGGTCGGTGACGCAACGCTGAAAGAAGTGGCGGAACTCTTGAAACGCAATTTACGCCGTGTGGACCTTGTGGGCCGGTATGGCGGGGAAGAGTTTATTGTGGCGATGCCGGAGACTCGCGTCGCCAATGCCGCCGAGGTGGCCGAACGTATCCGTTCCAGTATCGCCCGACATGATTTTCAAGTCTACAATGTCCGGACCAAGGTTACCGTCAGTCAGGGGATTACTGTATTTGAGGGCGAAATCGCCGCTCAAACTGAACGCGTGGATGCCAAAGCTATTGCGGCTGAATTGATACGGAAAGCCGACGAGGCTATGTACCGAGCGAAAGAAGAAGGCCGCAATCGCGTTTGTCTTCATAAGGATATTAAGAGATCGTGAAAAAAGAGTTGCAAGAAAATACCCCCATGAAGCGAAAAATCGCCATCCTTGTGCTTGTCCTCCTCGCTTATTTTGCCATTCCCGTAGCTTTTTCGGCAGAGGATACTAAAACAGCAGCTCCTGCCAAAGATCCTGTTAAAACTTCGACCCGAGATCTTCCCGTCCAGAATATTTTTGATACCAGCAGCGCGAAGGTTGAAGCCGTGGCTGACAGCTTGGAATATTCAAAGGATTCCGGAAAAATGATCGCCCGCGGAAATGCGGTCATTACTTATCAGGGGACTCGAATTCTCTCGGATTATGCCGAAGTTGAGACCGATGCTAAAAAAGCTTACGCCAAGGGCCATGTCATAATTTTTGATGGAACGGAGCCGCGCATTCAAGGGGAAGAAGTCTATTATGATTTCGGGAACCACACGGGAAGTTTTCCTAATGCGCGCGTGTTCAATGCGCCCTGGTATGCTAAGGGTGAGGTGATCGAGCAAGTCCGCGAAGGGGTGAACAAAGTTCGAAATGGGAGTGTCACCTCGTGTAATCTTGAAAAGCCGCATTATGAGATCCGCTGCAAAAAAGCGACGCTTTATGTCGGCGAGAAAGTCATCTTGCATAGTGCCACGATCTATATCATGGGCAAGCCGGTCTTTTGGCTTCCCTGGATGGATGTGCCTCTGAATTGGCCCAATATCCCCATTCAGACCACCCAAGGTTATGGCAAGAAAGATGGCGTTAATTTTGGCCTTATCAAGGGAGTGACCTTCAACAAGCATCTCTGGGGGAAGGCGGAGGTGGAGTGGCGTCAGAAACGTGGCGTCGGGGGAGGATGGACGCAGCACTATGATTATGAGAAATGGGCGAAAGGGAGTATTAAGCTTTATTGGACGCAAGATAAAAAGGCTCCCCAGAGTAACGGCGTCGATCCCAAAACGGGTGCCTCGGTCAATCCTTTCGATTTGCTCTCAAACCGTGACCGGGGTCTTATCCTATGGCGTCATCGGACGGATATTGATGATAAGACGACGGTGCTCTTTCGCTATAATCGTGTGGCGGATCCCTATTTTGTTCAGGAGTTTTTTGAACACGATTATCTTGGGGAAACGCAACCCCACTCTTTTATCACGACTACCCGTAACAGTGAGCGCTACGGAGCCATGGTTCATCTTGAGAAGAAGATGAACAGTTTTGAAACCATGGTGGAGCGAATGCCGGAGGTCAGACTGGATTGGAAGAATCAGCCGTTTTTTACGGACAAAGTTTTTAACGAAAGCCGTGTCCAATACGACAATCTGAAGTTGATACCCAATCAATATGCTCAGCCTAGCAATACTGCGGCTCGCGTGGATGCCTACAGCCGCTGGTATGCGCCCCTCAAGTGGAAGGATGTCAACTTTACGCCTTATGCGGGATACCGCGGGACGGAATACAACCATCAGTTAGCTTCAGCCGCTTCAAAGTTTCGGAGTGTGGCGGACTATGGCGCGGATCTTCGGACGCATTTCTACAAGCTCTATGATGTTTCGTTTGAAAAAGTGGGTATCGAGGTCAACCAACTGAGGCATATTTTTGAACCCAGCGTCGCGTTTCAGGGGAGCACTTCGTCGGTCGACCATAGAAAACTTATCCATTTCGACCAGATCGACAACGTAGACGATGCCGCCAAGGTGATCTTAGGCCTGGAAAATCGTCTTCAAACCAAACGGATTGTTGATGGGAAAATGCAACGTGTGGATATCGTGAGTTTTAACACGTTCCTTTTTTATGACATGATACCTTCCCGCGAGAATCCCAGCATCAAGGGGGCGCGTTTTTCAACCTTCGAAAATAAATTGGTCCTCCGGCCTTACGAGTGGCTTCAGCTTCAGACGCGCGTTCAATTTGATTTTGCCAGTCATTACTTGAAGCGAGCGGATCAAGACATTATTATCCGGAAGGGGAAGTGGCGTTTTCTTTTCGGCTATAGCCAGGTTCATGATTATTACGATTTTGTTACCGATATCAATGTTCAGAAGAGCCAGCAATTCATCATTGACGCGCGGTACAAGGTTAATCCTTTGTGGGTGGCGGGGGGATATATCCGGTGGGATACCTCGGATCGGAATCGGCTGAACAATCTTGTTTGGACACCCACGGACAACAGCGTGACGAGTGGTACTAATTCTCAAGGGTATGGGATCCAGGAGTGGGAGCTCTCGCTCATGCGGGATCTGCACGATTTTATCCTGGAGTTCGGGGTGAATTCGAGACATTCGTTCGTGAATAGCGCTAACAGTAATAAGAATAAAATGAACAACACCGTTTTTGCCAAATTAACAATGAAGGCTCTTCCTATCGGAGTTGGACAGGGTCAAGGACAGGCGCCTTTTTGCTCGCCCCGCATCGGGGAGACAGTGGCTGGGTCCAATGAAAGCGGTGGTTTTTTTGATTCACCGATGACCACATCGGATGATAAAACGCTGCCTTTTGCCGCGCGCTAATTTCGAAGAGCATCATTCAACTTCATTCAAGGCATTTGCCGGGTGTGTGAATTCATGAAAATCGGGATCATCGGGTCAGGCTATGTGGGGCTAGTGACAGGGACTTGTTTGGCGCATTTGGGACATACGGTGACTTGCGTGGATCAGGATAAGGCCAAGATCCGCACGCTCAAGAAAGGGAAGATCCCTTTTTATGAGCCTGGACTTATGGAGATGGTGTTGGAGAATGTGGTGGCCAAACGGCTGTCTTTTACGACTGAGATCTCCAGGATCGTCAATCGTTGCGAAGTTCTTTTTATCTGTGTGAATACGCCTCCGAAGCCGAACGGCGGCGCGGACCTGAGTTTCGTGGGAATGGTTGCCAAGCAGATCGCCACGCATCTTCGCCAATACTGTCTAATCGTTGAAAAAAGCACGGTCCCTGTCGAAACGGGAGAATGGGTCCGGCAAACGATCAAGCGTCATATTAAAAAAGATGTTCATTTCGATGTTGCTTCGAACCCGGAGTTCCTTCGGGAAGGCTCCGCGATCCACGATTTCCTTCAGCCGGATCGCATCGTGATCGGCGTTTCAAATGAGCGCGCGGAAAAAATATTCCGGAAGCTTTACAGTCCACTCAAGGCTCCCATGATCGTTACCGATATCAAAAGCGCGGAGCTGATCAAACACGCCGCGAATTCTTTTCTGGCTACCAAGATCTCATTCACGAACGCGGTGTCCCGGATCTGTGACGCCGTTGGCGCGGATATTGAGTGCGTCGCATTGGGTATGGGGCTTGATGCTCGCATTGGAAAGCAGTTCCTAAAAGCGGGGATCGGGTTCGGCGGATCGTGTTTTCCAAAAGACGTGAGCGCTTTCCTGCATATCTCAGAAAAACTAGGCACCCGATTTGAGCTTCTCGCAGACGTGCTCCGGATTAACGACGCTCAGGCAAAATACTTTGTGGAAAAGATCAAAAATTCCATGAAGCCGCTTCGAGGCAAAACGATCGGAGTATTGGGGCTGGCGTTCAAGCCGGACACCGATGATATGCGCTCCGCGCCCTCAATTCCGATCATTCAAATGCTTCAAAAGGAAGGCGTTCGCGTGAAAGCCTATGACCCGCAAGCGGCCTCAAAAGCATCAGCCCTTCTTGAGGATGTGGATTATGTCGCTACGCCTTATGAGGTCGGGCATGGCGCGCACGCGATCGCGGTGTTGACAGAGTGGAGTGAATTCTTGAATCTGGATTGGCAGCACCTCAAGAAGTCCATGAAAGACCGGTTCTTTTTTGACGGGCGCAACATGTTCTCGCCCGCGGACATGAAGAAGCACGGTTTTCGTTACTTCAGTATCGGCCGACCCTCGGCCTAGGAAGCCAGCCCCGTTAGAGATTGTTTCAGCTATGTTTTATACTTTGGTGTTTCGGAGTCAAAAAGACGGAAGATGGTATACGGGATTCACGAAAGATTTGCGGAAGCGCTTCAAGGAGCATCAACGAAGTGTGGTTGGCACCACAAAAGGGCGCGGACACTTTGACCTTATTCATTATGAAGCTTGCGTGGATGTTAATGACGCGGTTTGACGAGAAAAATACTTAAAAACAAGCATGGGGAAACGCTTTTTGCGAAATCGTTTGAAGCGCTTCCTATCTCTAACGGGGGAGCAATCATGAAAGGCGTCATTCTCGCGGGGGGGCTCGGAAGCAGGATGTACCCGCTCACCAAAGTTACCAATAAGCATCTTCTCCCTGTCTATAACAAACCGATGATCTATTATCCCATTGAGACGCTTGTGCGCGCCGGAGTGCGAGATATCCTGATCGTTACGGGGGGCAATTCCTCTGGGGATTTTCTTAAACTTCTGGGGAACGGAAAACAGTTCGGATTGAAACACATTAATTACACTTATCAGGAGGGGGAAGGCGGCATCGCGCATGCTCTAGGCCTCGCGGAACATTTTGTGGGCGAAGATAAGATGGTGGTAGTGCTAGGCGATAATATTGTCCAAGAAGATATCACGCCGCATGTACGACGTTTTGATCAACAGCCGGAGGGCGCGCGTCTTTTGCTAAAAAAAGTGCCGGATCCGGAGCGCTTTGGTGTCGCCACTTTCAAGAAGGGGAAGATCACCGGGATCATTGAGAAGCCAAAAGTTCCTAAAAGTTCCTACGCGGTCATTGGGGTCTATATGTACGATGCGACGGTCTTCAACTTTATCAAAACTCTCAAGCCTTCCCGGCGCGGTGAGCTGGAGATTACGGATGTGAATAACTGGTATCTCAAGCGTGGCGTCCTGGAATATGATCTCTTGAAGGGCTTTTGGACGGATGCCGGACAATTTGAGTCCTTGCACCGCGCCAATGTGTTGGTGGCCCGGCAGGAGGGTTATAAAACGTCATGATTCTCCTCAATAAAAAACTATACGGGTTATCAGGGCAGTCCAAGTTGCCATCCATGAAAAAGAAAATAAGGACTTGGACGGTATGAAAAAACTTCTTGTGACCGGGGGCTGTGGATTCATCGGGTCGAATTTTATCCGCCATTTTATTAAGAATCGTCCGGGATGGGGCGTCATCAATCTCGATAAATTGAGCTATTCCGGCAATCTTGAGAATCTTCGCGATCTGAAAGGTTCCTCCCGTTACGAGTTCGTGAAAGGCGATATCACGGATAAAAAGCTCGTCCTCAAGCTTATGAGGAAAGCTTCCGCAGTCGTGCATTTCGCTGCAGAGACCCACGTGGATCGCTCCATTGAAAGCGCGGATGATTTTCTTACGACAAACATCCTGGGAACGGCCGCTTTGCTCGAGGCTTCACTTGCGTGCGGGATCAAGCAATTCGTCCACATGTCGACCGATGAAGTCTACGGATCGATTTCGAAAGGCTATGCGGATGAGCGAGCGACGCTTTTACCAAACAGCCCTTACTCAGCGTCGAAAGCCGGCGCCGATCTGTTGGTCCGGTCCTTTCAGGAAACCTTTAAACATCCGGCCATGATCGTGCGGTGCACGAATAATTTTGGGCCGTATCAATTCCCTGAAAAAGTCATTCCACTTTTTGTGACGAATTTATTGGAAAATAAGACCGTCCCGCTTTATGGGAATGGCAAGAATCGTCGGGATTGGATCTACGTTGAGGATGCCTGCAGCGCGCTTCTTCTGGTTCTAGAAAAAGGTAAGGCCGGTGAGATCTACAATGTGGGAGCGCATCATGAGATGAGCAATCTTGACTTGACGAATGCCATCCTCCGGCATTTTAAAAAAGGTAAGGAAATGATCCGTTATGTCACGGATCGTTTGGGACATGATATGCGTTATGCCGTTAATTTTAACAAGTTGAAGAAGTTAGGCTTCAAGCCCTGCTGGAGCTTCGCCAAGGGGCTGGCCGCAACTGCAACGTGGTACCGGGAGAACCCAGAGTGGTGGCAGTCTCTGAAGCAGGACAAATACACGGTGAAATCGTGACAGTCCCAATACCTATCAATTTCAACAGAGTTGAAATTGGGGCTGTCATAATTACCCATTCATCAGCTGAAGGAGAATTATGACTGAGGAGTCTCGGATGAAGATTCTGATCACCGGTGCTGGCGGTATGCTCGGCACCGATCTTGGGAATGTCCTGAGCTCAGATTTTGAGATCGTGGGACTTGAGCGTCGCCCGGTCTCGCATTTGACCGTTCCCTATGATATTTGCGATCTGACGCAGGCTCGCAAGACCCGCGACGCCCTCCTGAGCCACAAGCCGGCGGTAGTGATCCACACGGCCGCGATGACCGATGTGGACTATTGCGAAGAACATCATGATGAGGCTCTGGAGAATAATGTCGCGGCCACCGAACATGTAGTCGCGGCAGCCAATGAGATCGATGCCCCGGTTATTTTCTACAGCACGGATTATGTGTTTGACGGAAAAAAGAATGGGGCCTATGAGGAAACGGATGTTCCCAACCCGCTCAGCTTTTACGGGAAGACCAAACGCATGGGGGAGGAACATATTCTCCGAGCCTCCAAAAGGGCGCTTATTTTTCGGATTACCTGGCTTTTCGGGATCTGGGGCCGTTGTTTTCCTAAAGCCATCCTGAGGCAAGCTGCGGATGTAACCCATATGAACGTGGTCGATGACCAGATCGGTCGGCCGACATGGTCGTGGGATGTGGCGCAGGCCATGAGGCAATTGCTTCTCAATAAAAAAGATGTTCTGTTAAAGCCAGGAACGGAGATTTTTCATCTTGGGAATTCCGGGACTGTTCATTGGGCGGATTATGCGCGATTCATTCTGAAGGGGGCGGGACTTGGAGCGGTCAAGATCAAGGATATCCCAAGCGCACATCTAAAGCGTCCCGCGCCGCGGCCGGAAAATTCCGTGCTGTCTCTTGAGAAATCCGAGAAGATCTTGGGGCTGAAATTGCGGTCTTGGGAAGAATCTACGTTGGAATTCTTGCCAAAATTAAAGAATGAGCTCGCTCAGCTGGAAGCCAAGACAAGGGCTCAGGCCGCTGAAAAGGAGAATGCTGCTTAAATGGCTCTCAAAAAAACGTGCGTGGTTACAGGCGGCGGCGGATTTCTCGGCTCTCATCTCTGCGAAAGATTCCTAGGCCGAAACTGGCGCGTCTTCGCCATCGATAATTTTCTCACCGGAAATGAAAAAAATATCGCGCCTTTAAAAAAGAACAAGGCGTTTCAATTGATCCGTCACGATGTCAGTAAGCCCATCCGGCTTCCGGGGCGAGTGGACTATGTGCTCCACTTTGCTTCGCCGGCCAGTCCGTTGGATTATCTCCAGTTTCCGATCCAAACGCTCAAGGTGGGCGCGCTCGGGACGCATAACGCCCTCGGGCTCGCGAAAGATAAGAAAGCGGTCTTTTTTTTGGCATCCACTTCCGAAGTCTATGGCGATCCTCTGGTGCATCCTCAAGTTGAGGAGTATTGGGGCAATGTCAATCCTGTGGGGCCTCGGGGCGTTTATGACGAGGCCAAGCGCTTCGCCGAGGCCATGACCATGGCGTATCACCGGACTCATAAGATGGATACCAAGATCATCCGAATTTTTAATACGTACGGGCCCAGGATGCGTCTTCATGATGGCCGCGCGATCCCGGAATTCCTTTCCCAAGCTTTGACCGGGAAGCCGCTCACGGTGTTTGGGGACGGGCAGCAGACGCGCAGCCTTTGTTATATCAGCGATCTTGTGGACGGGATCGAAAAACTTTTGCTATCCCCTCTGAATGACCCGATCAATATCGGGAACCCCAGTGAGATCTCCATGTTGGATCTTGCGAAAAAGATCATCCGTATGACCGGAAGTTCCAGTCGCATTGTGAACAAGGCTCTTCCCGTCGACGATCCGAAGGTTCGGCGGCCGGATATCAGTAAGGCCAAAAAGTATCTACTGTGGGCTCCGAAAGTCGCTCTGGAAGAGGGTCTAGAACATACGATTGGCTATTTCAAAAAAGCACTTGAAAAAAATGATGCCTGCTAAGTCTTTTGTTTCTTCCCAGGATGGCGACTTGGCAGGTCATGATCACCCGGATATTTTTTAATAGGAGAATCATGGCCCCCCATCTTTCCGTTGTCATTCCCGCCTACAATGAGGAGAAACGTCTGCCTGAGTCGCTTGCGGCCGTCTTGCATTTTCTGAAGAAGCAATCGTATGGATCGGAGATTATTGTCTCAGATGACGGCAGTCAGGACAGGACAGTCGCTCTTGCCAAGGAGCTCCTGAAGGACTTTCCGCATCAAGTATTGGTCACACCTCAGAATCGTGGGAAAGGGCACGCGGTCCGGCAAGGGATGCTCGCGGCAGCCGGAGCCTATGTGCTTTTTACGGATGCTGACCAATCAACGCCGATTGACGAAGTGTCAAAGTTCTTGGCGCATCTTGAAAAAGATCAGGACGTTGTGATTGGATCTCGGGCTCTTCCGGGCTCTCAGGTCGAGATCCATCAGAATTTTCTCCGGGAGACCATGGGGAAAGTCTTTAATCTTGTGGCGCAGTTGTGGGCCTTCAAAGGCGTTCATGATTCGCAGTGCGGGTTCAAATGCTTTCGCTGGGAAGCGGCTCAAAAGCTTTTTAGCCTTCAGAAACTGGACGGATTCAGTTTTGATGTGGAGATCGTCTATCTAGCCCAAAAGCTCGGGTTTCGTCTTTTAGAACTTCCCGTGATCTGGCGCAATTCCGCCCAAAGTCGCGTCCAAGTCCTTCGAGATCCTCTTATGATGTTTTGGGATGTCCTGAGGATCCGTAGTCTCCACTCCTGATGAAAGTCTTTCGCTTCTCCCGCGAAACGGCCCTTCTGTTTGGAATCCTGGTGTTGGCTCTTTTCTTGCGTCTTTGGGGTGTTCAGTTTGGTCTGCCATTTCTTTACCACGCGGATGAGCCGATCGTGGTGAACCATGCCCTTGCGTTCGGGATGGGGGATCTGAACCCTCACTTCTTTAAGATCCCGCCCTTTACAAGCTACCTGCTTTTTGTTTGTTACGGGATCTATTGCGTGGCCGGGTGGGCAGCCGGACTCTTCCATTCGGTGCGGGACTTTGAGCAGCTTTTTTATTTTGACCCGTCTTCATTCTATCTGATCGCGCGCCTGGTCTTTGGCGTGATCCTTGGAACGCTTTCCGTCTATTTTCTTTTCCGTCTTGTGAAGCGGTTGGGGGACATAAGGACCGCCTTGTGGGCGAGTTTTTTTCTCGCCGTCAATTTTCTCCATGTCCGTGAT
>SESH01006728.1_pt1 | contig 10263 bp, 8 predicted proteins | sample 3171561 | NCBI WGS metagenome assembly SESH01 (sample SAMN10866947, study PRJNA518727) | freshwater metagenome | biome: subpolar coniferous forest; feature: holomictic lake; material: water; isolation source: holomictic Lake 442 2011 16.5 m and 2014 13 m | place: Canada: near Kenora, Ontario
TCCCAGGGAGACTGGGGCCGGACCGGTTGCCATCACAGGTTGCGTTAACATCACGCCCAACGCAAGGAGAAGGCCCATAAGTAACCGTCTTGTTCCTGTCACTCCAAGTAGTCGCTCGTCTTCACGTCTGTTTTTCATCTGCTGAGCCTCCTTTGTAACGTTAGTATTGTGGCTGATGCGAGGAGGCTACGCGATGAGCCCGGCTTTGGCCATAGGGTGTAACCCTACGTAACAGTTTAGCCGAATCCGCACATCTAGGCTGGCGAGGGTAGGATCAGATGTGTGACCCCGTGGAATCTAACCGCGATGGGCGGCGGCAGTCATAACGACCTCGCCCAGGAAGTCCGGGAGCTCGTCCAACGGCATGACAGTGATGTCAGGGCGAACCTGCCGTTCTTTGCCCCCATAAACCAAGCCGCCGTGTCTGGGCTGCGCTTTCAGGAATCTCTCAAAGGCATGCAATCCCCTGAAGAAATCGGGCACAACCGTTTGCCCTGCTCTGATTTCGACAGGTATCAGTTCGCATCCCAGAGACATTACAAGGTCCACCTCATTGCCCACGTTATCTCTGTAGAAATACATGTTATCGCCCAATCCTCGATTGAAACGACTCTTCAGAGCTTCAAGGACAACCATGTTTTCAAAGGGCCTGGCGAGGGACAGACAAATAGTTGTTGCTGATAATCAACGCGTCACAGCCAGTGGGCCCAGTCCCACGCTACCGCCTAACCAGGCTCATTCTCGCCACCCCGGCTCAAGTTGGCGCTGAGCTCAGTCATCGTCTTCCGGGGGAGGCCTGTCCACTTTGATTTCTTTCGAGGAGAATCTCCGCCTTCAACTTATCGAAGGAAGCCTTGCTGAAAAAGCCCCTGCAACGCTCCAGTCTGGCGAGCGCAGAATCAAAGGCACCCCGCCGCCGCTCGTACTCGATGGCCGGCAGCGCAAGCGACGGAGTTGATCCAAGACGTTTCAGTCCGGCATCGAGCCCGGCGATTGCCTCCTCCCATCGGGCCATCTCCCCAAGCGCCGCCGCACGTTCAAGATAAAGGTCCGGCAGCGGGGCCGCGGAATTTGTCACATTCAGCACTGCATCGTAATCTGCCACCGCGAGCGCCGGTTTTCCGAGATGAACAAGCGAACGCGCTCTCAGCACAAACGCATCCGCACTCGTGCCGTCAAGCTTCAGGCAATCGCTGGCTGCCTGTTCACACTCAGCAAAATGCCCTGAGTCAAATCCGATGCGTGCCCGTTGCAGGCAGGCAGCCGGCCAGTCCGGCCTGAGCTGAAAAACGTGGTCAAGATCGCTGTGCGCTGCGCCATAATCGCCACGCTGCCGGTTCAGGTCGGCGCGTTGCAGCCAAAGCTCAGGCGTCGCCGTATTACTGAGAATCTGTCCAGTGACGGCGTCAATGCGCTCACGGAGATCACCGTGGGCCCCGGCCCCGGGCACAGGCCCTGCTCCGGCAACCAGAGTCAGGACGATGGTCAGCCGCTGGGCAATTCCCCTGATCATGACACACCCTTTTCTTCACTGCATCACAAGACCAACCGGCCCGGGAATCCGGACGCGCCCAGAACCAGCCATGCAGAATTACGGACTGCGCACGCGATAGAACTGCACGCTGTTGGTAAGCCCACCGGCATGGGTGAACACAAAGAAGGAGTTTGTCGTGGTATTGGTATCCAGAGGCCTCCATGTGTTGCCGGCAACAAGGTTTGAACTTACCTCAATGATATTCGTGCGGTATCCACGGCACAGGACGGTGAATTGGACGTCACCGTTCGGCAGGGGAACAAGGTTTCCCAGTCGCGGGGGAGATGTTCCATCCTTGATTATGGTAAAGGCATCATTCGTGGCACCTGTGTCGCGGAGGAAGATCGCGTCAAGCCGGTTTGACGCAAAGTCCAGAACGACCGAACCCAGCGCCAGTTCCGAATAGTACATGGCCGGATGATTGAGGGGGGCAACAGTGGTCTGGCCGGAACTGCCGGCAACAGCGTAGACCGCACCGCGATTGCCGACCGGATGCTCACCCAGTCCATCCGGCTTATGATACGCCCCCACCCCGTTGCTCTCCTTGCCGCCCCCGGACTGTACCACATGGCCTACAGGGTTGAATGTCGCGGACACCCCGTAGTGGCCGTTCACCAGCATGGAACGCTCATACGAATGACTGTGCCCGCTCAAGACCAGATCCACCCCGTTCGTCTCCAGGATCGGCAATATATTCTCCCTCATCTCGGTCATCCATGTATCGGTATCAGAGTCATGCGACCCCTTGGAATACGGAGGGTGATGCCAGAACGCTATCACCCACCGGCTGGTGGTCACCGCAAGGTCGCTCCGCAACCAGGTCGCCATTGCCCCGTTCGTCGCGCGGCTCGCGGTCATCGAGTCCAGGCATACGAAGTGAACCATTCCGAGATCGAATGAATAGTAATGTTCCGTCCCGCTTGGTACGCCGCCTGCCTCACCGGCTGTGGGAAGCGTGAAGATGTCGAAGTATGGATAAGTATCCACATAGGCCGTACTTTGCGCTGTCTCGTGGTTACCCAGTGTCGCCCAGGTAACGCTGCTGCGCAGCAAAGTCGGATACATGTCAAACACCGCCGATTGATACTCGGCGTCGGTCCCGGAATTGTAGGCGTTATCTCCGAGCTGCAGCCATGCGTTAACAGTGTTTGTGCCGTTGAAAGCATAAAACGCGTCACGCACAGCCGCCTGGTTCGCATCAGCCGTGCCGGCGTCGCCTATGACCCAGATCCGAAGCGACTTCGGCGTGCCAGGCTGCGGGTGCGTAAAGAAGTACTGACCAGGATCAGATGCCGCCAGCAAGGAGCCGGTGGTCCCCACTGCATAGTAGTACTTCGTGTCAGCAAGAAGATTGGTCAGCGTAACGATATGCTCGCTATTGGACGCAAGGAGCGACGTCGTGAAATCGAGGGCTGCCAGGTTCGTGCCGTAGACGACTCTCGAATCGGTCGCGGGTGCAGTGCGCCACCGGATGACTATGCTGTCACGGCTGCTGCGCTGAAGGTACGGCCCGCGCGTTACAAGCGGCACTGGCAACCCCGATAGTGCCAAGTCGAATTCCACATCCGAGCTCGTGTTCGTGATCTGGTGTACTTCGGCGGCTATCACATTCGTCCCCTCCGCCAATCCGGCCGCCGGAAGAAACAGCTCAAAACTGTTGGTCTCGTCGGGGTTACCTATCTTGGTGCTCGCAAGGGTCTTCCACGTAATGGCACTCCCAGGCATATTGTTGCGAAGGATTTCAGTGCCGTTGAGATACAACACAATCCCGTCGTCACGAAGCAGCCTGAGTCGGAATGCCGCGTACGACGAGGCATTCGTTACCGTGAAAGCCATGCGGAAGTAAGATGTAATGTACTTGTCTGAAGCAACGCCACCATACGAGATCACAGTGCGCTCAAGCGGGGCGTGCCCATAGCCGAGAGGCGCGGGCCCGCTCGCCCATCCAGAATCATTGAACGCGGGAGTAATCCATGCAGTGCCCTGGTCGCTGCCGTTATCCAGGTAGCGCCATATGCTGCCTGCCGGAAACAATACCGTCTCGCCTGGTGCAACTCCTCGAATCAGCAATACCGCAGCCAGAGACAGCCATCCAGCCATTCTCGAAGCTCTTGGTGTGATCATTTCTCACTCCTGGACTCTTCGATCATCTCCACCAGACCATCGCGCATCCGCATACCAGTTGCACAGACTCCCGCATGTACCACAGTGTGGTATTATACCATATGCAGCACTATATCAAGCCATCTCTCGGCCGATCCGACAGAGGGGCCCGACGGGGACAGGCCTGTAGATGTTGCCTCCGGCTTCACCAGGCTCATTCTCGCCATTCCGCTGGAGCCGAGCTCAGTCATCGTCTACCGGGGGGGGACAGGTGATTCGCCGTCAGTAGAGCCTTGTCGCTGCCATGGCGTACCAAATGACTGACGACTCATACTGCATGGAGCCTTCGCCAAGGCCCCAGGCTTCCATCTCAAACCGGGCCGACTTGTGGAAAGGCAGGGTATCAATGATGTGGGCCCGATGCATGCTGGCAACGCGATGTGTCGTGCGGCTGCCGTCGGCCCGCGTTTGAGACCTGAACGGGTGTTCAAAGAGCTCGTCGGAGCACCAGGCAAATCCAAAGTAGTCCTCGGTACCAGTTCCACGCCAGGCCGGCTCATTCGCATCGTCAAGCCAGATGATATGGTCGCCCTCGCCCCACCACTTCGCGCTTTGGCTGTCCACACCGATGGAGCACTGGACTATCCGGCCACATCCGTAGGCTTCCATAAGTGTGAGCACGTTGGGTTTTCGCAGGTCAAGGCACCCGTAACTCCTGAAGTTGGCGTTCAGGCGCATTAGCGATGCTGTGTCATCGCAAGCCACCGTGCCGGTCTTGACCTCAACTCCTGCTGCGGCGCCTCCGTTGTTGCGGAGCACCACCCTCGAACCTGGTCCGAATGGCATCGGCCACCGGAGGGATATCGAGCTCCCTTTGAGAGTGGATGTGAATGACCGGTTGTCCTCGCACTTCGCAGAGACACCGGCAAGCATACGCAGGGGACAGTCAACGGCCGGCGTCGTGCCGCTGTCCCACCAGGCCCGGATCCACAGGTCGCCAAGCACCTGCTTTGAACCGGCCGTGATGTCCATGAAGCGTACGATCCCACCCGCCTTTGGCTCCAGAATCGTGCACTCGGCACCAGCCGGCAAAGTGACCGCCATGTTCGTCCGCGTGCTCGTCTCCCGTTCAACCACCTCCGCTTCGGTGAAACGCCGGGCTATGGAGCCGAGAAGGGCTGAGGACCTGCCCACCTCGGCGCCATCAAAGGGATGGACTGCGGCGCTTCCATCAAGGGCATTCCAGGCTATCTGGTAGAAGAGGCCTGCAAGATCCTTCCTGTTACTGGCTCTCAGCACAACCTTGATGCTACGGCCGTGCACAATGGGAAAACTGAGGTTGTGCCCGTTGGCGGTAACCGATGCAAAGGGGTACTTATGCGGCAGGAAGGCGCCGGCCAGCATGTCCTTGAAAGGCATCTCCAAAGCAGGGGTTTCGCTGCCGTCTATAAAGACCGCCACCCGGCCTACGGGATTCGCCGACCACATCCAGGTGATGGCCCCTGCCCCCTTGATGTCTGCCAGTGTTGCCTCGACCCCTCCTGCCTTGTCCTCGACGGCAAGAAAGAACCCATGATCGCCGTCGCCCTGGATCTCCGGGGCCAGGTACGCCAGGCAGACCTTTCCGGTGTCCACCGTACTGGAAAACATGAGCGATCGCGCGCAGCTCTGGGGAGGCCTGGTGAGACTGTCCGGATCCGCCGCATCCATCAGTATCGAAGCCCAGGATATGCCAACGGGAGACTCCGCCCCGCCCGCACTTGCACGGACAGTCCGGCTGTCCGCCTTGCCGCATGACGTCATGCAAACGCAAACTGCAGAAACAGCAACCGACAGTATCGCGATGTGCCGGATGCCCGGCTTATGACCCGGCGTGTTCATTTGTCGCCAATCATGCCCGCATGTCACAGGCAGGCGCCAGTCCATTCACGAGTCCAGGGCCAATCCCGTCTCACACAGCCTGCGACGGCTTCCTGGCGATCTGCTACTTCTTCTCAAAGTCCGGGGCGTGATACATGATTCCGTCGCTGTAGCTGCCACCTTCCAGGGCGAAAACAACAGCTGTTCCGGCCGCGGCGGCTACACTGTCATACAGGGTGTTGGCGTAGGTCCAGTTGCCGGAGTGCTCACTGTAGCTCACCTCAACATAGTACGCCCCTGCCGGCACGGTGTAGACCATGTTGCCACCCTTCGCAATGCCGTCGTATTCGCGGTCGAAGTGATCCGCGGTCCCCCTCAGCCGGACCGACCTGATCGCAAACGCCGGCGAGTTGTTGGCAATGACAATCGCCGCACATCCCGCATCTGTCACGCCATAGTCGGCCGCAGAATGGGATTCCGGATCAAGATACTGGGGCCAGCCGGTCCATACCCTGGCGCCATCCGTGATCGTGCAGGAGTCAAGAGCCCATCCGCCGGAAGGAAACATCTCGACAGTGCACTGCATCACCGGTCCGCTGTCAAACGTCATAACCAGGTTCATCTTGCGGGCAGCCTCATCGACGGCGCCACTTATGACCCCGTAGCCGCCGAGACTATCGCTCATCACTGTTCCACTCACCTGGGTGCCTGACGTGGTGAGAGCCATCAGGGCCGGGGGGCGGGGATGGATGTCGGTGTTATTGACTATCTCCCCGATATCGTAGTACCTCGTGCCGTCCTGGCTCACCTGGGGCTGCACCAGTATTTCACTGTCACTCGATCCGCACCCGGTCGCAATTGTGCAGAGGATCACCATCGCCGCCAAAGGCGAACTGAAACACACCAGGTCACGGCATCTCCCCGTCAGTGTCATGGTTTTCATATCCTGCTCCATTCCTCCCTTTTTACGCATCAGTCATTCACCGGAACAACAAAGCCTTCCGGGCTGCGCGAGCTATCAGCATGCTCATCCGAACACTACTCCACGCAGGAGACGGAGGCAATACACAACACATCATCCCATCCGCACTGGTCGAGCACCTTCCAAGCCGACGGGATCCGCTCACTCACCAGCTTCATCCACTGCGTCAGGGGTTGGCCGGTTCTGATCCATGAGGTCACAGAGAGCCGGTGCTCCGCATCTACAGACCCATGAGCCAGGGCTTATCCTCGAGTGCGGGGTTGCTGTCGAGGAACAGGCATGCGCGTTCCCTTGCCGCATCGAGGGAGTGGGCTCCGCTCACTGCGGTGTGAAAGGTGTGCCCGAAGACAAAGTTCCTTGCGAAGTACTTCGTGAAGTGCTTGATCCGTTTCAGCGCATCCGACGGCTTGAAGTCGGAGCAGATATACTCGTGCATCCTGAGCCATGTCTCTTTATGGTCCACAACGCACGGCCCGCTCCATGCGGCAAAGATCCAAGGCCGCACCACGGCCATGCGTCCGATCATCAGGCCCTTGGCTGGCGCAAATGCCGCCGGATTCGCCCGTATTGTCTCTGCCCCGAGGATGTCTCCGTTGGCTATTATGGGCAGGCGCGTCATTGCGGCAGCCCAGGCAAAACACTCGTGACGGGCGCTTCGCACATGCTTGTCCTCGAGGTGCCTGGGATGCAGCGTGATGGCATCGACTCCGCATTCCTCGAACAGCCGGAGTCGCCTGACAAAGCGGTCCTCGTATCCCGGCACCTTGCTGCCGAGCCGGATCTTCACCGTAAGCATGCCGGACCAGTGCCTGCGGACAGCCGTGAGCACTGTCTCAAGACCGACGATGTTCTCGAACAGGCTGCTTCCAGCGTTGACGTTGCGAACCGCGGGTGCGTGGCATGCGAGATTGATGTCGATCCCGTCGGGACCAATCTCCGACAACCGGCCTACAATGCGGTCCAGCGGATCACTTTCGTGGACCATGAGCTGGTATATGAGCCTCTTCTCTGCGGGGCTGCGCCGGTGATAGGGTGACTTCCGCAGGTCTTCGCCAAGAATCTGGCGTCCTGCGAGCATTTCGGTGAAGAAACAGCCGCACCCCCCGAATCCGGCCGCCAGCCGTCGGAATGAGCAATGCGTAAGCCCGGCAAGCGGGGCGCAGAAAAGCGCCGGCTCAAAGGTTACGCCGCGAATGGTGACAGAAGCGAACATCGGGCGAAGTCCCGCCAGCAAGCAGTTGAGAGAATCAGAACGACGCCATGTTCACCTGCCGCGCTGGACCACAGCGGCCCTTACGCCTGCAGGGAACATTTCGTCCTACTGGAGAACCAGAGGAAATGCACAACCGCTTCAGGCCGAACCCAAGGCAGTCACGCCGCACAGGGAACTCGATACCCATCCCGCAGCCGTATGTATCAGCGGGTGGCCCGCCAGGTCGCAAGCCGGATTCCGCCATAACCGCTGATCGTTCCCTGCCCGCTCATGGAGTTGTTGCCGGCGACGGTACCATCAAGCCGGAGTGAGAGTTCCGCGGTATCCATGTCCATCATGATGATCTTCGTGTTGAGATCAAGCGATGCGGTCCCGTTCGTGGCGGCGGAATTCCAGCACAAGGAGAAGACCGGACCATCGCCCACGATGATAAGCGGGTTCTGGAAGCGCAGGAATCCGTCCTTGGTCTGGACATCAAACGACCATGTCCCGGCAAGCTCCAGCTCCGTGTTCACGGGACCGGCTGAGTCATTGCCGCCACCACAACCGACCAAGGTCGCCAAAAGAAGTGAAAGAACCAGAATGGACATCTTTGTACGCATCTTAATCTCCCCTGATTGGAACGAGCCCGCAGGCTATTGCACCCGAGACAGAAACCCCACAACCACTCTCAAGCTATCGCAAACGGCGCGTGAGCCGCAAGTCTTTTTTCACCCTGTCTTTCTTTCAACCAAGTCCTGCGTTGCCTGGCCCACGGCCCGGTGAAGAGCGACCGTCTTCTTTGATTGCCTTGGCCGAAAGAAAAAACAACGTCATACGCATTCGGACGTTTTGCAAAGTGGTACTCTAGCCGCCATCCATCAGTCGCGAAACAGCTTCCGAAAGCTCTTCCTGGCCAACAGGTTTGCTGAGAATGGCATCCACGCCTTCCGGTGTCTCGCCGGTGTCCTTCATTATCTCGCCGAACCCTGTGACGAGGAGCACAGGCGTATTGGGCCGCGCCTTCTTCACCGCGGCGGCAACAACGTCGCCACTCATGTCAGGCATGGCACGATCGACAATGACAAGGTCAAAGTGCCCCTTGGAGAACTCCTCCAGCCCACTTGCTCCCGAGTCGGCCAAAACAACCGAGTGCCCGTTGTAGGTGAAAAAGCGCTTCATCACTTCGCGCGACCATTGTTCGTCATCGATACAGAGCACCCTGAGCAAATCCAGATGCGATCCCGGCCTCTCAGACGGCGCCACCTTTCGCTCAGCCTCGCGGCTCAGCGGGAAATAGAGGTCGAAGGTGGTGCCATTTTCCAGCCTGGAGCGAAATTCGATCCTGCCACCGTGCTGCCGGACTATGCCATGAGTCACGGCAAGCCCCATACCGGTCCCCTGCCCCCCCTTGGTCGTGAAGAAGGGCTCAAAGACACGGAGTTGCACCTCGTCTGACATGCCGATACCGTTGTCGGCGATAGAAATCCTGACCCACTCCCGGTCCACCCCGGTCTCAATTGTGATTATCCCGCCTTTTGGGAGTGCATCAATGGCATTGAGCATCAGGTTGGTGAGCGCCTCGCGCATCTGGGACTCGTTCACGGACACCTTGGGGATTTCCCCCAGCTTCAGACGGATGTCTATGCTTATGCCACGGCTCCTTGCGACCCCGCGCCACTTGGGCTGCGTCAGTGCAACAACGGATTCCGCCATCTTGTTCAGGTCGACCGGTGTCCAGCCGGAGTCTTCAGGTTGCCGGTAGAAGTCACGCAGGCGGCGGATGGTCGCAGCGGCGTCCTTGGCCGCTGCGTGGATGTCCTTCAGCATGCTGAGAGTTTCCTCCCTGTCATCCAGCATCTGCGGCCTCTTCAGCAGAAGCTCACTGAAACCGAGTATGGGCATGAGCGAATTATTGAAGTCATGCGCGATGCCGCTGGCCATCTGCCCCACCGCATTCAGGCGCTCGCTGTGGATCACCTGCTGCTGGGTCCGTTTTAGGTCCGTAAGAGCCTTCGAGAGGAGGACGTTGGCGTTCCTCAGCTCCTGTTCAACCTTGCGCGACTCGGAAACATCCTCGAGAACCACAACAACAGCCTCGGGCTTGCCCTGGCCATCACTTGCAAAGTCCACACTGCACATGGATGGAATCTTCTGGCCGTCCTTGGAAACAACAATTGCAGGCTCAGCACAGGACGCCTGCCCTTTCCTGGCGAGATCCATCTTGGCGACAAACCACCCCGAGATCTCAGGCTCGAATATGAGCCGCGCAAGGTCTGCCACATCCATATTGATGACAGCCTCCGGATCATAGCCGGTCATCTTCGTGAATGCGTCGTTGACACGTGTGACGCGGCAGGACATGTCGAGCAGCAGGAGCGCATCGGACAGCGCATTCTCAACAGCCGCGCAATGTGAACCACCAGGAATCGATTCCATACTTATCCCCCGACCAGATAACATGAGGCTGCAAGACCATCCTCACTCCGCACACGACACCCAAGAGTGTCTTTGACTCTAGCAGCAAGACACGGGGGAAGTCAACCCATGGAAGCCCCATCGCGCGGCGTGCGAATTGCGCCACATTAGATG
>SESH01086105.1_pt1 | contig 10257 bp, 9 predicted proteins | sample 3171561 | NCBI WGS metagenome assembly SESH01 (sample SAMN10866947, study PRJNA518727) | freshwater metagenome | biome: subpolar coniferous forest; feature: holomictic lake; material: water; isolation source: holomictic Lake 442 2011 16.5 m and 2014 13 m | place: Canada: near Kenora, Ontario
TTGAGCGACCTGGCCACCGTCGTCCAGCGCTGGCCGTCCTTCTTGAGCTCTGCGGCCAGCAGGCCGAGAATCACGCCGTACTCTTCGCTGTCGGTCACGGGGTTGTAGGCCGGCACCTTCTTTGCGGCCTCGAACTCCACGCCCTTGTGGATCAGCAGCGTGGCGTCGCCACCGTCATCCAGCAGCAGGTTGGGGCCGGTGCCGTCGGGCCACAGCAGCGCCTGCTCGGTGCACCACCAGTATTCGTCGAGCGTCTCGCCCTTCCACGCAAACACCGGCACACCGCGCGGAGCCGCCACCGTCCCCTCGCGCCCCACGGCCACGGCCGACGCGGCGTGATCCTGCGTGGAGAAAATGTTGCACGACACCCAACGCACGTCGGCGCCAAGGTCGGCCAGCGTCTCGATGAGCACGGCAGTCTGCACGGTCATGTGCAGCGAGCCCATGATCTTGGCCCCCGTCAGCGGCTTGCTGGCGCCGTACTCGGCGCGCAACGACATCAGCCCCGGCATCTCGTACTCGGCGAGGCGGATTTCCTGGCGCCCCCAATCGGCGAGGGCAATGTCCTTGACCTTGAACGGCGCGCGGCCGACAGCGGCGGCGGCATCAAACGAATGAGCGAGAGTAGGCATGGATGAGTAGACGGTGGACGGTAGACGGTAGACGACAGACGGTAGACGGTAGACGGTAGACGGTAGACGGTAGACGGTAGAGAACGGACGGCGTAAAACGTACAGCGTACAGCGTAAAGCTTCTTTTATATGACCCCAGTATCGTCCGCCACCAGCACCGCAGCGAACAACGTTGGCCCCTTGGCCCCCGGCATCGCCGGCAGCGCATGCACCCGCGCCGTCGCGTAGCCCGCCTCCATTGCCCACTGCTCCACCTGCGCGGCGTCGAAGCCCAGCCAGACGTGGCCCATGGTTTGGCGGTACTCGTCGTGCTCGTGTGCGCACATGTCGATGATGAGCAGTCGCCCGCCCGCGCGCAGCACGCGGCGCGCCTCGGCGAGCACGGGCACCGGATTGGCGACGTAGGGGAGCACCAGCGACATCACGGCGAGGTCCACGGAGTGCCCGTCGATGGGAAGCGCCTCGAGCGTCCCCTGGCGCACCTCGGCGTTGTCGGCGCCGTGCAGGCGCGACGTGGCGGCGCGCAGCATGGCCGCCGACTCGTCCACCGCAATGACGCGCGCAACGAACGGCGCCACAGCCTCGGCGAACTGGCCGGTGCCACAGCCAAGGTCGGCCACCGTGCTGGCGGGATCGAGCAATCCGAGCAGGGCGAACAGCTCAGGGCGCGCGCCGAACAGCTCGGTGCGCAGGCGATCCCACTGCCCGGCCGACGACGCAAAGAACTCCTGCGACTTGGAGTGCCGGCTGGCGAGGACCTCGTGCAGGCGATCGGCGTCGCGCTGGGCGGCCGGGAGCAGCGACAGCTCGTCGCGCACCGAGTGCCAGAGCTTCCGGGCCGAGGGGTCGAGTTCGCGGGACGGCATGCGATACCGGTTGCTCGCCCCTTCCTCGCGCGACGCCACCCACTGGGCCCCGGCGAGCGCCTTGAGGTGGCGGCTGACGGTGGACTGCGGGAGTTGCAGGATGTCCTGCAGCTCGCCCACGGTCAGCTCATTCCGCTCGAGGCAGACGAGCATGCGCGCGCGGGTGGCGTCGGCGAGGGCAGCGAGGCGGTCGAAGACCGCGGGATCGGCGTGGCGTATCATCCTAGTATCCGGATTATAGGATGGATATGCTGACTTGGCAAGGGGGACGTGGACCAAGCGCCCAGCCCCGCGGCCGTAGAACTTCCCGCATACCGCGTACCTCGTACAGCTTACAGCGTACAGCCTACAGCCCACAGCTTCCCTTCCCACTCCCATCTCGCCCCACCCATGACCCTAGCATTTGGCCCCTGCATGCTGTTCGCGCCGGTGGTCGTGGTGCTGTTCCTGCTGTGCATCCCCGTGTGGGCGGCGCTGCTGGCGCTCCTCGCGATCGCGATCGCCATCACCTGGCCGATCGAACGGCTCTGCGGCCGGCTGGGGCTTTCCGCGTTCCGGGGGTCGAGCGCGACGCTCGGGCGATGGCTGCGGGGGCTGAGCAGGCCGTGGCGGTGGCTGGACCTCCCGGCCGAGGCCGGGGCTGAGCCGCCGTCCGCGGTCCACCGGCCACCATCTATATAAGGAAGGCCCATTCGCCACGGACGGCGTGGCATATCCCCGACCATTTTCCGCAAGTTGCCTGACTCGTTGCATAGAAAGAAAACAGCTGTTCGAATTACTGACGGCGTCTCCATCACTCCCTGGATGCCTATCGTCACGTTGTCACCGTCCTGCGCGAACGTGAGGGCTATTCTGTCCCTTTCGCAGGCCAACGGCACTGTGGCACACTTCTCGCCTCTCCATCGGTGCACATGCGATGCGAACTACGCATCGGTTCCACCAACGTGCCACCTTTCAGGAGAGTCTTTACCATGAAGATGCGTTATGTGTTCATCCTGCCGCTCGTCGCCGCCGTGATCGCCACGCCCGCCGCAGCTCAGCAGAACCCCTGCGTTATCTCCAGCACCAGCCTTTCTGCCGTTAGCTGCACCGTGCCGACCACGCTCAGCATGACCATGCCTTCCTTGATGAAGCTGACCCTCAGCGGCACCACCGTTGCCCTGACTGCGCCGTCCGCCGTCTCCGACTTCGACGCCGTCACCGGCCTCGCCTCGACCGATAACACCGGCCCGACGTTCACCGTGCGCTCGAACCGCTCGTACCGAGTGCAGGTCAGCGCCGACGCCGCGACGTTCAGCCACACCGCTCCGAGTGGTGCTGCGACCTACGCCAAGCCGGCCGGCGACGTCCAGTACAAGATCGGCAGCGCCTCCCTCGTGACGCTCACTACGACCGCTACCGACATTGGCAACGGCGGCGCGACCTCCGCGTCGGCGCTGGTCCAGGTTGCGTACAAGACGGCGTATGACATCACGAAGGACCAGCCGGGTGCGTACAGCCTCGGCGTCACGTTCACGCTCGTCGCCCCGTAACCCATACACGAGGTTTCACGATGGATCGCACGTTCACTCTCCTGCGTCCTTCGTGGACGACCACCCGGTGGGGGCGCCTCGGCGCTCTCACCGTGGTCGCGTTCGGCACCTTGATGTTGCGCGCCGCCCCCGCGGCGGCGCAGCTCTCGGTGGAAGATCTCGAACTCCGCTTTGTTCAGGCCGCCACCACCGGCTCCCCACGCGCCCCGTTGGCCGCCAAGAGCTTCCGCATCAACAACACCGGTGACGCCCCCATCCAGGCCACCATCACCCTGGCCGACTGGGACCGGTCGGAGACGGGGCAGAACCGCTATTTCCCGGCGGGGTCACAGCCCGAGTCGTGCGCCGCCAGCCTGAGCGTCTACCCGATGGTGATCCGCCTCGAGCCGCATTCGACCGAAGACGTGCGGGTCGCCATCAAGGACTCGTCGGCGGTCGGCATCGCGTGCCACAGCATCCTGTTCGTCGAAACTCCCCCGCCGCCGGCGAACACGCGCGGCGCGGCGCTGTCGTATCGCCTGCGCTACGGGGTGAAGGTGTACGTCGAGACCGATGCGCCGTTCGCGGGTAATATCGTAAGCAGCGCGCTGGTCTCCGCGCCGGTGACGGGCGCGCCGGGTTCGGGCGTGACACGCGCCGACTCCATGGAGATCGTCTATCACAACCCGGGCACCCGGCAGTCATTGACCTCGGGCGAGATCGAAGTGCGCCGTCCCGACAACACGGTGGCGGCGCGCATCCCGATTGCCGAGTTCCCCGTGCTGCCCGGCGCCACGCGTCGGTTGCGCGTGGCACTCCCCGTGCTGGCCGCCGGCCGTTATGTGGTGCTGGCCATGCTGGAGTTCGGTGGTGAGGAAGTATTGGCCGCGCAAGTCGAGTGGGACGTGCCCTGATGTCCCCGCGTGCGTGCCTCCTCGTGGTTGGTGTCCTCTGCGTCAGCGCGCTCGCGCTGCCGGCGCAGACGGTCACGCTTACGACGACCGGCGCCAGCACGCAGATGGCCAACCCGACGGTCACGCAATACGTCGCCGGCTCGATGGTGCAGGCGACGCCCATTGGGTACACGCTCAGGTTGAACAGCGGCCGGGCAAGCTGCACCTACACGGTCCTGGTGCAGGTCAAGTCCGCGACCGCTACACTCGGTGGCACGAAACCGGTGAGCGACCTGCAGTGGGCCACGACGGGCGGCTATACGGCGATGACGACCACCTTCGTGACGGTGGCGACGCACACGTTGACGACCACGAGCACCACCGCAAGCGGCAACATCACGCTGAAGATCCTGCTCAACTGGACGGACACGGCCACGAGCTACGCCGGCACCGGGCTTGGCTTTCAGGTGTCCGCCACTACGAGCGGCGGCTCATGCTGATGCGCCGCCTTCGCGTACTCGCTGAGCTCGCCGCGTGTGCGGCCGTCGCGTCGGCTATCGCACCCTTCGGCGCGTTGCTTGCGGCGCAGTCACCCACCGATGCCGCGACGGCCGCGCGTCGGTCGGCCGCCGTGCGCGTGATGACGGTGGAGAGTCCGGCCTTCGACGGTCGTGCGTGGAAGTACACCGTGCAGATGGTCCCCGGCGCGCGCCTGTTGGGCGCTGCCGCGGGAACGGCGGCGCCGGCGCGCGCGCTGATGCTCACGGTGCAACTGACCGATGCGCTGGCCGCCGGCGATCAGGTGGTGGGGACCGTACGTTTTTCGGACGGGGCCTCACTGGTGGAGCGCCCGCTCCGCGTGCAGGTGCCGCCGCGCCTGATGATCGATGTCGCGGTGGCGCGCGCGCTGCGCTCCGTGCAGCCGGGAGAAGTGCTCTTTCTGCCGTATACGATTGCCAACCGCGGCAACTCCACTGACACGCTGCAGCTCAAGCTCGCGACGCCGTCGGGTTGGGAAGCCTCGCTGACCAGCGTCCCCCTACTGGTGCTGGCCCCGGGGTCACAGGCGACGGTGACTGCGCGGGTACGGCCGCCAGTGACGCTGTCGGCCGGCAGCGGGCTGGTGTCGTTGCAGGCCACCGATGCATCGGCGGTGCATGGTGCGGGGGTGCTGGTGGAAGTCGGCGCGACTCATTCGGCGTCGCACGTGGGCCCGGAAATGGTGATGGGCGTTGCGAACGTCCGCGACGCCGCCGGCACGTTGCAGCAGGCGTACTCGTTTGCGCTGCACGGTCCGGTGACGGACGCGCTGCGCATCGACGCCGCGCTCGCCACGCCGCTGTCGCACGATCCGCTGGCGTTGCGCGCGGCATCGTTGCTGGGCGCGCCGATGAGCGGCAGCAGGCTGCGGCTCTCAGGGACGCACGGCAGCGCTGAGGTGGGGCGCGTCGGGATCCGGCTGCCGGACCTCGGCGGCCTGGGGATGGGGGGCGACGGCGCGGCGATCGAGTGGCGCACGACCAGCGGGGCACAACTGGTGGCCGCCGCAGCGCGACAGGGCGGCGCCCTTGGGGCCGGTGGCCCGCAGGGCGCGGTGCAATGGACGTCGCGCCCCGCTCCCGTCACGATGCAACTGGGCGCGTCGACGCTCGACGAAAGCGAGTCGACCGGCAGACGTCTGGATGCGTTCACCGTTGGCGCGCGGCTGGCGCCAAGCCCTATGGCATCGTTCGGCGTGGACGTCGCGGAACGCCGCTTTGCCGGGGGACGCGGGCTTGGCATGGGTGCCGACGTGTCGTGGGATCGTCCCTCCACCCGCGGCCGCGTGCGGGTCTTCCACGCGCCGGGCGGCGCGGCGGCGTTTGCGATGGCCCGAGACGGGGCGTTCCTTGAGTCGCAACTGCACCTGCGCGGCGGATGGCAGGCGGCCGGGCAGACCTGGTATACCAGCGACGATGCCTTCGACGGCACGGCACTGAAGACGACCGGCGGCTCGTTTTCCCCGAGTCGGCGGATCGGCGCCAACGGCGAAGCGGGGATGACGATCTCGTTCACGCGCTACGAGACCGGCGCAGGGCCGACGCGACGCGCCGATGCCGAACAACTGTTCGCGGCGCACACCTCGTTCACCTTCGCTGCGCTGCGCTGGGACGCCGAGGCCGGCGAAGAGCGCTCCACTCGCGAGGCCCGATTCGCGGGACAGCTGGTGCGCGAGTACGGCACGCGATCGCTGGCGCGCACCAGCCTCTCGCTCCCCTCCACGATGGGGACGTTCAGCGTGCGCAGCAGCTTCCGCACCGCATCGACGGCACTCGCGTCGGAAGGGTCGGTGGACGTGCAGGTGAACGACGTGCATCCCATTCCGGGTTGGCGCGCCCTCTCCCTCGAAGGCGGCACGCAGCGCGTCTATCTGGGCACGGCCGGCATGTCGTCGGCGCACGCGGTGCTTGCCGTGGCGCTGCCGGCGGGACTGCGAGTGCTCATCGGTGTGCAGCGCGAGGCGTTACTGGCCTCGTCGAATGGCGCCGGGAACACGTCGTACAGCCTGCGTCTCGAGCGGACGTCGCAGGCCCCCGGGTTCGCGCGACTGTCGCAGCGTTCCGGGGTGGTCTTCCTGGACCTGAACGACGACGGTCATCGGGATCGCGGCGAACCGGGGCTGCCCGGCGTGGTCGTCCGCCTGGCCGGACACACCGCGACCACCGACGGTTCCGGGCGCTACTCGCTGCCGGTGGAGCCGGGGGCGCTCGTCATCGAGGCGCGTTCGCTGGCCGAGGGTCAGCGGGTGCGGCCCCCCGATCATGCCGAGAGCCACGATCTGCCCGTACGCTCCACCTCGCGCCTGGACGTGCACGTGCGCCGCGAAGAGGGCTTTGGCAAGCGCAACACCATCGTCGCGGCCATCATCGTGAGCGCACGCGACTCGGCAGGCAAGGAGTGGATCGTGACCGCCGACGAAGGCGGAAGCGCGCATTTCGACGCATTGCCGGCGGGGAACTATGTGGTGTCGGCGGCGAGCGACCGCGCCGAGGCACCGCTGCGGGTGGAGCCCGTGACGGTGCACATCACGGCGAACGCGTCGCGGGCGGCCACGGTCGAGCTCGTCGCGCGCGCCCGTCCGATCCGGATGCAGGGTGGCGCGGCAGGCGGCTCTGGTACGGCTGGCACCCCGGGCACCCCGGGCACCCCGGGCACACCAGGCACACCGGGCACGGCCGGCACGCCGGACGCCAACCATGGAGCGAAGCAGTGAGCGGGCGCATGAAGGAATTGCTGCGCACCATGCGCGGTGGCATCGCGGCGGTGGCCATGGTCACGGCGGCGTGCAGCGGCCCCACCGGGACGGGGGTGACGGACGCGCGCATGGCGGGGTCGTGGCAGTATCACGCCGCGACCACCGCCACGAGCACCGTGATCGACGGCGTGCTTCAACTGAGCGTCTCGTCGTCCGGCGGCATTTCCGGTTCGCTCGACGCGGTGGAGAGTGATGCCAGCGGCCGGCACACGGCAGTGACGGGCATCGTGTCGGGGAGCGTGATGGCCACCGGGAGCGCCGACTTCGAACTCGCACTCGTCGGGGGGCGCGTGCGCGAGCACATCACGCTGCTGCGCGGCGACTCGCTCCAGGGCGACTGGATTGAAAAACAGGGATCCTCAGCGTCGGTGACGGGTCGCTTTGCGGCCCCGCGGAGAGCGCCATGATCGGGCGCACTCGAGCGGTGGCGTTCGTGGCGTGCGTCATCGCGTGCCTCGTGGCCTGTGCCACGGCCGCCGAGGCGCAGTCGAACTGCACCTCATCGAGTTCGATCCGCACCGGCAGTGCCGCACGCACCTGCACGTTCACCATCTCCGCGGCGAACGCCTCGACGTACACCAACCCCACGACCCTGGTGATGACGGCCTCAACCACCACGGTGGCGCTGACGATAGACGAAGCGGCGTTCGTGGCCGGCAAGACCCCCGAATCGTCGATGACACTGGTCGTGAAGGGAAACCGCGCCTGGCACGTGACCGCACAGGGCGCGGCCACGTGGAACGCCACCGGTGCGCTTGCCTGGAGCAGCAAGCCGGTGACCGACGTCAAGTGGGCGACGACCTCGGGTGCGGCCGGCACGTCGCTGACCACGACGGCGGTGACCGTGATGTCGGGGAGCGCCACGGCCTCTTCGTCGGCCACGTTGTACTGGAGCTCGGCGCTGTCGTGGACCACGGACAAGCCCGGCACCTATTCGATGCCCATTACCCTTACGCTGACGACGCCATGATGCGCCCGATGTTCGCCACCGCCACCCTTGCGGTGTTCGCCTTCGGGGCTGGCCCTCAACAAGGGACGCCCGGGCCCACGCCCGTGCGAACCGCGACGGTGCGCACGAGCGTCGGCATCCAGCAGGGACGGCTGGCCGGCGTCGTCGGTGATGCACCGCTCGTGTTCGGGCCGGCCAGTGGCGGTGAGGAGAACGGCGAGGGAAAGAGCGAACGCAAGAACGAAGGCAAAAACGAAGGCAAAAGCGACAGCAAGGGTGAAACCCCCGGCAGCGGCAGCGATCCGATCGTGACCGCCACGTCCACGCCGGTGGTTCGCAGCAACACGTCCTGGCGGCTCCGCGTGACGCTGGTGGCGCCGCTCGACCCCGCCCTGGTCGTGAAAGTCACGGCCAGGGACGGCAAAGCAGTCGAACTGAGCGGCAAGGCCATGAGTGCGGTGGTTGCCGAAGGGGCGACCCGCTGCGCGCGGTGCGAGGTCCGGCTGGGCTGGCAGTTTGTCTTCGCCCCGACGCCGAAGGGCCAGAAGGTCCCGACGCACGTCATCCCGGTCATCCGGTACAGCGCGGAGCCGCTGGCCTGAGCAAGCCCCGCTGGCCTGCGCGAAGCCTCGAACTGACAGGCAGAGGGGCGGGCCGAACACTATGTTTACCATTCTGGACGCCAGAGCCGACACTTTCAGGCAGCGGCGGTGGCGCTTTTTTATTCTCGCTGGTGACTCGTGAACTCTCTGACCGACAACATGTCCCCTGCCGCCACGCCGCTCATGCCGAACGCCCCCGCCCGTATTCTGTGCGTGGACGACGATCCGCTGATGGGGCGCGCGCTCGATGGGATGATGCGGGAAATGGGGTTCGAGCCGACCATCGCCGACTCGGCGTATGCGGCGCTGTCGATCCTGCGCTCCCAGGACATCGACCTCGTGCTCACCGACCAGCAGATGCCCGGCCTCAGCGGACTGGATCTGCTGCGGATGATTCGCGAGGAGGGGCGCGACACGCCGGTGATCCTGTTGACAGCGTATGGCAGCGTGGAGAATGCCGTGACGGCGCTTCACGCGGGCGCGGCTCACTATCTGACGAAGCCCGCCGACCCGGCCGAACTGCAGCGGCTCATCAGCGACATCCTGGAGTTCCAGCGCGCGCGGCGTGACGTGTCGGACGAGAAACGTTCACGGTTGCTCGACGGCAGTGCATCGTACCTGGTGGGCTCGGGCCCGGCGTGGCAGGAGATGATGCGCGCCATCTCGCGCGTCGCCGGCACGCGCGCCACGGTGCTGATCGAGGGCGAGTCGGGGACGGGCAAGGAGCTGGTGGCCCGGGCATTGCGCGACCTCAGCGACCGTGCCGACCAGCCGTTCATCACGGTGAATTGCGCGGCGCTGCCCGAGGGACTCATCGAGAGCACGCTGTTCGGTCACGAGCGGGGAGCGTTCACGGGGGCGGCCGCGCGATCCGAGGGCGCCTTTGAGCGCGCGGACGGTGGCACGCTCCTGCTGGACGAAATCTCGGAGATGCGCATCGACCTGCAGGCCAAGTTGCTGCGCGTGCTGCAGGAGCAGGAGTTCGAGCGGGTGGGCGGCAGCTCGCCGGTGAAGGTGGACGTGCGCGTCCTGGCGACCACCAACCGGCGCCTGGAAGAGAGCGTCAAGGAAGGAACGTTCCGTGCCGACCTGTACTACCGGCTGAACGTGCTGCGCATCACCGTGCCGCCGCTCCGCGAACGGCGCGAAGACATTCCCGACCTTGCGCGGTTCTTCGCGGCACGCGTCGCCCTGGGGCTGGGTCGCACACTCGACGCGGTGCAGCCGGACGTGCTGGCACTGCTGCAGTCGTTCGACTGGCCCGGCAACGTGCGTGAGTTGCAGCATGCCGTGGAGCGTGCCGTGGTGCACGTCGACGGGGCGCGGCTGCGCACGCAGGACTTCCAGCTGTCGCGCGCCAACCTCGGCCTCGTCTCGGGAGCATCGTTCCCGCCGCGCGAGGCCCCAGCGCCAGTCAGCATTCCTGCCGCGGCGCCCGCAGGGACCGAGATCCTGATATTGCCGGGACTCGACGTGTCGGAGGCGGAGCGCCAGTTGATCATGCGTGCG
>SESH01069277.1_pt1 | contig 10253 bp, 3 predicted proteins | sample 3171561 | NCBI WGS metagenome assembly SESH01 (sample SAMN10866947, study PRJNA518727) | freshwater metagenome | biome: subpolar coniferous forest; feature: holomictic lake; material: water; isolation source: holomictic Lake 442 2011 16.5 m and 2014 13 m | place: Canada: near Kenora, Ontario
TGTCGGACAGGAACGGGTCAAGCGCCACCAATCCACCCCAGGATGAATAGGCCTTCCTGCCGTCCGGCATGGGCGGGATGTCGCTTACACGGCGCGCATTGCGCGGCAGGAAGAAGTCCAGCCCTCCGAACGACGCAACGCGTCTGGCCCGCGCGCCGATCATCCAGTTGCCAAGATCAATATCGTGACAGCACTTCTCCAGCAGGTGTGTGCCGGCATTCTTCCTCAGTCGCCTCCAGTCGCCCATGATATAGCCGCCATGGTTGAAATCGAGCGTCTCGTTGAACTCCATGCTGAGCGGCTGTCCGATCCGGCCCTCACTGAGTATGTCCTTGATCCTCCGGTAATGCGGGGAATAGCGGAGCGTGAATCCGATATTGAACATGCGCCCGCTCCGCTTCCAGGCCATGAGCATTTGCAGGCATTCGTCAAGGTTCATACCCAGTGGTTTCTGGCAGAAGACGTGTTTGCCGGCCTCGAAGGCCGCCAGCGTCTGTTCGCAGTGATGGCAGTTCCAGGAGGCGATCATGACCCAGTCGACATCCGGCATGCCGGTGACATCGCGATATGAGGCGCAGATCCTGGCGGCAGGTCCAAGGTGCTGCTTCGCGTTTTCCACAGATCTCTGGTCAGGATCATAGACCGCGGTCACCCGCAGGCGGCTATCGCAGCCCAGCAGTTTGCGGACAACGCCCATCCCCATGGCGCCGCACCCGATCACTCCGATGTTGATATGCTCCATAGATGTCCTCCACATCCTCCGCACAACTTGCGCCACGCTCACCCGTGCCGCCGGCTCCTGAAAACGTCCGCCTTCCCGCTAGGCCGTAACGATGCAGCTGAAAAAGTGCCACCGGTGGTCCATCTCCCATCCAATTGCTCATCAACGACATAACGTGGCCTGGCCACGAAGACTAACTCATCAAGATCTTGGCTTCCATTCGTATACCGCGCCGGCCTGCGTAGGGAGGCAAATGCATCCATCCTCATGCGTGACATCGGCAAGAGGCTTGGCGCCGTGATGCGGCCAGAGCCCATCCCAGGGGATCCCGCAACGCACCCGGCAGGGAAGACCCCGGAGGCTGCGGATGCGGGCGCTGACGAGACGACCTGCCCGCCATTCGGCATCGACGACGAAGGCACCACGCGCCTTGAGTCCGGAGAAGCTGCCCGATGGCCACCGGCCCGGCAAGGCCGGGAGCAGGCGAATCACGCCGGCATGGCTCTGCAGCAGCATCTCCGCGATGGCGGCCGTGACCCCCAGGTTGGCCTCAATCTGGAACAGACGGTACCCCCACCCCCAGTCGTTATGGAAGGCCAGCAGGTTATCAACGCTGTTCCGGCTCAGGAGGGCCAGATCGCGTTCGGCGGCATTCCCATCGCCCAGCCGCGCATCGAAGCAAGCGGCGTAAGGACAGCTCCAATTGGTGAAATCGGTGCGGTGTGCCTCGCGCAGCAGAACCGCCCTGCGGGCCGCCTCAAAGAGAGCCGGCGTGCGCTCCGCGGTGAACTCGTCGCCGGGAAACAGCGGGTAGAGATGCGAGAAATGGCGGTGACCCGGTGTTTCGGCCCAGGGTTCCGGCCACTCCTTAAGTTGCCCTTCGGCGTTGACCGGATACGGCAACACCCGGTCGTGCAGATCCTGCCAGACCGGCCACAGATCGCGGTCGCAGTTTAGAACCCGGCCAGCCTCCAGGAGATGGCGCATGACCTCCCTGACCAGCGCGGTATCCATGGTCGTATGCTCGACGTTCTTGGCGGGCTTCTGGTTCGCCGGCGCCGTGGGTATGTTCTCGGGCGAATACGAGAAGCCGGTGCGGTAGAACCCGTCCGGCGACCGAAGCAACCAGCTCTTCCAGAAAAGCCCCACCTCGCGCAACAACGGATAGACGCGCTGTTCCAGGAATTCCCGATCCTGCGTGTACTCGTAATGCGTCCAGTAATGCTGGGCAATCCATGAAGCCGCACCGACCCAGAACCCGCAGCAATGATCCTCAACCCAGGCCATGCCGTCGCCGCCGGCCAGGTACCAGAGAATGCCGTCGCAACCGGCCACCCGGCGCGCCATCCGCCGCCCGGCCTCCATGAACGCGTCGAACTGACGGAAGAGCGCCAGATTGCACTCGTCCAGATGGGTCGGGTTGCAGAGCCAGTGGTTCATTTCGATGTTCATGTCCGGATGCCAATCGGCATCCCACACCGTGGCGGGATTGCGGTTCCAGATGCCCTGGAGATTGGCGGGACGGCGGCCCGCCCGATTGCAGGCCATGATCAGGTAGCGACCGAACTGGAAGGAGAGTTCTGCCAGGCGGGGATCGTAGATCCCGTTCCGCGCAACGGCCAGCAGCCGGTCGGTCTCGCCGCTCGACCGCGGCGCATCCAGCCGGAACGAGGCCCGGCCGAAGAACGACCTGTGCTCGGCTTGATGCGCGGAGCGGATGTCGTCCTCGTTGCGCTGGATCGCCGCCGTCACCTTGCGCTCACAGTCCGCCGCAAGGTCGCGGTCGCCTTGCCCGGCTTCCACGGCGACCCATAAGCGGAGGGAACGGACATCGCGGAGGAGGATCGCGTTGGCGGCGGCATCCGGTGTCAGCGTGCCGCTGCCGACGTCCAGCCGGGCGCGACAGGCGGAGCGCACACCCTCGGGGTACGCCCCCAGGGCCAGGAGCCCATCGGGAAGCAGGCGTCCAGTCAGGGTATGACTCGGCTGCGGCATGCGTTCGAAGCGAAAACGCCCTGAAAGCGGCACCGGCGAATGGAAGCTGAACAGGATGACATCCTCCCGCGCCGGAACGAAGCTCTCCCAGGTCGTCTCGCCAGTCCCGCACGGCCAGGCAGCCGAGGCGATCCCGTCCCGCAAATCCAGTTGGCGGCGGATGCCATCCGACGGATGCTCGCCGTCCCATTCGATCACCAGGTCGCCGATCGGGCAAAAGATGTTCGTGTACCCCATGATTCCCGGATCCGCGCCGGGCTGCTGACCCGGCATCAGCCCCTTGAAACGCGGGAGGAACCGCTGGTCATACACGTCATTCGCCTCGGCGGCACGACCCGCGAGCATCAACTCGCGGGCGGCATGCAGGTCGGGCCAGGCTTCGGGCTCCTCCTGCTTGAGATTGTTCCGCCAGAAGTCCACATGGTTCAGACTCAAGACCGTGCGGGACGATCCGCCCCACACCATGACGGCGCTGATGCCGTTGGCTAGAGGTAACCCCTCGATCCATTCCGCTGCGGGCCGGGCAAGGCGAATCAAGGCTTCCGAGCCGGATACGTTGGCGTGCTTCTTGACTTCATTCATCACTGTCTCCTGATTGTTCTAACCCACCACCATCATCTGCCAGGCGGGCAGCGCCGGAAGCACGAACCGGCGATAGGTGCCGTCCGCGTCCGAGGACCGGACCGTTGCCTTCTCGCCCGACATCGCGTGGACGCCAATCTCGGTCTGCGGGGTACGCAGCATCAACTCCACATTGCACGCGGCATCGAGAGTCGTATTGATCAGTGCCGCCGCCAGCCGCCCCTGCCCCACCTCCCTCACCCACAGGTTGATCTTATGGTACGAAGCGACATATCCCGGCAAGGCCTCCCGGCCCAGCCAGCGAAAGACCGATTTCAACTGGGCCGACTTGGAGCAGTTCTGCAGAAACGTCCACGGGAAATAACCGGCCACACAGATCCGCCCACCCAGCGCGTTCTCGAAGACACCCGAGGAACAGGCCGCCACTTGCCGGTTCCCGTAATCGACCAACCGGGACAACGGTTGCGCGGCCGGCGAGGTGGGCACCAGTTCCGCGGCCGGGACGTTCCACCAGACGAACGACTGCCGGTTGTCGCGGCGGCGGCCCGCGAGCGGACCGTTCAGCCCGTGCGGCACCATCTCTTCGATGCAATCCTTGTCGTGATACCGCGCCACCGTAAACCCCGTGTACTCCCCGTAGCCCATTGCATTGAGCCGCTCCAGCGCCGGGCCATCCATGTACACGCCACGCGACAGCACGGTGCGAAGCTCCGATTCCGACAAAGCCAGAGGCGCATCGCCCGTCAGGGCCGTAACCCGGGCGTCGTCCAGGGAATACGCTGCGGGAAGGCCAATCTCGAACAGCTCACCAGCCTTGCCCACCATGACCGACCAGTCGTCGGGGACCGGCCAGCCGGACGCCTTTATGCCGGCGGCGGCGAAGGAGTCCTTGCTCCAGGCCGCCCAGAGACCCTGCGGTCGCGACCGCCCCAGAGTCTTCGCCATCAGGTCGTAGAACGGCCGCGCCTTATGCAGGACGGCCACCAGCGGCTCGTACTCGTCGAGGGGCTCGTCATACATCTGGAGCACATTGAACGCCGCCCCCGTGCAACCCGCCGCGATGTGCGACGCGGCCTCCAGTGCGGTCGTGTGCGCCGCCTTCTTCAGCCGTTGATACGGAAAGTTCTCGATCTCGGATTGGATGGAAACCACCGAGGATGGAAGCCCGGACACCTGCCTGCCAATGTCATGCGATTTCCCGACCAGGCCGATCGGCGCTTCGTCGCTGTAGAAACCACCGCCGGGCCGCCACATGACTTCGCACCCGTCGGGCCCAGCTAATCGTTCCGCCCATGCCTCAAAGGCGTAGCCCTCGAAGAACCGGTCGCCTGTCATGAATCCCAGCGGCACTCCAGGAGCTACCGCATGCACCGAGCGCTCGATCAGCTCGAGCAGGCGCGCAATAGTCCGGCGGTTGTGGGCAAGCCAGGCCTTGCGGGCCCGGAGCTTCTGCTCCGTCTCCCCGCTGTTGAACGCGACCTTCAGGCTCTCCCGAGTGTGGTGTTCCCCGGATTCGGCCGCGTGAAGCTTCATGCACGTATCGCAGAAACAGCCTGCGGTAATCTGCGTATGCCCGAACAGCCGCACGTCGTCGTCGATCCAGATGTAATCCGGCCGCGCCTCGGCCAGCGCCCGATAAACATCGCGGATGTAGTCCCGCATATTCCCGTCATTTGGGCAACGGCACCCGTCACAGGTCTTCCCGTCAATATCCGTCAACAGTGTATACGGCCCTGCGAGCGAGTCGGACAGGTTCTCGTTGTGGTGCCCGATGGTGGCGAGCAGGTTGATCCCCGTGCGATAGCCGTGCCTGCGGACCTCATCCATCCGCAGGGCGAGTATCTTCGCGCGCTCCCGGATCACGGCCAGCGGCAGGCACGGATGGGTTTCCCCCGTGAAGAGGGTCACCTCATCCGTGACGCCCTTGTACTTGTCGAACAGCGCCAGCTGTTCATTGAACCGGGCTTCCGGCAGCCAGGTGGTGATCCCGATGCGGAAAGAAATGAAGGCCTTGTCGATCCTGGAGCGCATGGTCATCTCCTCTCCTCAGAACATCCTCGGCAAGCCCAGCATGGCATAGCCGGAGGAATGGGTTTTGGCATTCTCGTTACGGGCATGCCGCACACGGGTCGTCTTCCACGTCCGGACAACACCCGCGTCCGGCACAATCAAATAGCGCACGCCGACTCCGGTGGCAAACTCGATGACACCATCGGACAGGCTCCACACCTTCTTGCGGTTCTCATAAAACACGGCCTTGGGCCACGGGTTGGCCACCCGACAGGTCCCGCCCGACTTGCTCTCAATCCCGATCCATTGCGGCTTGCCACCCTGAACCTCCGCCGAAACAATAAAACCGCCCTCGGCATGCAACGTGAATCTGGCGTTCTGGTCGTCCACAACCGCCGGTGCAACGCGGATGACGCCGTCATGGCTCTGAAGCAACGACTCGTTCATCGCCCCCGCGAGCACCGACATCGCCTCCATCCCCATGTGCCGGAACGGGTACATCCGGAACGGGAACATGCTCTTCTGCCGCTCGCCCTCCGGCAACGCAACGTCCTTGACCATCAAGTGGGAAATGCGCCCCGGAATGGTCGACTCAGCCTTCATGGTCGCCAGAGGCCCGTAGTGTCCCCATCCATTGACGTAGAACTGCCAGTACATGGGCCAGCTCTGGATGACCTTCCGCACCTCCCGCCCGAGGCCAAGCCGGGCGAGCGTAATGCCCAGCGGATACCACCCCATGCCGGAACATGCGTACATCCGGACCGTGTTCACGGCCGCCTTGTAGAGATCCGTTCCGCGCTGGGCCAGCCCGACCAGCCCGTACGGGAACACGGCGGCATTCTCCACCCACGGGAAAATCCCGTCGTTACAGCGGATGTCGCCCCGGTAGGCGTCCGGCAGCGCCGGCTTGCCCTCGTTCATGCTCATCAGCTCAAACAGCGCCTCGGCCGAGGGTCCCGGCGGCGTTTCCGGCAGAAAGGAAGTCAGCCACCGTTCTTCTTTCACGCCGAATCCCGCGGCCAGAAGCTTGTCCGAGAACGCCGCTTCGCCCTTGAACCACCCGCGCTGGTACTTCCCGTTGCGGATGAACCCCTTCTCCGCCGTGAGGGTCGGCAGGGGAACAAGGTGGTCGCGGATTTCCCGCCATCGCGATGAACGTGCATCGGTCTCCCCAGCCTCCTTCAACGCCTCGAGAGCAGCCGTGAACAGTACCCGCCCGTAGGTCAGCTCCGACACACTGTCGTTCAGTGGGATCCATCCTTCGTAGCCAGTGCCTTCCTTCGCGTGGTAGAAACCGTCCGCGCCCTTCTCGAAGCGCGTCTCGAAGAAATACGCCGCTTCCCGCAGGAAGGGCAGCGCCTTGGTCTTCAAGAACTCCCGGTCGCCGGTAAACCGGTACTGCCTCCAGAAATCCATCGCGATCTGCGCCACCGGAGTGTGGTTGTGGAACTCGCTGGCGGAATTGTGGCCGCGCCGGTCGCACACATCAGAAAAGACCGCTCCGTCCGTGTTGAACGCCGCGCGGGCATCCTCCTTCGCATGAGGCAGGCTGTTGAACCGGTAGTTCAGGTAGGAGTCGATCAGGTCGTGGTGCCCGGCTGCGTTGAGCGGCCAGTACACCTGCTGCTGGTTCCAGTGGAAGTAGAAGTTCCAGTTCTGCACATCGCGATTCCAACCCCACAGGCCATTGGCAAACCGCCCGGGGTATTTCCCCCGCTGCGAACATGCGGCATAAAACATCGTCAGGTGCCAGAGGTTGTCGAGGTAATCGTCCCCCGACTCCATGAACGACCGCAGCCAGAACGCTTTCCACGCCCTCCTGTGCCTGCGCAACATCGCTGTTCGACCGACCCGGAGAGCCGACGCCAGAGCCTTTTTCAACACGGGGATCGGATCGCCCGCCAGCGGCGACGTCACCGTTGCAAGGAAAGCCAGCTTCTTGCGGGCCAGTCCCGTGACCGTCACCCCGGCCGTGTGCGAGTTCCCGACCGCGCACACCGTCTTCATCCCGCCAGCATCCACCACCCGCACGCCGGCGGCAAAAGTCCCGCTCGTCAGCTTGTGGGTGACATAGGCTCCCTCGCGGTCCGCCCGCGCCTCGGTTCCTGCCAGTCCGAGTACCGGATCGCGATGGATCTGGGCGTACCAGTGGGAGTAGGTCCTGGATCCGTATCGCTGAACCGTGATCGTCAGCGGCAGGTTCTCCTTCAGGCGGCAGTCCACATCACCGCGGAACACCCCGATCGCGTGATCCACAAAGCCCTTGAACGCCACCGAGCCGAACGGCCCCGCCGCGGAAAACTCGATCGCGGCCTCGGCCAGATTGAGCCGGGCCTGAAAGTCCTTCAGGTAGAAGACATCGAAGATCGGCAAGCCGAAATCCAGCATGATCCGGCATCCGTGCCGGAGCGTGGTGCTGAATTCCTCCTCTTCCGCCCGCCAGTTGTTGAACCGGCCGAACTTGGCATCATCCCACAGATCGGACTTGTTGACCGCAAAGATCACCTTCGACGACTCAAACCAGCCCAGGACCCCGATCTCGCCGTTGCCGATAGGCAATCCCTGCACCGGATCGTCCGGCGGCGTGCGGAACACCAGATCGTGCCGGGCCACGCGCCCCGGCCAGTCTATCTTCCATGTTCCCTTCCCAGGATCAAATAACGCGGTCATTGGCATTTGCTCCCTGCTCAGCCACAGTCATTGACTTCCGGCAACTGAAGATCCTCGCGGCGGAATTTCGCCGCAGGCAGTGATTGCTCCGTACGTTTCACTCTCAGAAAGAATCCCCAACCCGGGCCGCCACGCCGGTCCTGCGCGACGATCAATGTATGACGCCCACGCGACAAGTTCACGGGAAAACTGAACCTGTCCGGTACGGCTGGGTTACCCGCCGTCGGCACAACTCCGACATCCTTGCTGTCCACCCATACCTTGACCGGGCCGTCAGCGCCCAGCAGCAGGTCACAGGTCATGGCAACAGGACAGGAGATCCGGCCGCGAGCATACATAATTCCGGCCCGATCGCCATCCAGGGCGAAGAAACTGGTGAACCCGTCTTTTCCGAAATCCGCTCCCGGCTTTCTCCAGCCATCTTTGCCGGCCGACGGCAGACCGATCCCGGCGATCGGCACGACCGGCGCCGGCTCCTTCGTGATCTCCCACGTTGTCATGAACGGTGTCAGGGGCGGATAAATCTCCTTCACCAGCTGGCGGTCGAGCTTCTCAGCCACCTTCACAAGCCGCGGGCTTCTCCGCCCGTGCGCGTACCGCACCAGGTTGAGCAGCAGGCGGTCAGCCGCCGGGTGCTTGTCAACATGTCCGCAAATGTTGAGCGTGTTCAGGATGAACCGGCCGGCGCCAAGCCGGTGTGAGGCCACCATCGCGCCGGAACCGTATGTGGTGCCCGCAATCCATGGCAACATGCACGGGTAAAAGGCGGCACAGATCATCTCGTCCGGCTCGTCCTGCTCCGCGAACATGTCGTGGCCGATCACCTGGTCGTACTGGTCCCAGTCAAGTATGCCACCGGCCTGCAACCCCTCGAACACCGGATGCCGCTTGGCCACGCACTCCTTGTGATAAAGCCAGTCGGCAACCGCGACGCGCTTCCCCTTGCGGGCCAGAGGCACCCAGCCCGTCGCATCCGTACCCACCTTCAGCGCATCCGGCTCCAGGAAAACGGCCACGCTGCCGCCCGCCACGCGACGCGCCAGATCCACCCACTCAGCGCGGTTGCTCTTGCCGGGCTTGCCGACAACGATGACTTCCGGATCCCGCGCCGGACCGTCCTCGAACCGGCGGATATCCACCCCGCTCGCCTTCAGCCATCGCGCAACAGGCTTGCCCAACCCCCACGCGGTCACGCGCAGGCCGCCCTTCCCGCGCGTCACGGCGGGGGCGGCGCTCAGGTGGAACGACTTCCGGTCCCCGGCAGGCGCGCCGCCCCGATCGAGCCGCGCGGCAAAGACGTATTCGCCCTCAGGCGCCTTGAGCCGTACCTCGGTCTTCAACACGGGAACCGCCAGCGGGCCGCGATCGCCCTTGCGGGGTTTCGGAATGATCACAACCGTCTTGCGTTCCCAGACCGTGCCCTGCGCGCCGGTGATGCGGAACGTCACCGGGTACTCGCCCGGTGCCAGCACGTCCTCGGTGGCCAGCACCGCCTCGAGCTCAATCGGCCGGCCCGCATAGCCGTGCGACGGCGTCGCGAACAGGCACCAGCGCAGCGGCGCCCAGCCGTCGCGCAGCGTATCGGCCGCCAGCGGCTTGAGCTCACGCCAGAAGGTCCACAGGCCCTCACCGCTGAAGCCGTGGTCGAGCATGCCGGTGAGGTTGTAGCCGCAGAGACGCGGGTTGGACCGCGCCAGGTCAAACACTAGCCGCCGCTGCCGCATGTGCAGCCGGTGGCTATCGCGCAGCATGTCCTCGGCAAACGGGTAGGTCCCCTCGAATCCCCAGCGTTTCCAGTCCGCCTCCAAAAGCTCGGCGTTCCCCCGGATGAAGGCGAAGTCATGGAGGTCAGGCCGGCACCCGGCCTCCTCGAACTTGCGCGTCTCCCCGATCACATCCATCAGGCTGCCGATCCCGAACTCGGAAAGGAAGACCGGCTTGGTGTCCTTCCCGAGGTTGCGGACAAACGCATTGGCTTCCTGCGTGTGCGGCACACCCGGATATGCGTGTGCATCGCCGGAATTCTCGAAGTACCCGCCCGCATTGTAGTTCCACGCCGTTCCGACCGCCGCCGCCCCCGGCGCCTCTGCGCCCCAGGTGTATTCCCATTCCCCTCCGCCGGGATTGGAGACCGACCCGATGGACGGCTGGCAATCCCACCGCCCGCTGCTGAGCAGGATGAGGCGCGTCGGATCCAGCTCACGCACCCAGGGCAGTGCCGCCGCGGCGCGCCGGAACAGGGGGCCGTCCCAGGTCTCGTTCAACAGCCCCCAGA
>SESH01005963.1_pt1 | contig 10241 bp, 9 predicted proteins | sample 3171561 | NCBI WGS metagenome assembly SESH01 (sample SAMN10866947, study PRJNA518727) | freshwater metagenome | biome: subpolar coniferous forest; feature: holomictic lake; material: water; isolation source: holomictic Lake 442 2011 16.5 m and 2014 13 m | place: Canada: near Kenora, Ontario
CCCATGGTGCAAGCCTTCGATACGGCCGGCCGGAATCGCCGCCGGTTTGACACCCTGGCCACGGAAACCGTTGCCGTAGCCCAGCGGCAGACCGTGATCAAAACCATCTACGAGATGGTGAACGGCCTGACGGTTACGCTCGGCACCGCGGTGGTCCTCCTCGTCGGCGGGCGACGCGTACTGGACGGAACGCTTTCCCTCGGCTCCCTGCTGGTCTTCATGGGTTACCTGCGCTCGCTGCATGGCGCCTGCCGCGGATTGATGGGTATTTACAGCAACATGAAAACGTCCGAGGCGAGCCTGGATCGCGTCAACGAGATCCTCGATACCGGTGACGAGGTGCCTGAGGCTCCAAACGCAAAACCCCTGCCGGATCGGGCGCCCGGCGTGGGCGGCTCGATCCGGTTCGAATCCGTGACCTTCGGCTACGCGCGCGGGGTTCCCGTGCTGCGGGACATCAGCCTGGAAGCCCGGCCCGGTGAAACCATCGCCCTGGTCGGCACGACCGGCGCAGGCAAAAGCACCCTCGTCTCCCTGATCCCGAGGTTGTTCGATCCCTGGTCCGGACGGATTCTTTTCGACGGGATGGAGTTGCGGCAGGCGCGCGTGGCCGATGTCCGCGCCCGCGTGGCGGTGGTGCTTCAGGATCCTTTCCTGCTACCCCTCTCCATCTCCCAGAACATCGCCTACGGCCGGCCGGGCGCCCCTGCCGCCGAGATCGAAGCCGCCGCCCGCTCCGCCAACGCCCACGAGTTCATCGAGCGTCTGCCGCAGGGTTATGAAACCGTACTGGGCGAACGGGGCGCCACCCTCTCCGGGGGGCAACGCCAGCGGCTCGCCATCGCCCGCGCCTTTCTCATGAACGCGCCGGTCCTGATCCTCGACGAACCCACGGCCGCGCTGGACGCCGGAACCGAGGAACTGCTGCTGGAGGCCCTCCACAGGCTCCAGGCCGGGCGCACCACGTTTATCATCGCCCACCGGCTCTCCACCATACGGCATGCCGATAAAATCCTGCTTCTCGATCAGGGACGCATCGCGGAAAGCGGCCGGCACGCCGAACTGCTGGCACGTCAGGGGGCCTATTATCATCTTTGCCAGCGGCAATTCGCGGCGGGAACAACCGGCGGGGAGGGCTTATGAAAGCCTGGTGGATCCGGCTCAGCCGCTACGCGATTCCGCAGTCAAAAGGACTGGCGCTCCTGGCCGCCCTGATGCTGGCTGCCATCGGCATCGATCTCCTCAAGCCCTGGCCGATGAAGTTCATCGTGGATAACGTGCTGCGCGGCGCGCCGCTGCCCGCGACCGCCGGCTGGATGACGCGACTGCCGGGCGGCGGAACTCCCTCCGCCCTGCTGGCCTGGCTGGCCCTGGCGACGCTGCTGATCTTTCTGGCCGCGCAGGGATTGCGCATGCTGCAAAATTACGTCCAGACCGGCGTCGGCGGCAAAATGCTCTACCATCTCGGCGCCGATCTGTTCGAGCATCTCCAGCGCCTTTCCCTGTCCTTCCATGCCCGCCACAAGTCCGGTGACCTGATCCGGCGTGTCACCAACGACTGCACCTGCGTGCGCGAACTGGTCCTCTGGGTCTTCCTGCTGGCGGCAACGTCCCTGATCAGTCTGGTCAGCATGCTGGCCATCATGTGGTCGCTCGATCGCCAACTGGCGATGGTGGCGCTGCTGGTGATTCCGCCGCTCGGCATTCTGATCCGCGCTTTCGCCCAGCCAATGGCACAGCTCACCTACGAGCAGCAACAGCGCGAGGGGGAGATGATGGCCCTCGTCGAGCAGACCCTGACCGCACTCCCCATGGTGCAGGCCTTCGCCCGGGAGAAGCACGAGGACAAACGGTTCCGCGCCGTCAGCCAGCATACCGTGGCCGCTTTCCTGCGGGCGATGGTGTCGCAACTCAAGTTCAAGATCGGCACCAGCTCGATCACGGCGGTGGGCACGGCGGCCATTATGGTCCTCGGCGGCCTGCGCGTGCTGGAGGGCGGGCTGAGCCTGGGCGGCCTGCTGGTGTTCCTCTCCTACCTGAGCGCCCTTTACGCCCCCATGGAAACGCTGGCCTATCTGGCCTCGGGTTTCGCGGGGGCGGCGGCCGGGGCGCGCCGGGTGCTGGAAGTCCTGGATTCGGATGAGGAGGTGCGCGACACCCCGGGCGCCGGTCCCCTGCCCCCCTGTCCGGCGCCGCGGGGCGCGCACATCCGCCTCGAACAGGTGCACTTCGGTTACCTCCCCGGTAAGCCGGTCCTCCAGGGGGTCACTCTAGAGGCACTGCCGGGGCAGCGCGTGGCGCTGGTCGGCCCGACCGGGGCGGGCAAAAGCACGCTGATCGGCCTGATTCCACGCTTCTTCGACCCCTGGGAGGGACGCGTACTGTTCAACGGCGCCGATCTGCGGCAGGTACGGCTGGATGCCCTGCGCGCCCAGGTCTCGCTCGTGTTACAGGACCCGTTCCTGCTGCCGCTGACCATCGCCGAGAACATCGCCTACGGCCGGCCCGGGGCCCCGCGCGCGGAGGTGGAGGCGGCGGCGGTCACGGCCCGCGCCGACGAGTTCATCCGCCGCCTGCCGCAGGGGTACGATACCGTGATCGGCGAACGCGGAACGACCCTCTCGGGCGGCGAAAAACAGCGGCTCTCCGTGGCCCGCGCCCTGTTGAAGGACGCGCCGGTTTTGATCCTTGACGAACCGACATCCGCATTGGATGCTGAAACGGAATTTTTGCTCATGGAAGGCTTGGATCGCCTGATGCAGGGGAGAACCACATTCATTATCGCACACCGGTTGGCGACCATCCGCCGCGCGGACCGTATCCTCTTCCTGCAGGATGGACGCCTCATCGAAGAGGGGACGCATAGCGAGCTGGCTTCGGCCGGGGGTCCCTACGCGCACTATTGCGATATCCAATTCGGCGGGAGCCCGCCATGAGCGGCACCCCGGAGGCCGGCCGGTGGCTGGACGGCGAACTGCCGGATAACGTGCGACTCGGCACGGGAACCGTCATTCAGGGCGCGCAGTGCTTCAAGCGTTTCCATAATCACGCAACAGGCGCCCTGGACATCGGACCGGACTGCACGCTGGACAACGTACACTTTGCCGCCGGCCCCGCCGGGCGCATCGTGATCGGGCGCTGCTGCTACCTCTGTGCGCCCATTTTGCTGGTGGAAGCCGAACTGCGCATCGGCGACTACGTCATGATCGGCTGGAACACGGTGATTGCCGACACCGATTTTCATCCGCTCGACCCGGCCCTGCGGGTGGCGGATGCCGTCGCCTGCTCCCCCCTGGGAAAAGGACGGGCACGCCCCCCCATTGACCGTCAACCGGTCACCATCGGCGACGACGTCTGGATCGGCCCGGCCGTCACGATTCTCAAGGGTGTTACCATCGGATCCGGAAGTTGGATCGAGCCCGGGACACTGATCACGCGCAGCGTGCCCCCACGCTCGCGGGTCAGCGGCAATCCGGGCCGCATCGTGGGTGAGGTATAAATGGAACCCAACCGCACGCTGGCAGAAGATTGGTACCCGGGCACGGTTCCGGAGAACGTCGCGCTCGACCCCACGGCGTACGTGGAATCGACCTATAGCTTCCGCGAGTTTCGCAGCCGGTCTCCGGTCGGACTGCGCATCGGGACCGGCGCCTCGGTATACCAGGGGGTTATGTTCGACGTGGGCCCTGCCGGCGAGGTCGACTTGGGAGAGTTTGCGCTGGTCAACGGGGGCCGCATCATCTGCGACTCGCGGATTGAAATCGGGGCCCACACCCTGATCTCATGGAATGTGGTGCTGATGGATTCCTACCGCCTGCCAACCGACCCAGTCGACCGGCGCCGGGAACTGGCGCGCGTGGCAGGTCGCGAGGACCGGACCCTTCCGGGTGTCGTTCCGGCCCGGCCCATTCGCATCGGTCCCAATGTCTGGATCGGTTTCGACACCTGCATCATGCCCGGGGTCACCGTGGGCGCGGGGGCCGTGGTGGGCGCCCGATCGGTGGTGACCGAGGATGTGCCGGCGCATATGATCGCGGCGGGGAATCCGGCACGGGTGATCAAGTCCGTTCCGCAGGAACAGTCAGGCAGCACGGGAAAGGCTTCATGAGAATCGCACTCGTATCGCAGGAATATCCGCCCGAGACCGCCCACGGGGGAATCGGCACGCAAACCTGGAACAAGGCCCGCTGGCTGGCCGCGCACGGGCATGAAGTGCACGTCATCTCCTGCCTGGCCGGGCCGGGAACCCTCTGTAAGACAATCAAGGATGCCGGCATCACGGTCCACCGGATGCCGCCACCCGGCAGTGCGTTTCCAGTTTACGAGAGTGCAACCTATTGGGTCGGATACTCCTGGTCCGTCCTGGGCGAACTCCATGCGCTAATGCGCACGGGGCCCCTGGACATGATCGACTTTGCGGAATACGGCGCCGAGGGTTTCGCCTACCTGCTGGATCGCACCTTCTGGAACTGGGCCCCGGTCGTGGTGCAACTCCACGGCCCTCTCTCCCTCTTCATGACGCACATGGGATGGCCGGCGCCGGACAGCGACCTGGCGCGGGTGGGCGTGATGATGGAAGATCTGTGCATCCATCGGGCCGACGCGCTGATGGCGTGCAGCGCCAATATCGCCGAGTTCACCGCCACGCGGCATGGCGTGGATCGCGCCGCCATCGCGGTCGTCCATTGCGGCGTCGATGACCAGGCCTTCCAACCGGCGACCGCGCCGCGAAACGCCGACCGTCCCACCATCCTCTTTGTGGGCAACATCGTGCGCAGCAAGGGAGCGGGAACCGTTTTCGAGGCGGTCCTCCGGTTGCGGCATAAGTATCCGAACGTGCTCCTGCGAATGGCGGGAAAGCCTGAAGGGGAACTGGCCGATGCCATCCGGGCACGCCTGCGCCGCGAAGGCGCGGAGCAAACGGTGGAACTGTCCGGCTTCATCGGCCGGGACCGGATGCAATCCTTTTATCAGGAGGCGGACATCTTCTGTTCTCCCGCGCAGCATGAAGCCGGTGTCGCCAATGTCTTCATCGAGGCCATGGCGTGCGGTATTCCGGTGGTGGCCAGCCATGCAGGGGGCGGCGCCGAGGCCGTGCTGCCGGGCGAGACCGGCCTGCTCGTGCCGCCGTTATCGGTCGACGCCGTCACCGAGGCGTTGGACCGACTGCTGGGCGATGCGGCCCTGCGGGCCCGCATGGGTGCGGCCGGACGTCGTCGTGTGGAGCAGTATTTCGCGTTGGATCGGTACATGGAACGGGTCATGGGCGTTTACGCGCGGGCAACGGAAACAGCCCGCCAGCGACAACTTGAAATAAAAGTGAAGGAGGGCGTATGAAGATATGCTTTATCAACAGTGACTATGACATCCCGCTGCTCGGGCACGAGGGTTGTTCCATTCACGTCCGTGAACTGACCTACGGGTTTACCGAGGCGGGCCATCAGGCGTTTGTCGTCTGCTCCAACATGGGAGCCGGTCACGCCATGCCGGGCGGGATCCCCGCCCATGTGATCGAGCCGCGAGGCATGGAGGCCGCCCACTGGGCGGCGCTCGAGGCGGACCCGATCGTTCAAACCCACAATCTGGGTCGCGACCTGCGGTCGCTCTTCTTCAACAACTGGCTTCTGGAACAGGGAACGGAACTACTGGCCCGCGAGAAGCCGGACTTCATCTACGAGCGGCACGCCCTGTTCAACGGCGCCGCATGGAAACTCAGCCGCCGCTTTGGCATCCCGCTGGTGGTGGAAGTCAACGCGCCGATGTGCGATGAGCAGGCCGGTTACGATCAGTTTCCGCTCATCGAAACGGCGCGAAAAATCGAGTTTGACGTGCTGAGCCGTGCCGATGCCGTCGTGGTTGTCTCATCCTGGCTCAAGGAATGGATGGTCAAGGGGGGCGTGGAAGCCAGCCGGGTCCACGTGATCCCGAACGCCGTCGCAGGACGCCTGTTTGAAGGCCCGGCCCGTACGGGAGCGGCGGTGCGCGCGCAACACAATCTGACCGGGCACCCGCTGATCGGCTTCATCGGAAGCTTCCAGAGCTGGCACGATGTCGTCGGGTTGGTCGAGGCGTTCGATATCGTCCAGCATCAGAAACCTGAAGCCCGCCTGCTGCTGGTCGGCGACGGACCCGACCGTCCCGCCATCCTGGCCAAGGTCAAAGCTCTCAAGCTGGAAGATAAGATTATTTTCGCCGGCAAGGTGGACCATGAACGGGTCCCCGAATACCTGGCCGCGTTTGACGTCGCGGCGGCCCCTTTCCGGCAGGTCTGGAATTACCAGTACGGATCGCCCCTGAAGCTGTTCGAGTACATGGGAGCCGGAAAGCCGACGGTCGCGGCGGGAATCGGGCAGGTCAAGGAGGTCGTCGACCACGAACGCACGGGCCTGCTGTATCCGCCCCAGGATATCCAGGCCCTCTCCACCCTGTTGCTGAAAACGCTGAATGATCCCGTCTGGGCGGCGACGCTGGGTGCGGCAGCCCGCACGCAGGTCCTTACCCGGCACACCTGGCGGCGCGTTGCCGAGCAGATCATCGGAATCGCCGGGAGAAAGTAACTTGAAAATCAAAACCCAATCCATCACCCCAGCTCAGGAACGGAACGTGTGGGAGGCGGTTGAAAGGGCGCGGGCCGAAGCCGGACAGGAGGATCTCGGCTGGCTCCGCGATCTGCCGCCGTCCAACGGCTGGATGCTGGCGCCCGACGCCCTGCGCCTGCTGACACGCCTGGTGTCCGTCCTGCAGCCCCGGCATATCCTCGAATTCGGCTCGGGCCTGTCCTCCCGGGCCCTCGCGCGTGCCTGCGGCGGACTGCGGGGCCGCCGGGCGATCAGTTCGATCGACCACGATCCCGATTTCGGCCCCCTGGCGGCGAAGGCCTTTGCGGAACACCCCTGCCCCTCCAACGTTCGCGTGCGCTTCCAGATTGCGCCGGTCGTCGCCCGGGACTGCGGCGGGCAGTTGCTGCCCGTTTACCGCTGGCGTCCGGAGTCCTTCGCCTCCCGGCGCCCGCTGGATCTGGTGGTGATCGACGGACCCGCGACCCTGCTCGGGGGCCGTGAGGGCACGCTGTACCAGGCCCTGGATTACGCGCGCCCCGGCACCGTCATCGTGCTCGACGATGCCGGCCGCCCGGAGGAACGCGCCGCCGTGGCGCGTTGGCAGGAGACGCTCGGGGACGCCATCGAGGCCCGTTATTTCCCGGAGTACGCCAAGGGCCTCACCGTGATCGTGGTGCGGAAACCGGTGCCGCGGGCCGGTCTCTGGCGACACCGGCAGACGCTGTGCGCGGCGGAACTGGAGCAACTCCTCCCCCCCGGTGTGCGCTATATCCTGCCGGAACACGACACCTGGGATCTGGCCATGCTGGCCGGGCGCGAACGCCTGGCCGCCTTCGCCTACCCGCCGGAAAACGATGCCGACGCGCGGGGCGTCATCGTGACGGCCGTGGGGCATGCCGACTTCTTCGTGCTCCTCTGGCCCTCCTTTTGGTGGCAGGAGTGTTACCCCGGGCTGTTCGAGTACCTTCGCCACCACTTCCCCCCGCCCTTCAGCAACGCTCGCCTGCTGATCTTTGATTTGCGACAACCCCGCGCGACCGCCACTGGAGCCGCACCATGAAAAAGAAAATCGTCATTCTAGGCATGATGGGACGCTGTCCGTTCGCCGGCCAGACCTGGCTTTACCTGGGCTGGATTCAGGCCTTCGCAAAACTCGGTCATGAGGTGTGGTATGTCGAGGACGATCCTTCGTGGCCTTACGACCCGGATGTCAACAGCCCGACGGATGACGGACGCTACGCCGTCCGCCATATCTCCACCTGCATGGAGCGCATCGGGCTGAAAGACCACTGGGCCTTCCGGATGCCCGACCTGCCCGGGCACTGCTGGGGACTGACCCCCTCCAAACTGGACGCCCTTTACCGCGAGTGCGACCTGCTGCTGAACGTCGTGGGCTCAACCGATCTGCGTGACGAGCACATGGCCGCCCCGCTGCGGGTCTACGTGCAGACCGACCCCGTGACCGCCGAACTGCGCCTGGCCGAAGGCGACGCCCATACGCGCGAGGCGTTCGATGCCCATCACGTGATTTTCTCCTACGGGGAGAACTACGGCGCCCCCGACTGCGGCGTCCCGCTGAACGGACGGCGCTATCTGAAAACCCGCCAGCCCGTGGATACCGATCTCTGGCCGATGCACTACGAGGCCGCCGCTCCCTACTTCACCACGATCGGAAACTTCCGGCAGGATCACAGCGACGTGATCTACCAAGGCGAAACGTATTTCTGGAGCAAGCACCATGAGTGGTTCAAGTTCATCGACCTGCCCCGGCGCACGGCACAGCGTTTCTCTCTGGCCCTGAACGTCGATCTGCCCGAGGATCGCGAACAGCTTGAGGGCCATGGCTGGCAGTTGACCTCCCCGTTCCAGATGTCGCTCGACATTTTCGGGGCCTACCCGGACTACATTCGCCGTTCGCGGGGCGAGTTTACCGTGGCCAAGGACCAGAACGTGCGATTGCGCAGCGGCTGGTTCAGCGAGCGCGACGTCTGCTATCTGGCGAGCGGGAAGCCCGTGGTCACGCAGGAGACCGGTTTCAGCAACGTCCTGCCCACCGGCGCCGGCCTGTTCGGGTTCTCCTCCCTGGAGCAAGCCCGGAGTGCGATCGAGGCCATCAATGCCGACTACCCCGCCCATTGCCAGGCCGCGCGGCGCATCGCCCTGGAGCATTTCGAATCCGCCGTGGTAGGCCGCAAGATGCTGGCCGACCTCGGCCTGACCTGAGCAGGAAGCGACAGCATGCCCAAACACCTGATCTTCAACGCGGATGATTTCGGCGCCTCCGCCGGCGTGAACCGCGGCATCATCGAATGCCACACCCGTGGCGTCGTGACCAGCACCAGCCTGATGGTTACCGGGCGGGCGGTGGACGAAGCCGTGGCCCTGAGCCGGGAGTACCCCACCCTCTCGATCGGCCTGCACTGGGACGTGTGGGGCGAGGACGAGCGCGAGTTCGACCTTTCGAACCAGCAGGCCGTCCGGGATGAATTTTCGCGCCAGCTTGAAGAATTCCAGCGGCGCATGGGCCGCCTGCCAACCCATGTGGACTCACACCGCCACGCCCATTTCGATCAGCACATCAGCGAGCTCTTCCGCGAACTTGCGGCGCCCCTTGGCGTTCCCCTGCGGGGGGATGGCCGGGTGATCTTTGTCGGCGGGTTTTACGCCCAGTGGGAATGGCAGGTGACCAACCTGGAATACGTCAGCGTTCCCTTCCTGCAGCGCATGCTCCGGGAGGAGGTCCGCGAGGATTGGACGGAGTTCTCCTGTCACCCCGGGTTCGTAACGCCTGACTACCAGGCGGTCTACCTGGCCGAGCGCGAGGAGGAGATCCGCACCCTGACCGACGCCCGCCTTCGCGCCACCCTGAACGAACTCGGGATCCACCTGGCAGGCTACCGCGACTATCGCGACGGCATCACCGCCGAACTTTGACCGTCTCCGGACCGAGGCTCAAACGGCGGGTTTAAATCGGAGCGAGTCACCCATCGGTAAGGGGGGACTCCATTGTCTACTGACCAGATTCTACCCATCCGGAAACATGCCGCCAAAGGTGATAGGTCCAGGAGGTCGTGATGTAGTCGGAGTAGAGTCGCCCACTGAGAAGCCAAACCCCGGTGCGAGCGAGGTGGTACAGGACAAGGGCAGTGCCCGCAGCATATGCGACCCGCGTGGAGTACATGAATCTGTAGTAATTAAGGCGTCTCCCGATCATAAGTTCGACCGCAGCCGTCGGCACAGCGACGAGGAAGATCAGGAAGAGCGGAAACACGAAGGCGTTATGGACGGCGGCAGAGGCAAGCCGCCCATGCGCCAAGTCGCAAAATGCATGCGTCAGCCCACAGGCCGGGCACGGAAGGCCCACGATGCCGTGCAACATGCAAACGACGGGACCTCGGTCAACATATGGCGCATAAACCCACGAGGCGGCCAGTACCCCTGCCGAGAGCAGGATGACCAGACGCCGGTTGCAAACGAACGCGTCGTTGCCGAGGAACCGCATCTCACGCCCTATTCTCGTACAGCTCGTTCACGTGACCCTGTAGGATCATCGCGGCCACCATCGGGAAGAAGATCCCTAGAATCACCAGCATGGTGGACTTGTCCTTCAGGTCCGGCTTGCCGACCAGAACGCCTAGGGGTGCGAGTGTTGTGCCAGCAAGGTAGTAGTAGTAGATGTTC
>SESH01035015.1_pt1 | contig 10240 bp, 7 predicted proteins | sample 3171561 | NCBI WGS metagenome assembly SESH01 (sample SAMN10866947, study PRJNA518727) | freshwater metagenome | biome: subpolar coniferous forest; feature: holomictic lake; material: water; isolation source: holomictic Lake 442 2011 16.5 m and 2014 13 m | place: Canada: near Kenora, Ontario
AGCCATTTTTTTTGTATAACAGTTTGGCATCAGGTACTTTTCGCTTAAACTCAAGAATATCTTCACTATAATTTTTAAGCACAAAATAACAGGGTTTTGAAATTGCTCCATACGTTAAAAGCTCCTGATCTGCACATTTATTCAGTGGTAATCGATCAGAATAAAAATAATGTGCATAACTTTTAGTCGTTGGGTAAATATAACAATCCTCACCTCTCTTGCTTATATAAAATTCAACAGCAGCGGCCTGACTGTATTTTTCAATCTGCGGCACCACAAAATAAAGAGTCACTGAAATAAAGAAAAGAGAACCTGAAAGCAAAAAAAGAAGTGTCTTCATGGTTGCTTTTTTTTGAATCTTCACACAAAAAAGCAGCGTAAACAGAACCAGTATGACTCCGAATAGAGGTTCAAAACCTGTCCAGTGAGAGGTGGCCTGCATACTTCCCAGAGTAAACTCATCTGTTACATAAGGGAATATACCCGTTTTGAGACGGTCGAATAAGGTCAGGAAAGCAACAGCAAATCCAAAAAAAAGAGCAACAAAAATCAGCATTATTTTTACATATCGGTGAAACACCAGGTGCTGTTCCAAGACTTTGTCCATATACCACGCTGCCAGAAATGTGATCGGGAAGTAGCAGAATGAGGAGTAATGCACAATTTTTGTATTGACAATCGTAAATAATATCAGCACCACCCAGAAAACAATCATCATCCAGCGAAAGAGATGTGCCATCTGCTCATCGCTCTCTTCATGCAGCACTGAAATTTTAAAGGTTGGTAACGCCAAAAGAGAGGCGGGGAAAACACCGATCAATAATATGACGAAATGATACAATAAAAAACCACCATGGCCAGCATCCTTGGTCTGGAACAGCCGGATTTGATAGATAATAAAATCTTCAATGATGCGATAGTTCCCGTTCAGCAATTGCAGCGTGAACCAAAAAGTGCCCACCAACAACAAAATCAGAGAGAATAACAACAGCTCTTTCCATCGAAAAGTCAGTCGAAACCTGTTCAACACCAGATAGACGGCAAAAGTAATCAAGAATATCAGTAGTCCAACCGGGCCTTTTGTAAGTATGGCCAACCCCAGAAAAAGGGCTGACAATGAGAGCTGAAGATACGTATTGCCCTTATTGGCCGGGGTGGTATATCGGACGAAACAATATATCCCCAAAAAAATAAAGAGGTTAAACCATGGATCGATAATGCCCGATCTAAAATAGAAAAACGGCAAAACTGAACAGAGATACAAGAACATCCAGAGAAGTCCGAATTGAATATTCTTCACTGTTCTGCCAATATTAAATAAAACCAGAAGGGTGGTTATACCGCAAAGGGCATTGGGCAAGCGTGCGGCAAACTCATTCACTCCAAACACCTTCATCGACAGTGCCTGCATCCAGATGAAGAGTGGAGGCTTTTCCCAAAAGGGCTCAAAATTTATCTGGACAGTAAAATAATTTCCTGAAACAAGCATCTCCCGCGCCGACTCCGCAAAGTTCAACTCATCCCAGTCAAACAAATGCGCCATGCCCAATCCGGGGATAAACAGTAATGAGGTAAACAAGACAATACCAATCTGTATCAAAAGGAGTTGTCTGTTGTTATAAAGTTCCGGCAATGCTTTCAATGGAGTAAAAATAGCTTTATTCTGCATCTTGGGTATTCTTGGGGAATTGTAGATGACTTTATGGGGAGCAATGAGGCTTCCCAGCCCCCTTGCCACTGCTCCACAACCCGGCCTGATACCGGAGAGAATGATCGGACAAAAACAACGTTTAATATAATCTAACTGTTGTGGATAGTTGCACTATTGCGGTACTGTGGTATTTTAATTTCTGCCACCCAGAAAACAGGTTAATGCTACCCCCATGGAAAAAAAGGTAAAAAAAGCTGGCCCGATAAAAAAATTCTGGAGCACTCTCGGTCCTGGGCTTGTTACCGGTGCCAGTGACGATGACCCGTCGGGTATTGCAACGTATACCCAGGCGGGTGCCGCATTTGGTTCCCAACTGCTCTGGAGTGCTCTTGTCACCTACCCGTTAATGGTCTCCATTCAGGAGATGTGCGCCCGTATCGGATTGGTAACCAACCACGGCCTGACCGGCACCATCAAGCACTATTATCCGAAGTTTCTGCTTTATGCGATTCTCTTTATCAGTTTCCCCTCCATTACGCTCAATATCGGCGCTGATATAGCCGGAATGGGTGCCGTTGGCAACCTGTTGTTCCCTGCTGTTTCTCCGTTTATTTTTTCGGTGTTGTTCACGCTCCTGATTCTCTACAGTGTTGTCTTCTGGTCATACCATAAAATTTCACTTATCCTGAAATGGCTCTGCATCACCCTCTTCAGCTATATTCTGATACCATTTCTGATTGATGTTGACTGGGGTCTTGTGCTGAAAAATACTTTTTTTCCAACATTCACGCCAGACAAGGCCTATTTTATGGCACTTGTCGGTATTCTTGGTACCACAATCTCTCCCTATCTTTTTTTCTGGCAGGCCTCTATGGAGGTTGAAGAGTGCCACGAAAAGCTGCTGGTTGTTGATAAAAAAATGATGGCAAACATGGCGGCTGATGTCCGGGGTGGAATGCTTTTCACCAACGTGGTTTTTTACTTTATCATTCTGGCGGCAGGCACAGTACTGTTCAATGCTGGCATCCACAATATCAATACGGTTGAGGAGGCTGCCCGGGCCCTGCGGCCGCTTGCCGGTGATTATGCCTATCTCTTGTTCGCCCTGGGTGTTTTCGGAACGGGATTTGTTGCCATTCCGGTTCTTGCCGGATCGTTGAGCTACATGATAGCTGAAACCTTTGGCTGGAGTGAGGGTTTTGACAAAAAGTGCCATGAAGCACCAGGATTTTATATCACAATGGGGCTCTCACTCCTTGTTGGTCTGCTCATTCACTTCATCGGTATAAGCCCTGTTCAGGCACTGATCTACACTGCTGTGCTCTATGGGATTACAGCTCCGGTGCTTATCGGGCTGATTCTGCATATCTGCAATAACAGGGAGATTATGGGCGACTATACCAACAACGGCTGGTCAAATTTTTTTGGCGGAGCGACCTTTCTCATGATGTCGATCTCTTCACTCCTGCTGCTCTGGTACACTCTCGGATACTGAGCGGGGGAAATGCAGAAAGGCAACTGCGGAGCCTGCCGTAATTGCCTTTTGTGTCGGGGTGGCGGGACTCGAACCCACGACCTCTGCGTCCCGAACGCAGCACTCTACCAACTGAGCCACACCCCGAATAGCTTTCCCTCTGTGCCCTTGGGCAGACTTGAACTGCCGACCTTTAGTTTCGGAAACTACTGCTCTATCCACTGAGCTACAAGGGCTTGCCTGTGCCTAAAATAATAATTTCTGTCTCGTTACAGAATCATTTTCTTGTTTCTCTCAATTTTTTCTGGATTCGTTCACAAGAGCATCGACTGCGAGATTGGCACTCATGACTGCCCCACCCATCGAGTCGTAATACAACTGCTGCGAAAAACCGCCTGCAAGAAAGAGGTTGCGAAGCGGCGTCTTCTGGGTTGGACGGTATTGTTCCATCCCTGGCAGTGGCGCATAAACAGAGCTTGGAATCTTCACCAGGGTTGATTTCAGAATCCTTGCCCCTTTTGATGTCTCGGGGTAGCAGTTTCGCACGCTCATATCGACAAGCCGGATAATTTCCTCTTTTGAGAGCCCCATAAGATTTTTGGCTGGCGCGACGCAGAACTCAAAGCGGGTTTTGCCGATGAAGGGTTCTCCCCTGAGCGTCCGGTACTCTGGAGTGGTACAGGCGAGGTTGGCATAGACCGGAATAACGCCATCGGGTGAAAAGAGGACGTTATCGGTGGAGGTAATCTCCTTGTCGTACCAAATCTGAACAGAGATAACCGGCACCCCTTCAAGATTTTGAAGTCTGCTGAAAAAGGGATCATGCTGTTTCAGATTTTCGGGCAGTACCCTGTTCAGATTATGAATCGGCAAAGCACAAAGATAATAGTCAGCGGTCAGGATCTCGCCATTGCGGAGCTCGACCCCCTTGATTTCGTGACCATCAAAGAGCAGCTCTTCAATAGCCACTCTGTTTTTGAACGTTACGCCTCTTGAGGCCGAGTAATCGATAAGCGGCTGGTGGAGATACTCTTGCGGGGATCCTTTCAGAAAGCCCATACATGAGGCTTCGGGAATGCGGTAGAAGGTCTCGGTAACATCCAGAATTATCTTTGCGGATATCTCTTCGGGCGGAATAAACTTGAGTGCCAGTGCCATGGGGCGGAACATGGTATCCATCAGCCTTTTACCGAACTTTTTCTCCTCGGCCCACTCTGAAAAGGTGAGATGATCCTGCGTTGGCGGGTATTTATCCTTTTTAAGCGCAAGAGGAATGAGGGATTTCGCAAAAGCGGCCATTTCACCAAAGGTAAAGTAGCCGTTTTTAATAATGGCTGGCAGCAGGTGAAGCGGACTGGGAAGCTGCCAGGTGTTGAAGGTGAAATTACCACCGCCTGCCAGGGTATAGGTCAATCGATGATCTTTCCATAACACGGCATGATCGGTCTTGATCTCTTTCATGAGGTCATAGAGCACACTGTAGGCACCAAAGAAACAGTGGGTGCCTGATTCGACCCAGTCACCCTCTTCATCTTTCCATGAGGAGACCTTCCCTCCGAATATCTCTCTTTTTTCAAGCACCTTGACCTGAAACCCCTTGTCTGTCAACCGTTTTGCTGCGGTGAGACCGGCAAGGCCTCCGCCAAAAATCAGGACTGACTTTTTTTCTGAACTCATTACTTCGGAATTGAAAACGGAATTTGTAATAATTTCTACACCACGGTACGCCCTTCCATCGATCGCGACAGGGTTGCTTCGTCAATAAATTCAAGTTCTGCCCCAACAGGTATGCCTCGAGCTATTTTAGTGACATGAAGACCAAGTGGTTTGAGAAGTTTGGTAAGATAAAGAGCGGTTGTTTCGCCCTCTATGGTAGGGTTCAGGGCAAGAACAACCTCCCTGACTCCAGGGCTCTCCTGCAGGGCGAGCCGGGCAAGCAGTTCCCGAACCTTGATATCATCTGGCCCGACTCCGTCAAGGGGTGAAATGACGCCATGAAGAACATGATAAAGCCCTTTGTAGTAGCCGGTTTTCTCAAAAGCGAGCATATCGACGGGCGATTCAACCACGCAGATGACTGTTCGGTCACGCGCCTTGCTGGTACAGACCACGCAGGGATCCGTACCGATATCAGTGATATTCTGGCATACCGAACAGCGAATAACCTTGTCTTTCACCTCAAGCAGTGCGCGGGCGAGCTTTTCAGCCTCGGCTCTCGACTCATGCAAAATATACATGGAGAGCCGCTGGGCAGTTTTTCGCCCGATGCCCGGAAGTTTGGAAAATTCATCAATCAGGCCATCAAGGGCAGCCGAAGTATAACGCATAAAGTTTTATTGACCGAGATTCAGGTTTTTGAGCATATCCGCAGGATTTATCATCCCGCTGGTCACTTTGGATATCTCCTCCTGTGCAAGTCGGGCAGATTCGTCAAGTGCATTGTTTGTCGCCGCCAGCACAAGATCCTGAACCATTTCATGATCGTCCATGATGTCGGGATCGATAGTGAGGCTAAGGAGTTTCTGCTTGCCGCTGACGCTCACTTTCACCATCCCTCCTCCGGCTTCGCCATAAGCGACTATCTTTTCAAGCTGTTTCTGCACATCCTGCATCTTTTCGCCAGCCTGCTGGATCTGCTTCATCATATCACCCAAATTTGGCATTGCCATTGGTTATTTTCTCCTGTGCGTTATAAAATTGCGTTTCACCATGCCACCATTTCACCATGCCACCCGTTTCACAGGGCTTCGCCCTGTGATGGTATATTTCGCCCCTGCGGGGCTTGTTGCTCGGCTTAACACTTTCTGCGAAGAGCAAGATAAATTTTTTCAAGAATGTCTGCGGTTGTCAGCTTGTATTTTTCCATAAGATCATCGGCTTTTCCGGATTCACCGAACTGGTCTTCGACACCCACCATCTCAATCGGCACCGGAATAGTGAGTGCACAGACATGGGCGACAGCATCTCCAAGACCATTATGGAACTGGTGCTCTTCAGCGGTAACAATGGCGCCGGTGTCGTTGGCTGCGCAGACAATGGCCAGCGTATCGATCGGCTTGATGGTGTGCATGTTGATAACCCTGACGCTGACTCCTTCTTTTTCAAGAATAAGGGCCGCTTCAAGCGCTTTCCATACCATGATACCGCAGGCAATAACGGTTACATCCTTGCCGGGGTGAAGCTCAATCGACTTCCCAATTTCAAAGCCATCCTCATCGAGTGAGAAATCGGGAACGTTAGGCCGTCCGAAACGGAGATAGACAGGCCCGTCATGCTTGATGACCGCTTTTGTTGCGCGAACAGTTTCACTGTAATCAGCAGGGACAACAACGGTCATTCTCGGCAACCCGCGCATCAGCCCGATATCCTCAAGAATCTGGTGGGTCGCACCATCTTCGCCCAGAGTCAGGCCAGCATGTGAGGCGCAGATCTTGACATTGAGGTTGGAGTAACAGACCGACTGGCGGATCTGGTCATACACCCTGCCAGTGGCAAAGACGGCGAAACTCGCTGCAACCGGTATTTTGCCTGTTGTGGCCAGACCGGCAGCCATGGAGATCATGTTGGCCTCAGCAATCCCTGTCTGGATAAAACGGTCAGGAAAAGCATCACGGAACAAATTCATGTTCAAAGAGCCTGTGAGGTCGGCACACAGTGCAACAACTGAACTATTCTCACGTCCGATTTCAAGCAAAGCATCACCAAATCCGGTGCGGGTTGCCTTATTTCCCCGCGAAACGTATTGTGAAGCCGCCGCCCCGATCTTATTTTCTTCCATTACTTCCAGAATAACTTAAATTATAAAAAGTAGTTCCGCCCGGCCTTGCTTGTGCAATAAATTCCGGACCCCATGACCAGCGTTGAATATAAGCATACTGAAATCGCGGTGAAAAAAAAATTAGGTCAAAATTTTTTGACCGACCGCAATATTACAAGAAAAATTGTCGCGCTGTCGGGTGCGGGGCCTGATGATAACCTTCTGGAGATCGGTCCGGGCTTTGGCGCACTTACAAGAGAGCTTGTTTCCTGTTGTCCGTGCTTCACTGTTGTTGAGAAAGATCCAAAGCTTGCGGCTTTCATCCGAACAGAGTATCCACAGCTCAATTTGATTGAGGGCGATTTTCTCCAGACCGACCTTGTATTGCTTTCAAGAGAAAAACCGCTCAGGATAGTTGGCAATATCCCCTACTCTATCACCTCTCCGATTCTTTTCAAACTTCTTGAACACCGACGTTCTGTTCTCTCGGCAACATTGATGATGCAGCATGAAGTTGCCATGCGGATTGTGGCAAAGCCCTCCACAAAGGATTACGGCATTCTTGCCGTTCAGATGCAGGCATTCGCGGACATTGATTATCTCTTCAGGGTTGGACGCAAGGTTTTTCGCCCGCAACCTGGAGTTGACAGCGCCGTAATCCGGATGACACCAAAAAAAATTGACCCGGTCGACAATGCTGATGGATTTCGCCGTTTTGTCCGTACCGCCTTTCACCAGCGCCGAAAGACCCTGTTAAATAATCTCAAAGATATATATAATATTGAGTTGGCAGAAAGCAACACCTTGAAATTGCGTGCCGAGGCGCTCTCAATAGGGGAATTTTTTCAGCTTTTCGCCCAACTTAAACCACGTTCTTAAACAAATGTCCGTTGCTCTGCTCTCTATTTTTTGTTAACATTCGTTTTAATTGAAATAAACTTTACGATTCATGTTCAGCAGCCATCAAACGGTCTGCTTTTTGGTTTATCGTTGCTTCCATCCTCCCTTCGTTTTATTAACTTACTCTTCAGGGGATCACTCTTATGTCGCAGTCCTTTAATACCGTTTATCAGCAATCAATTGAGAACCCGGAAGCTTTCTGGGGAGAAGCCGCTGAAAAACTTCACTGGTATAAGCGATGGAATCAGGTTCTAGACAAGTCTAACCCACCGTTTTACCGATGGTTCGCCGGAGGAATGACCAACACCTGTTATAATGCGCTTGATCGCCATGTTGATGAAGGGCGAGGCAATGAGTTGGCTGTTATTTATGACAGTCCGGTCACAGGCACCAAAGAGCGCTATACCTACCGCGAATTCCGCGATATCGTAGCCCTTTTCGCAGGTGCTCTGCAATCAAAGGGTGTACGCAAGGGTGACCGTGTTATTATTTATATGCCGATGATTCCTGAAGCTGTAGTGGCCATGCTCGCCTGTGCAAGGATAGGCGCCATCCACTCAGTGGTCTTTGGCGGCTTTGCTTCTCATGAACTTGCCGTCAGGATTGACGACTGCAAACCGAAGGTAATCATCTCCGCATCATGCGGCATTGAGCACAACAAGATTATCGACTACAAGCGGTTGCTTGATTTTGCCATTGAGCTGGCTCACTTCAAGCCAGAAATATGTATCATCAAGCAGCGCGACCAGTTAAGGGCAGAGCTCAACGAAGAGCGTGACCTCACCTGGAAACAGTCACTTCTCGGCGCAGAGCCTGCGCAATGTGTTCCGGTTGAATCTTCCGATCCCCTTTATATCCTCTACACTTCAGGAACAACGGGTCAGCCCAAAGGTATTGTGCGCGACCACGGTGGCCACATGGTGGCGTTGCAATGGTCAATGAAGAATGTCTATAATGTCGAACCCGGAGAAGTCTTCTGGGCAGCAAGTGATGTTGGTTGGGTTGTAGGCCACTCATACATTGTGTACGCTCCCCTTCTCCAGGGTTGCACAACCCTGATTTTTGAAGGCAAGCCGGTTGGGACACCCGATCCCGGTACCTTCTGGCGAATTATCAGCGAGTACAACGTCTCGGTACTTTTTACCGCACCAACCGCATTCAGGGCTATCAAAAAGGAAGATCCAAACGGCAGATACATCAAAAATTATGATCTTTCAAACTTCAGGACACTCTTTCTTGCGGGAGAACGTGCCGATCCCGATACGGTAAAATGGGCCGAAAAGCAGCTTAATGTGCCGGTTATCGACCATTGGTGGCAGACGGAGACGGGATGGGCCATTGCGGCAAACTGCCAGGGGATTGATCCGGGTCCGGTCAAGTATGGTTCAGCATCAAGGGCAGTTCCTGGCTACAATGTTCAGGTTGTCAATGCCGAGCTGGAAGAGCTTGCTGCAGGGCAAATGGGAGATATTGTTGTAAAGCTGCCACTGCCCCCCGGTACAATGCTGACTCTCTGGAAGGCTGACAACCGCTTTGTGGAAACATACATGAAGCAATTCCCCGGCTACTACCAGACCAGCGATGCCGGCTTTATTGATGAGGATGGTTACATTCATATCATGTCGCGTACTGATGATGTCATCAATGTTGCAGGCCATCGACTCTCAACCGGAGCGATTGAAGGAGCCCTCTGTGAGCACCCTGATGTAGCGGAAAGCGCCGTTATTGGTGTTCATGATGACTTGAAAGGCCAGGTTCCACTCGGATTCCTTGTTCTCAAGAACAATGTCGATACTCATCATAACCTTATCATCAAACACGTTATCGAGTATGTCCGGGAAAACATCGGGCCAGTTGCTTCGTTCAAGAGCGCCATTATCGTCGACCGCCTGCCGAAAACCCGTTCAGGAAAAATTCTCCGCAGCACCATGAGGAAAATTGCCAACAGCGAGGAGTACACCATGCCCGCAACGATTGACGAACCGGTAATTCTGGATGAAATCAGGGAGGCGCTCCAGACAATCGGTTACGCAACAAAAAGCAAATCCATTACAAAAGACGCATGATCAAAAAAATTGACCACATAGCGATTGCTGTCCATAACCTTGAAAGCGCACTTGAGACGTTCCGTAACGTTCTCGGGTGCGCCCCCGGGGCAATCAGAATTGAAGAGGTAGCCTCGGAAAAGGTACGGGTGGCATTTATCTCCCTTGGAGAGAGTAAAATTGAGCTGCTTGAGCCTCTCAATGATGAAAGCCCGATCGCAAAATTTCTGGCAAAAAATGGTGAAGGGATGCATCATATTGCCCTTGCAACAGACGACATTGAAAAAGAGAGAGAACGACTTGCGTTGCTCAACATCAATCCTCTTGCTCCGCCAAAAGAGGGGGCTGGCGGGAAAAAGATCATGTTTCTGCACCCGAAAGAGACCAACAAGGTACTCCTTGAATTTGCTCAA
>SESH01058352.1_pt1 | contig 10238 bp, 4 predicted proteins | sample 3171561 | NCBI WGS metagenome assembly SESH01 (sample SAMN10866947, study PRJNA518727) | freshwater metagenome | biome: subpolar coniferous forest; feature: holomictic lake; material: water; isolation source: holomictic Lake 442 2011 16.5 m and 2014 13 m | place: Canada: near Kenora, Ontario
CGCCGCCTTCCTGCCGCGCGACCGCGTGGCCCAGATCTGCGTAGGCGCGCCGCTGGCCGCCGAGGGCGTGGCCCTGATCGCCGATATCTCCGGGTTCACGCCACTCACCGAGCGCCTGGCCCGCGAGTTGAGCCCGGCCCGTGGCGCCGAGGAGCTGACCCGCGCGCTCAACGGCGTGTTCGCCCCGCTGATCGGCGAGGCCCGCCGCTTTGGCGGCAGCGTGATCAAGTTCGGCGGCGACGCCCTGATCGTCTGGTTCCCGCGCCAGCCCCAGGGCCGACGCGCGACGCTGATCCGCCGATCCCTGGCCGCTGCCGCCGGCATGCAGGCCGCCATCGGTCGCCACGGATGCGTCGCCACCCCCGCCGGTGCCTTCACCCTGACGATGAAGATCGGCATGGCCTACGGCCCGGCCCTGCGCCTGCGCCTCGGCGATCCCACCCTGGGCTACGAGGATGTGATCGGCGGGGCGACCCTCGACCGTATGGCCGAGGCCGAGCACCACGCCGGCCCCGGCGAGATCATCCTCGACCCGGCCGGGATCAGCGGCGTCGCCGACCTGGCCCTGGTGCATGAGGATCGCGGCGGCCTGCTGGTGGTGGGCGGGCCGCGCTGTAGGGTGGCCCCCGCCCGCCACCAGCAGGCCGCGTCGGCGGACGGCGGCACCGAACTGGCCGAGGCTCTGCGGCCCTACCTGCCCGCCGAGGTCTTTGATGCCTTGCGCGACGGGCGCGCCCAGCCGGCCGAACTGAAGCCGGTGGTGAGCATCTTCGTGCAGTTTCAGGGCATCGTCTATGATGACGCGGCGCTGGCCACACCGCGCCTGGCGGCCTACTTCGCGGCGGCCCAGGCCACGGCGGCGCGCTACGGCGGGCGGGTGAACCGGCTGATCACCGGCGATAAAGGCAGCCTGCTGCACGTGATCTTTGGTGCGCCGAGCGCCGTGGAGGAGCAGGATCGGCGGGCGGCCCTGTGCTGCCTGGAGTTGCGCCGGGCCGCCGGCGAGCTAGGATTCATCAGCGCCCAGCGCATCGGCGCGGCGGCCGGGAGGGCCTTCGCTGGCCCGGTCGGCTCGCCGGCCCGCCGCGACTACACCGTGATGGGCGACACGATCAACCTCTCGGCCCGGCTGATGCAGTCCGCCGCTGCGGGGCAGATCGTGCTCGATGGCACGCTGGCCGCGCGGCTGGCCGACGACTTCGCCCTGGAGGATCTGGGCGCGGCCATGCTCAAGGGCAAGGCCGATCCGGTGGCCCGCTTGGCCCTGCTGGGCCAGGCGGCGACGCCCCGGCCGGCGGCCAGGGTCTACGGGCGCGACCTGGAATTGGCGGCCCTGCGCCGCCAATTCGACCTGCTGGCCGGCGGGCATGGTGGGGTGGCCGTGCTGATCGGCGACCTAGGCATGGGCAAGAGCCACCTGCTGGCCGCCCTGCGCGCGTCAGCTGATCTGGGCGGGGCCGATGGCGCTCCCCTGTGGGCGGGCGCGGCGGCGGCGGGCTACGGCCAGCCGCGCAGCGGCGCCCTGCTCGCCGCCGCCCTGCGCGAACTGCTCGGCGTCGAGAGCGCCGACGACCCGGCGGCGGGCCTGGACGCAGCCCTGGCCGACCTGCTGGGCGAGCGGGCGGGCGCATCCGCCCTGCCCTACCTGGCCCGCTTCCTCGGCCTGCCCATGGGCGAGGCTCAGGCCCGCGACCTGGCGGCCCTAGCTGGCGAGAGCTTGCGCTGGCGGGTCTTCGAACTGCTCGGCGAGGTTGTGCGGGCGGCCTGCCGGCACCGGCCCCTGGCCCTGGCCCTGGACGACCTCCAGTGGGCCGACCCGACCTCGCTGGAGCTGCTGGAATCGCTGCTGCCCCTGACGAGCGAGCTGCCGCTGCTGCTCATCCTGGCCTCGCGCCCCGACACGGGCAGCCGGGCCTGGGCGATCTTGGGATCGGGGGCCGGGGACTGGGGATCAGAGGCCGATAAGCCCAAGCGAGAGGCATCGGGTTGCACCCCGATCCCTGATCCCCGATCCCCGATCCCTGGCGCCCTGCGGGTCGATCTGAGCCGGCTTGACGAGACCTCCGCCCTGGCGGTGGTGGCCCAGCACGCCCCCGGCCTGGGCGCGGCGGCGCGGGCCAAGCTGGCCGAGCGCGGCCAGGGCAACCCGCTCTTCCTGGTGGAACTGGCCCGCACGGCGGCGGCCGGCGGGAACCCCGCCGAGCTGCCGGACAGCGTGCAGGGCCTGCTGCTGGCCCAGATCGACCGGCTGCCCGGCGAGCTCCGCGAGACGCTCCAGCTGGCGGCGGTGCTGGGGCCAAGCTTTGCGCCACGGCTGCTGGCGGCCATGGCCGGCCCCGGCGGCGCTGTGGACGCGCGCCTGGAGGCCCTGGAGACGGCGGGCTTCCTGCTGCGGGTCGGCGAGGGCTACGGCTTTCGTCACACGCTGATCCGCGAGAGTGCCTACAGCGCCCTGCTCTACGAGCGGCGACGCGGCCACCACGGCGTGGCGGCGGCGGTGATCGAGCGGCTCTACCCGACCCAACTGGCCGAGCGCTCGGGCGAACTGGCCGAACACTACGAGCGGGCCGAGAACCTCGGCGCGGCGGCGCGCTACCACGGTCAGTCCGCCGACGGTGCCCGCCTGCTCTACGCCAACGCCGAGGCTGAGGTCGGCTATCGCCACGTGCTGGCCCTGCTGGAGCGGTGCGGCTCCGACGATGGCATGCGCGCCCGCACGTACCTCAAGCTGGCCCAGGTGCAGATGAACGCCGGCAACTACGCGGCCGCCCAGGAGCTCTACGATCTGGCCTTTGGCCTGCTGGAAATGGAGGAGGCCCAGCGGCCGGCGCGCGTGGCCCGCCGCGCGCCGGTGTTTCGCATGGGCGCCTATGAGCCAGAGACCCTCGACCCCGGACTGCTGAAGTCGACCGCCGGGCTGGAGATCTTATGCAGCATGTTCGAGGGGCTTGTCGAACTCGATGATGATTTCAATGTTGTCCCCGCCTGCGCTCGGCGCTGGCGGATTGAGGATTCCGGCAGGCGCTACATCTTCGACCTCCGCCCAGGGCTTTGCTGGAGCGATGGCGCGGCCCTCACTGCCCACGACTTCGTCTATGCGTGGCGGCGCAACCTTGATCCGCGCACGGGGGCGAGCCTGGCGTCCCTGCTCGATCTCATCCGCAGGGCCGCCGAGTTTCACGACCACCGATCGCCTCAGTCGGAGCTTGGCGTGCGGGCGATCAATGACCTGACGCTAGAGGTAACGCTTGATGCCCCCAGCGGGTACTTTCTCAGCGTGATCACCGCGCTGATCGCCATGCCTCAGCCCGCCCACCTGGTTGCGCGGCTTGGGCCGGCCTGGGCCAACCCCGCCAATATCGTGTGTAACGGCCCCTTTGTGCTGCATAGCTGGCAGCGCGGGCGCGGGCTCCGGCTCAAGCCAAATCGCTACTACCGCGCCTCGCACGAGGTGAAGCTGGATCAGGTTCACTTGCACTTTTGCGCGCCGCGCGATGAATGGGCGCGGCGCGATACGCTCGACCTGTATCGGGTCGTTGATCGTGACGCGCCGCCCGCCGATCATGCCCGCCAAGTGACTCTTAGCTACCTGGCGACCTATTTTCTGGTGTTTGCATGTGGATCTGCCCCCACCAACAGCCTCCCGCTGCGGCGCGCACTGGCAATGTGCATTGACCGCGAGCGGCTGGTGCGCGACGCCTGGGGCGGGATGCAGGAGGCGGCTACCGGCGGGATCATCCCCGCTGGTATGCCGGGCTACTCGCCCGGGCTGGGCGGTAGCTTCGACCCGGCTGCCGCGCATGCGATCATGGCTGATCGCGCTGAGCGGACACCGATCATCCTGGCCTCGACGATGGGCTTTGGCCAGACGCCAAGGTTTATCCAGCGCGCCTGGAGCGCCCTGTCCGGGCTATCGGTTCAGGTTGTCGAAGATGTGCCGATCGACCAGTTGCTCGCCGGGCTACACGCGGGCGATTACCATGTCGCCCTGATGGGGTGGGAGGCCGAGTACCCTGATCCCAACAGCTTTCTGCACACGCTCTTTTATAGCGGGAGCCCGGTCAACTACTTTGGCTGGAGCAATCCCGCCTACGACAGCCTGGTCGATCAGGCTTCGCGCCATACCGATCAGGCCACACGTATGGCGCTCTACCATCAGGCCGAGCGTATCCTTGTCGCCGATGAGGTGGCGCTTGTGCCGCTCTACTACGAGCGGATGCAGGCGATCCTCGCGAGCACATTCCAGATCGCTCAGGGCAGCCATCTTATTCGCGGCGGGCGGATCAAGCTGAAGCAGATCGTGCCGACGCGCTGGCGTTAGCGGTCCACCAGCGGCAAGAATACCTGGATTATGAACACGCTGATGCCGGGATCGACGCGCAGCCCGCTGAGGCTGTTGCCGATCAGGTAGACCGTCGCCGTGCCGCTGCTGCCGCTCGGGCGGGTGATGCAGAGGTCGTCCGTGCCACCGGCACCGCTGTTGGCGCTAAACGTATTGTTGCGCAAAGTGACCGTGCCGCTGACCATGACAATCTTCCCGCCGCCGCAGTCGCCGGTGGCGCTGTTGCGCTGCACGGTGGTGTGCGTGATGCTCACGCTGCTGCCGCCGCGCACCGTGATCGCGAAGCCGCCACCGTCGCCCCCGGCCGAGAGATCCTCGAACAGGCTGTCGCGGATCGTCAGGTGCGCGCCGCCGTCGATGTCGAGGTAGAGCCCGCCGCCGTCCCCCGTGGCCCCGACCGGATCGCTGAGGAAGAAGTCGGGCCGAAACGCGCTGTTGTCGATAACGACCGTCGCCCCGCTCAGTTTCGGGCTGCCCACCCCGCCAACCACCCGCATGCCGCCGCCATTGCCGCTGATCTGGCTGGTACTGAGGGTGTTAATGCTGCGCACCGTTAGGCTTGTCACGCCCTTGTCAACACTGAGCGCCGGGGTGGTGTTATCGCCGCGCAGCCCGCTGCGGTCGGCGGCGTTATAGGTCAGCCCGGCGGCGAGCATAGCCGCGCGGCTGGTGAAGACGCCGGTGCTGTTGCCGCCGCAGTCGAAGTTCGGTGCCGACCAGCCCCCCTCGATCTCCATGTTCACCGCAATAACCGCGCCGTTCACATTTCGGCCAAAGTCAGCCTCATAGAGCGGGGTGTAGATATCGTCGGCGGTCGCGTTGGTAATAATCGTGTCGGGGCTGTTGGCACAGCCCGGCCCCCCAGCCTTGAACGCGGCCAACGCCGACCCGGCGCTGGCGAGGAACAGCCCAACAATAATCAGTGCGATCAGGTTGCGTGCGCGCATGGGATCACCTCCATCGGTGATGGCGCGGCGCCGGAGGGGATGTCGGTTGGAGGGGGGGGGGCGACGCGGGGCGGTTAGAGTCTGGCCATCATAGCATGTCGGGGGGGCAAAAAGGGGCGGCGCGGGAGGAATCCCCCGCGCCGCCCTTCCGTCCACTCAACAATCTGCGGTTGGGCAGCCCTGACCCCGCCTCGCCCTTAAAGGCAGAGGGGGCTGAGGGGTGAGGACCGTTCGGCGGCAAACGGTCAAGCTGCCACGAACCTCGCCTAATACAGGAACATCGGCTTGCCAAGCAGGTGGGTCATGTGCGGGCGATACTCCTGCACATCGTAGAGCTCGCGCACGGCCACGCGCTTGACGCTCTGGGTGGGCATGTCGGCCGAGACGGTCGTGTAGACGCCGTTCTGGAGGGCGACCATCAGGCCGCTGTGGCCGCGCTCAAGCTCCTGGATCGCCAGGTTGCCGTAGGAGGTGGCCACCATGCGGTCGAGCGAGTCGGGGGCACCGGCGCGCATCAGGTAGGCCAACTGCTGGTTGACCACGTCCACGCCGCTGATCTTCTTGATCGCGTCGCCGACGATCGAGCCGATACCGCCGAGCTTCTTGTGGCCGTAGGCATCCTCCTGGCCGTACTCCGTCACCTGCCCGCCAATCATGCTGGCACCCTCGGACACCACCACCACCGCGTAGTTGCTGGGGTTGGTCTTGCGATCCTCCAGCAGCATCCCGGTCAGCCGCTCGACATCGAAGGGTACCTCGCTGATCAGCGCCCGGTCGGCATCGGACAGGTACGCCGCGATCAGGGCCGTTTCGCCGCTGTTGCGCCCGAACAGCTCGACCACGGCGATGCGCTCGTGGCTGCCGGCGGGCGTGCGCAGGGCGTTGATAAACTCGACGCTGCGTGTGATCGCGGTGCTGAAGCCGATACAGTAGTCGGTGCCGAAGACATCGTTGTCCATCGTCTTGGGGATGGAGATCACGCGGATACCCTCTTTGAAGAGGCGCACCGCAAACGAGAGGGTGTCGTCGCCGCCGATCGGGATGAGCGCGTCGAGCTTGAGTTTCTCGATGGCGCGCAGCACGTGATCGGTGCAGTCAACCGTCTTGTTGTCGCCGAAGCTGTAATTAGCCGTCAGGAAATCCGGCAGACCTTCCTTCCGCACCTTCTGCGGGTTCGTGCGCGAGGTGTGCAGGTGGGTGCCGCCGTAGCGATCCAGGGTGCGGACATCAAGCTTCGTCAGCGGCTCGACCCACTCGCGCTGCTCCCCCTCGGGGATATCAATCTGGTAGTTGAGTAGACCCGCCCACCCCCGCCGGATGCCAAGCACGTCCCAGTTATTCATCGCGGCGCGGTTGACTACCGCCTTGATGCATGGGTTGAGCCCAGGGACATCACCTCCACCCGTCAGAATGCCGATCCTCATGGTGAGAACTCCTCTGTCTTGCTGTGATCGGGCGGCCGACTTGGTCGCCCGGTGTATTACTATCATGCCACAGTTTGCTGGCGTTCGGTGGACTCAGGGCTGGGGTCTGCTCACGGCTCGGGCTGATAGTTGAGCGTATAAACCACATCGCGCAGCGCCATCCACCACTGCTCACGCGGGCGAGCGGCCTCGGCCTCCATCATGCGTGGCATGTCCTCGATATTGAGGATCTGCACCCTGCCGCTCTTATAGCCGATGAAGGCTCCGTTGGCCTCGCCGTGGCCGCCGTGTTCGGTCAGGAAGTCGATACAGCGCACGGCCAGGCGAGTGGCCTGGATGCGGTCGAAGGGCGAGGGGTCGCCGCCCTGCTGAAGGTGGCCGAGGATGGCCTGGCGCACCTCGAACAGGTCGCCGCCCTCCTCCTCGAAGAGCGCGCAGATAAAGCCGGTCGTGTAGATCGGGTTCGCCTTCTCGTTGCGGATCACCAGGCTCAGGCGTCTGCCGTGCTTAAACCAGTTGCCCATCTGCTCAACATCGTGCTCCAGGTCGCGCAGGGTAATGCCCTCTTCGGGGATATAGACTCGCTCGGCACCGCTGGCGAGGCCGCTCATCAGGGCCAGGTAGCCGCAGGTGCGGCCCATCACCTCGACCACAAAGCAACGCCGCGAGGCGACGGCGCTCTGCTTGATCCGGTCGACCGCCTGGACGATATTGTTGAGGGCGGTGTCGGCCCCGATGCTCAACTCAGAGCCGGGCAGGTTGTTATCGATGGTTGCCGGCAAACAGATCGTCGGGAGGTTGAAGGCCGGGAAGGTATGCCGCTCGGTGTGGAGCTTATGGCACGCCTGGTAGCCGGTCCAGCCGCCGATCATCAGGATACCGTCGATATTGTGGCGCTCGATATTGCGGGCGATCTGGTAGAGCTCGGCACCCTGGGGAATCTTGCGGTTGGTGCCCAATTCGGCACCGCCGAGCGTGGCCCAGCCGCTCACGCTTATCCAGTCCATCTCGTGGATGTCGCCGTCGATCAGACCCTGGAAGCCGCTCCGCACGCCGAGCATCACGTGGCCCTGGTCGATACAAAGGCGCACCGCCACGCGCACCGCCGTGTTCATGCCCGGCGACGGCCCGCCCGAGTGCAGCACCGCCAGGCGCAGGGGGCGCGGGGCGCTGTGGCCCTTGGGCGGCTGTGACTTCACCAGGGTGCCGAAAGTGCGCAGCGCCTCGCTAAAGCTGCCGCCGCGCAGGGCCATGGCCCGCTCGTAGGTGTGCGAGGTGATCGCCTCAGCCACGGCGCGGGTGTCGGTTACGCAGGCCATCAGCGGCACGTGGGTGATGCGATTCTCACGCATACCGATCAGCTGCGGCTCGCGCTCGGGGGTGGCGCTGATCAACTCAAGCACGGCGGTGTGGCCGAGCAGCGTGCTCATCCAGCGGTCGAAGGCGCTGGGCGCGCCGCCGCGCTGCACGTGGCCGAGGATGGTCACGCGGGTGTCCTCGCCGAGGCGATCCTCAAGCAGGTGTTTGATCTGGTCGGCGGTGATCGGGTTGCCCTTGCGGTCGCGGGCACCCTCGGCCACCACCACGATGCTATCGCGCCGCCCGCTCTTGCGCCCGGCCTTAAGCACCTCGCAGACGTGGCTCTCCCAGTCGTCCATCTCGGGGGGCAACTCGGGGATGAAAACCCAATCGGCACCGCCAGAGATCGCGCCCATCAGAGCCAGGTAGCCGCAGTTGCGGCCCATCACCTCGATCACAAAAGTGCGCTGGTGACTGGCCGCCGTAGAGCTGATCGCGTCGAGCGCCTCGGTGATCCGGTGCAGGGCCGTATCGGCACCGATGGTCATATCGGTGCCGCAGAAGTCGTTATCGATGGAGCCGACGATGCCGACGATGCCGAGGAAAGGATGGCTGGCAGCAGTCGCGGCGCTGATCCGGCCCTCGGCCACCAGTTCGGCCAGCAACTCGGGCCACTCCTGGCGAAACATATTCGCCCCGGTGAGGCTGCCATCGCCGCCGATCACCACGAGGCGGTCGATACCGAGGGCCAGCAGGTTGGCCGTAGCCTGGCGACGGCCCTCGCGGGTGCGGAACCCGGCGCTGCGCGCCGTGCCGATCACCGTGCCGCCCTTGTGCAGGATGCCGCCTACGTCCTCCCACTCCATGCGCCGGATCAGCGCCCCGCCATCGATCATCCCCTGGTAGCCCTCGTAGATTGCGTACACCTCGCAGCCGCAGCTGATCCCGGTACGAACCACGGCCCGCACCGCCGAGTTCATCCCCGGCGCATCCCCGCCGCTGGTCAGCACGCCGATACGCAATTTCGCTTGCACGGTCATAAAAATCTTCCTAGTCTCGCCCCACCGAGGCCATTAGCGAAGAGGGTTTTCGGCATGACAAAGCCCTCCCTGGCCATCTCACCGCTCAGGCAGGGAACATCCCACTGATCGACTCGTGGGTGTAGATCCGCCGGATCGCCTCGGCGAAGAGCGATGCCACCGAGACGACCTCCATCTTCGGCGAGAGCTGCACCGGCTGGGTTTCGATAGTATCGGTAAAGAACAGCTTCTTCAGCGGGCTGCGGTCGATCTTCTCGATCGAGCTTGGGGTGAACACGCCATGGGTCACCATGGCGTAGACCTCAAGGGCACCGGCCTCCATAAGGCGGCGGGCCACCTCGGCGAGGGTACCCCCCGTGATCGTGAAATCATCGACGATCAGGGCCGTCTTGCCACCGACATCGCCGATGATCTCCAGCACCTCGGCATGCTCGCTGTGGTCGGGGCGCTCCTTATTAGCGATGGCCAGGGATGCCCCCAGGGATGCAGCGTAGCGCCGGGCCGCCTTGACAAACCCGGCATCAGGCGAGACGACCACCAGGTTAGGCAGGCTCATGCTGCGCACGTGATCGCAGAGGGCCGGCATAGCGTACAGGTTATCCACCGGGATGCGGAAGAAGCCCTGGATCTGCGGCGCGTGCAGATCCATCGTCACCACCCGGTCGGCCCCCGCCGCCTCGATACAGTCGGCGCAGACGCGGGCGCGGATGCTCACGCGAGGCTCATCCTTCTTATCGCCCTTAGCGTAGCTGAAGTAGGGGATGACGGCGGTGACCGAGGCGGCGCTGGCCCGGCTGAGGGCGTCGATCCAGAAGAGCAACTCCATAAAGCTATCGTTGGTAGGGAAGACGGTACTCTGGATGACGAACGCCTCGCGGCCACGGACATTCTCAAGTACGCGCACGAACGTGTTACCCTCAGAGAAGATCTTCGTCTCGCTCTTGCCCGGCATCGTGTTGAGGTGGGCGCAGATACGCTCGGTGAGGCCGAGGCTGCTGCTCCCAGCAAAAATGACGACATCTTCGAATCCCATAGCGATCCTCCGGGTCGGACGGTTTTCCGGCGGCTAGTATAGCACCGTTTGGATCGCGGACTCCGCGCCCTTCGCGCCCTCCGCGTTCGTGTCATTCGCGCCACTTCGCGCCCTCCGCGATCCAAACGTTCGCGCGCCCTCCGCGATCCAAAC
>SESH01045563.1_pt1 | contig 10233 bp, 10 predicted proteins | sample 3171561 | NCBI WGS metagenome assembly SESH01 (sample SAMN10866947, study PRJNA518727) | freshwater metagenome | biome: subpolar coniferous forest; feature: holomictic lake; material: water; isolation source: holomictic Lake 442 2011 16.5 m and 2014 13 m | place: Canada: near Kenora, Ontario
TTCCAGAGAGCTGCACGCCTGATAGTCGGCCGGACGGTCGGCCCGGTTTTGTGGCTTGGCGTCATTGGCTACTTCTCCTTTTATGCCGTACACGGCGAACGTGGCCTGTTGTCAATGCGGCAGCTGCAGACCGAGGTTGAGCAGTCAAGGGGCGCGCTAGCCGTCGCGCGAGATGAGCGGCAAAGGCTAGACCGCCGGACTAAGCTGCTACGCTCCGACAGTCTTGACCTTGATATGTTGGATGAGCGGGTACGCGAGATGCTCAACAAGAGCCGTGCCGCTGACGTCATCATTATGCTACCGCCGCGCCGCGACGGCAATTCGGGAGCCAAGTCGCGCTCTGTTAATTGACGTCTGGCAATTGACACGCCGGACATTTGACACCGTGCATTTGATAGCAGATGGGCCGATTTTTGGCTAGCTTGGTGGGCACCCGGCGCTTATGCATGGGCGGCCGACATAATCATCCAAGGTTGAAGTTCATGAGCATCTGTCACTGCGGTACCGGCCGCGATTTCGACGAGTGTTGCGGTCCCTGTCTGTCAGGTGCGGCTCCGGCACCGACTGCGGAAGCGTTGATGCGCTCACGCTACACGGCCTTTGTCACCGCCGATATCGATTACCTGGAAAACTCTTTATTGCCTGAAGTTAGGGGCGATTTGGACCGTGACCATATCAGCAATTGGGCAAAGAACAGCACCTGGCTCGGCCTTGAAGTGCTGTCAACCAGTGGTGGCGGCGTCGATGACGACAGCGGCATGGTTGAGTTTTCCGCGAGCTTTCGCACCGGGGGGCGGGAGCTTCAACACCATGAGATAGGACGCTTCACCAAGCTCGACGGCCGCTGGTACTACAAGGATGGCGACCTAGTTAAACAGCAACCGCGCGTTGTGACCAAAATCGGCCGCAACGATCCTTGTTCATGTGGCAGCGGCAAAAAACACAAGAAGTGTTGCGGCGGCGCGGTAGCGTAGAACCAGCCAACACGCGCCGCTATTTAGAATACTGGACCATGGCGGGCATTTATTCGGAGGGGTTCTTGCCGTTGAGGCGCGCAACCAGAGTCCTCAGATAGGCCCGGTCTATGTCGGCCAACTCGTTGGATGCAATGTCGGTGCGCAAATCGAGCAATTCACGGCGCGTCTCCGCCGCAAGGCCAGTGCGAGCCAGCAACGAATCGAGCAGGGCTAGTTCCTCGGCATAGAGAGCAGCCAAGCCGGGCGGCACCGGGTCTTGCTGTTCGAAGGAGTGGTCGCCGTGGCGGTCGCTGATTTCAAAGTCGCCTGGAACGGCATCAGCGTCACCATCGGTGTCACCATCGGTGTTTGGACCTTGATCCAGCAAAGCGTCCCATTCAAGTCCGGCATCGGTGATCCGTCGGTGGATATCTCTGGCGGCCGCCAGGGCATCGGCGCTGCTATCTGCGCCCAATTGCTCCAGCAATGCTATGAAGCTGGCTCGGTCCAGGTACGGCATGGGCGGTGTTCCTCATCTGATGGTCGCGCTGTTGGCCTTCGGTGTGGATATCGCCATTAATGCCGACATGCTAGAGTGCCTGCAGCCGCTTGGCAATAACGGAGCCGGATCATGCCGACCTTTGATGTCGTTTCCAAGACCGATGTTAACGAAGTTGAAAACGCGCTCGACGGTGTGCGACGCGAGGTCGCCCAACGCTTTGATTTTAAGGGCGCAAAGTGCTCAATCGATCGGACCGAGAACATCGTCACCATATTAGCCGATGACGAACTTAAATTAAAACAAATGCATGAGCTGCTGCGCGTCCATTTGACTAGGCGTAAGCTGGATGTCGGTGCCCTTGAATTCGGCCGGGTTGAAAAGGCCGCCGGCAACAGCGTGCGCCAAGAGGTGACTGTCCGTCAGGGTGTCGACAAGGACATGGCCAAACAGATTGTCAAGGCTGTAAAGGACAGCAAGCTTAAGGTTCAGGTCGCCATCCAAGGCGACGAGCTGCGAGTTACCGCCAAAAAAATCGATGATCTTCAGGCCGCTATTCGTTTGATTCGCGAGTTGAAGATTGAACAACCTCTGCAATACCTGAACTTCAGAGATTGACGCTACATCCCAGCTTCGTGCATCACGATTTCACTATATCACAAAGCTTATGTAGCGTGATCGGCTCCGCCCGTTAACACAAGAGCTGTTGGACACAAACCTAGTGGATTTAATGTCGGAGGGCACGCCGAGCAATGAAAGATACTCACACATCTCCAACACCCGATGCTCTCACGCCACATGATCGGGCGGCCCTTGAGTTGCTGATCTATGCTATCCGTTTGCAACCGGGCAAGGGTGAAGAGGAACTGGTGCTGGCTGTAAATATGCTGCGCAAGTACATTGACGACCCAACGGCCAAAAGGTTCGCGATGGCAAAGCTTGCGTTTGATGACATTGACTCCGATATCAAAAAAAGCATTCACCACGACGCAGATGAACTGGCCGTTAAGACTGCGTCCGAGATGCACGCCCGCGCCTCGCTCAAGCACCTAGCCACCAAGCTGGCGACGCCCCCGCCTGATGCTTGGTCCAAACTCGAGTCGAAGGTCGAAGCGGAAGCCAGGATCAAAAAAAAGTTCCAAACACCGCTGCTGTCAAACCTGCATAGGGATTAATTAACGTCAAGGCGCGGTGTCGATAAAACGGCGCGTTTCGCCTTCCAGGACTGCGGCCGTTAAACGGCCGGTGGCATAGGCCCCGGTGTCGACGCCAATGCGATTCGGGAGCGACTCGGCTTCCATGGCGATGGTGTGGCCGTGAACCACGACCACCCCATGGTCATGCGAGGAATGGAGGAACGCATCACGAATCCATACCAAATCATCGACACTCTGATCGGCCAGCGCCACTCCGGGACGGATGCCCGCATGTACGAACAGGTAGGTACCGATCACCACATAGGGGGCAAGGCCGCGCAGGAATGCTAAATGGGTCGAAGGTAGGATGTCGCGAAGCTGGGCTTGTACCATGGCCAGTCTTTGGCGCGGAGGTACATCCACCGGCGGTCGCACCTTATAACTTAGCAGAGTGTTGATCCCGCCATAGGTCAGCCATCCCGGCCCGGCCATCAGGTCATCCAGAAAGTTGATCATGGTGGCCTCGTGATTGCCACGAATAAAGTTAGTCTCAAATTCAGGGAACGGGTTACTGAGCAGACATTCTATCACCGCCTTGGTCTGGGAACCGCGATCGATATAATCGCCAAGGAAGACAACCCGGCAGCGACCACCGCGCTGAAGACTGGCCGCATCAGCGTGAATGCGGGCGATCAGTGTTAGCAGCAGGTCGAGTCGGCCGTGGATATCGCCAACGGCATAAACTCGCAGCCCCGGTGCCAGCAGACCGCGAGTCGGTTCATTTCTGCCGCTGGGCCGGCGCGGAACAATTGTATTCACGTGTCCTCGATCGGGATGCGCGAGCGTGTCCATGACTATAGCATATAATTGTGATTGATACCGCTGTGCAAGGCCATGGCCCTGGATTAGGCATTAGGTTGCCGTCCCGCCTACTGTCAGAGCGTCGAGCCTTAATGTTGGTTGGCCCACTCCCACCGGCACACCTTGCCCATCCTTGCCGCATACACCGACGCCGGGGTCTAGCTTGCCGTCATTTCCAATCATGCTTACTCGGGTTAACACGTCGGGGCCATTGCCGATCAGGGTAGCGCCCTTGACCGCCGGGCCGATCCTACCGTTTTCGATAAGATAGGCTTCGGATGCAGTGAAAACGAACTTGCCGGAGGTGATATCAACCTGGCCACCGCCGAAATTAGCTGCGTACAGTCCGTTTTTGACCGAGGCGATGATCTCTTCGGGGGAGTGTGAGCCATTGCGCATGATGGTATTAGTCATGCGCGGAATCGGGCGGTGGGAAAAACCTTCGCGGCGGCCGTTTCCGGTCGGCTTCATGCCCATAAGGCGGGCGTTCAACCGGTCTTGCATGTAACCCACCAGCACACCATCCTCAATCAGCGTGGTGCATTGGCTTGGTGTGCCTTCATCGTCTACGCTAATCGAGCCGCGCCTGTCCGCCAGACCGCCATCATCGACCACCGTCACTCCCGCCGCCGCGATGCGCTGGCCGAGTAGGCCGCTGAAGGCGGAAGTCCCCTTGCGGTTGAAGTCGCCTTCAAGGCCGTGGCCGATCGCTTCATGCAGCAGAATGCCGGGCCAGCCCGGTCCCAGCACCACAGTCATCTCGCCGGCCGGGGCCGGTTGCGAACCCAAATTGACCAGGGCCTGACGCAAAGCTTCATCAACCTGGAACCGCCAATCCAACTCCTTCATGACATGCTCATAGCCATAACGGCCGCCGCTGCCGGAACTGCCATGTTCCATTCGCTCGCCATCGGCGCAGATTACCGAAACGCTGAGGCGAACCAGCGGCCGCAAGTCGGCAACTCGGCAACCATCGGCACGGATAATCTGAACTGCCTGCCATTCGGCGAACATGCCGATGCTGACTTGCCTTACTCGGGAGTCGAGGGAGCGGGCATAGTCGTCAATGTCGGCCAGCAACTTGACTTTGGCCGCGAACGGAACCGGGAGCAGTGGATTGTCTGGCGAATAAAGAATGCGGTTGGTACCTATCGGCGGTTCGAATACCGCGCTGTTGCCAGCATAGCCAGCATGAACGGCCTTGACGGTGGCTCCCGCCCGCCTCAGGGCATCCTCGGCCAAGATCGAGGCGTGGGCGTAACCGGTGGCCTCGTCCGCCACGGCACGCAGACCGAAGCCGTTGGCGGTGTCGTAACTGGCTTTCTTGAGCCGGCCGTCGTCCCAGGAAAAGCTTTCTGACTGAGAATATTCCAGGAACAATTCGCCGTCGTCGGCGGAGGCCAGCGCGTCAGCAATGATTGCCTCGGTCTTGATCAGGTCGAGTCCGGCGCGATTGAAGAACAGATCGTCGGTAACTGAAAGGCTGCTCACGGGGCTGCTCACAGGGCTGCTTCGGGGTGGGTAAGCCGGTACGGTGACGTTTCAAGCCGGCGGCCGAAATTAGTAAACGATTTTACCGATTCTTGATAGTAGCATCAATAATTAGGTGAGCAATGCCCCACCCGGTCTATGATCCTGGCTAAACTTATAACCCGCCCGATGAGCACTGTGGCTACCTTCAAGTCATCCATTGGCCGTCGGGCGGCTGGGGCTATTTTCCGACCTACACGCTAGGGGCCACCACCGGCCGGACTCTTGACCACGGGATTTATCATCGCCACACACACCACTACTCGAGTCGCTCGCCCGGATAAACGCCCCAGACCTCGGAGCATTTAAGCCAGCCACGGTAGCCACCGGCGTCGACCTCGCACCAGTCATCTTTAACGTGCAGCAACGGGGCGACAACCCCGGGTTCCACACGGGCGACCGCGCGGGAAGATAGCACAGGTTCACGGTGCAGCGTTCTTATCACGCCTATGATTAACACTGAGCGCTTGGGCGAAAGCATGCCCTGCATGACCCAACCATCCGCCCCCTCGCGATCCCTGATACGACGCCAAGTGTCAAACTCGGCCGTTACCTCCATCGGCATACCGCGGCGAGAGAACACCCATTGAATAGGATATTGGGTAGAGGGGCCGGTGCGGGCGTTGATCTCGTTGGAGCGGATTGAAACAAAGCGCGGCACCGGCAGGCCGCTGACCTTGATCGCGCTGGCGGATCCCGGCGGTCCCTTCATTCCCGGCGAGAGGGCGGCCGGGGCCTGCTCCTCAGGACCATCCGAGTCCTCGGCGAGTGCGTCCGGCGACCATGGTGCTAGCAGAGCAGTCAGGCAGCAGGCGGCGGCGGCGAATGCGACTATTTTGCGGCGAACACCGAACAAAATTTGTTCCCGTTAGGTGGTGGTGAAATGGGGCGATTGGCGAGTATATAAGGACGCTCCGCCATCGCCGGTCAAGGCCGTTACATCCTTGCCAAGTTTTTCGGGGCAACGTGGGGGGCACGTATTAGTAGACAAGGCGGTGCGCCGCTTGGTATCTCATAATTTAGTGAATATAGAGGGTCGCAAGATGCCTGAGAAGAAGAAACCCCTGGTCGTCGTCACCCGGAAACTCCCGGACGTCATCGAGACTCGGATGATGGAGCTGTTCGATACGCGGCTCAATCAGGACGATGCGATCATGAGCCCGCTTGATTTGATTGAGGCGGTCCGCACTGCCGAGGTGCTGGTTCCAACCGTCACCGACCGCATCGATGCTCGGTTGCTGTCACAGGCTGGGCCGCAGCTGCGTTTGATCGCCTCGTTCGGGACCGGTGTTGACCACATCGACCTCAAAACTGCTCGCCAGCGCGGCATCACAGTCACTAACACGCCGGGCGTGCTGACCGATGACACCGCCGACATGGCCATGGCGCTTATTCTGGCCGTCTCCCGGCGCATTGCCGAGGGTGAGCGGTTGGTCCGCTCCGGCACCTGGAAGGGCTGGGGACCGACTACCATGCTCGGCCACCGGCTGTGGGGTAAGCGGCTTGGGATCATCGGCTTGGGTCGAATCGGCCAAGCGTTGGCCAAGCGCGCTCGTGGCTTCGGTCTGACCGTGCATTACCACAACCGCCGCCGCGTCCATATCGACATCGAGTCCGAGCTTGAGGCGACCTTTTGGGAAAGCCTCGATCAAATGCTGATGCGGATGGACATCATCTCGGTCAACTGTCCGCATACCCCGGCGACGTTCCACTTATTGTCGGCCCGGCGGCTGCAATTGCTGCGTCCGCACTGTGTGGTTGTCAACACCTCGCGCGGTGAGATCATCGACGAGAATGCACTGACCCGCCTGCTGGAGCGCGGCGAACTGGCCGGAGCTGGGCTTGATGTTTTTGAGCATGAACCCGCCATAAATCCAAAGCTCCTGTCGCTCGACAACGTTGTTCTGCTGCCGCATATGGGTTCGGCGACCAGCGAGGGCCGTATGGACATGGGCGAAAAGGTCATCATCAACATCAAGACCTTTTGTGACGGCCACGCGCCGCCAGATAGGGTTCTGGAAGCAATGCTTTAGATAATGCTTAGGTAATGCTTAAGTAGTAAGGGGGGCGTGATAGATGCCCCCCTCGTTATGTTTGCCCGGATCGCCTGGAACGGTTCATGTGCCATCGCTGCGAGCGCGTGCCAGCCCCTCAAGTACGGCCGCAATACTGAGCAGCTCCGGCAGCGCCAGCCCCCGTGGAGCCCCAGGACCGTAAACTGCGTTGAAAGGAATGCCGTAGCGGCCAAAGCTGGCGAGATAGTGTGAAATCATGATGTCGGGGCGAGTCCAATCGGCACGCATGGCCACAATCTTCTTTGTCACGTCACGTAAGCGGTCGGTGATGTCCGGTCTATCGAGCACAAACCGCTTGTTGGCAATGCAGGTCAAGCACCAGTCGGCGGTCACGTCGACCAGCACCACTGCGCCAGCTGCTAGATGTTTGCGCAACGCCTCCGAGTCGAATGGCAGCCAAATCTCTGCGTCGGCCGTTGCTGCCTGTCCTGGTGCGGAGATTGTCGGCACAATCTGAGTCGCCAGCATCGATACCAGCCACAGCGCGGTTGCAGCCAGCGCCAGGCCGAGGACCCGGCGCAAACCCAGCATCCAGCGGCCGGGACGGGGTAGCACAGTGACGAGTCGCGGCATTGCTGCGACCAACAGGTAGGGCAGCGCCAGCCCGAGTCCAAGCATAGCGAACACTGCCAGGATGTCTAACGGCTCGCGAGCCAGGGCAAAACCGATGGCGGTGCCGAGAAAAGGCGCCGAGCACGGTGTTGCCAGCAGCGTGGCGAAGGCTCCGGTCATGAATGGTGCCGCCAGCTTGCCAGGATGACAAGAATCGGCTGCGGCGGCGTCAGCGATGAAGCGGGGCAGCGGAATTTCGAACAATCCCCAAAGGTTGAGCGCAAATAGGGCGACCACCAGCGCCATGGCGCCGAGGAACAGCGGCTGTTGAAATTGAATGCCCCAACCGACCGCAGCGCCCGCCATCTTCAAACCGATCATCACCAAGGCCAGCACCAGGAATGAAAACAAAATACCGGCGGCGCTGGCCAGGAAATCGGCGCGCACGGCCCGGCTAGAACCGCCACCATGTTTCATTACCGACAGCAACTTGAGTGATAGTACCGGTAACACGCAGGGCATCAAATTGAGAACAAGCCCGCCAAGCAGAGCCGTGGCTAACATTGACAACAGTCCGGGCGAGCCGGAATCAGGAACAGCCGCTGTACTGGCTGCGACTTTGATCGTTGCTGTAGCTTCGATGCTGCGATTGCCGTCGACTAATGTTACGGTGACGAGGCTGCCTATCATCATCGGCGGAGCCTTTCCCGCCTGGTCTAATGCCAGTTGGGCGGTCAAGTGGCGGTCGCTGCGGTCGAAGTGTAATTCCGGTGCTTTGAACACCATGGGCGGCTTGCTCTCGACGAACAAGTCCGGACTTACAAACGGTTCCCGCGCCGTCACCTCGACTTCCAGCGCCGGTGCGGCCGATGTGCCAGCCGCTCGCACCTCCAGCACGGTGAGGCCAACGGCGGCACCATCTCCCGGAACGCGCCGGGCATGACGGGCGATCAACTCGGCCTCTGGTGCGGGCGTAGCCGGGCCGGCTGTCAGGCTGAGGCTAAGGTCGAAATGCACCGGCACGCATATATCGTGGCAGACCAGCAAATCAAGCCCGGCCTTAATTTCCAAGGGTTGCGCTTGGTCGGTGCGTCTTGCGGTGACCGGCAGCACCAATTCGCGCTCATAGCCGAATGTTTCAAGCCCGAATAGGGTAAAGCGGGACGGTGCCGGCCAGGCGATCTCCACGCCAGCCAGGTTGGCGGAGCCGGACCAGTCGAGTCGCGGTGGTAGACCGGCATCGCCCGGTGAGCGCCAGTATGTCTTCCAGCCCGGCTCGAGCTGGATTTCTACGCCGAGGGGCACGGTGATGGTGGCACCAGCCCCGTCCACCGCAGCAACCAGCCTAGCCGCGACCATATCGGCCCGACTCCAGGAGCCGGCGGCAGCTTCAGCATCCCCAGGAAGCAGGGCGGCTGCCCCAGCAACCGCAACAAAAACAACGGCCATTATCGCAAAAGCAAAGCCCGGCTTAGCCCTAATCCCGTCCGTCACAGCCATTCCTGCCTTTCCCAGTTAAAGAACACCTTATGATCACAGCGCACATACTTTACACCACATCGATACGACAGCGCGCTTACGGCATTATATCAGTGGAAAATTCTTGTTGGTGATGCCAAACTTAATGTCGAGATTATCGACTATCCGTTGAGAGCCGATGCCTTCAATGGGTGATCAGACTAGGGGCGAATTTCCCAAACAATGGGTCCGGGTGCATGCCTCACGCTATTAAATCACCGTCCTATCTGACAGGCCAGCTGATGATTGCTATGCCCGGAATGTCAGATCCGCGTTTTCAGCGTACGGTAGTTTTCATGTGCGCCCATAATGCGGAAGGTGCGATGGGGCTTGTGATTAACCGCCTGTTTGGCTCGATTACCTTCAGCGATCTTCTGGAACAGCTGGAAATCAAGCCGAATCGGCTTGTTGCTGATATGCGTGTCCACTGCGGCGGCCCGGTCGAGTCCGGTCGCGGTTTAGTGCTGCATTCCACAGATTTCATTCGCGAAGGCACTATGCTGGTCGATGACGACGTGGCACTCACTGCCACCATCGACATTCTACGCGCCATCGCCGAAGGCCGGGGTCCTCGCAATAGCCTGTTGGCGTTGGGCTATGCTGGCTGGGGACCGGGGCAGCTGGATATCGAGATGCAGGCCAATGGTTGGCTGACCGTTGCCCCTGACAATTTCCTGCTCTTTGACCGCGACATTGATGCGAAATGGGAACGTGCCATGGCCAAGCTTGGCGTTCGAATTTCGATGTTGTCGGGTGAGGCTGGACACGCCTGATACCGCTTTTCTTCCATCTTACATTCTGGAAACCGTATTCATGCGCCTTACTGCCTTTTTCCTGCCGACCTTGAAGGAAACCCCGAACGAAGCTCAGGTCGTGTCGCATCGACTGATGCTGCGCGCTGGCATGATTCGCCAGACCAGCTCCGGCATATATGCTTGGCTGCCGCTGGGCTACCGTGTATTGCGTAAGATTGAACAGATCGTGCGTGAGGAACAAGATGCAGCCGGCGCGCTTGAACTCCTGATGCCGACCATCCAGCCGGCCGAGCTGTGGAAGACCAGCGGCCGCTACGATGATTACGGCAAGGAAATGCTTCGTATCAAGGA
>SESH01061658.1_pt1 | contig 10225 bp, 9 predicted proteins | sample 3171561 | NCBI WGS metagenome assembly SESH01 (sample SAMN10866947, study PRJNA518727) | freshwater metagenome | biome: subpolar coniferous forest; feature: holomictic lake; material: water; isolation source: holomictic Lake 442 2011 16.5 m and 2014 13 m | place: Canada: near Kenora, Ontario
ATGTCATTGTGTTGTGGGTGGTGGCGTTGATCGGTGTTCCGCTGCTCTTCGGCTTCCTGTTGCGGCTGCGCCTCCGGCGCGCCCGGCCGGACGTGCTGGCCCTGCTGGCCTCCGCCATGTTTCTTTTCCTGCTGGATCAGGTGCCGGTGGCGGCGGCGATCGGCATGCGCGGCACGGTCACGCACATGTTCTCGGATCCGTTCAACACGTTCCCCGCGTGGCTGGTGGCCGTGCTGTTCTTCTGCGTTGTGCTGGCGCGCATCGCCGTGCCCTACCTGATCGCACACCGCGGCATCTGGCTGGCCGATCAGTACGCGCTGCGGCACAAATAGCCGGTGTCGAAGATTCTCTTCGCGGGTTAGGTTCACAATTGACCTCTGTCTGACGTTCCGATAAATTAGGTTGCGATTTCTGACGGGCGTGCGCGTTGCGCGGTGGTGTGGTCCGCCGGCTGTGCGCGGCAGGGTTGCCGGGTGGACGCGCGCCTCTTCAGAAACCCGCCCGCATCGGGCGTTTCAAACGGAGGTTACGATGGCGATCAAGGTTGGCATCAATGGATTCGGCCGCATCGGCCGCATGGCGTTTCAGGCTCTCTGCGATCAGGGCCTGCTCGGCAAGGGCAAGGACCAGATCGACGTCGTCGCCGTGGTGGACATCTCGACGGACGCGGACTACTTTGCGTACCAGATGAAGTACGACTCGGTCCACGGCCGGTTCAAGCATGCCGTCACCACCAAGAAGAGCGATGTGGCCAAGGAGGAGGCGGATGTCCTCGTGGTCAACGGCCATGAGATCAAGTGTGTGATGGCCACCAAGGATCCGGCGCAGCTTCCGTGGAAGGCGCTGGGCGTGGAGTATGTGCTCGAGTCGACCGGACTCTTCACGGATAGCGAGAAGGCCAAGGGCCACCTGGCTGCCGGCGCGAAGAAGGTGATCATTTCCGCCCCGGGCAAGGGCGAGGTGAAGACCCTGGTCATCGGCGTGAACGAGCAGGAGTACGACACTGCCAGGCACAACATCGTCTCCAACGCCTCCTGCACCACCAACTGCCTCGCGCCCGTCGTGCACGTGCTGCTGAAGGAAGGGTTCGGCATCGAGACCGGGCTGATGACCACCATCCACAGCTACACCGCCACGCAGAAGACGGTTGACGGCCCCTCCAAGAAGGATTGGCGCGGCGGCCGCGCGGCGGCGCTCAACATCATCCCGTCCACCACCGGCGCGGCCAAGGCCGTGGGCGAGGTGCTTCCCGCCACCAAGGGCAAGCTCACCGGCATGGCGTTCCGCGTGCCGACCGCCGACGTCTCGGTGGTCGACCTGACGTTCCGCACCACCCGGGACACCTCGATCGAGGAGATCGACGCCGCCCTGAAGAAGGCGGCGCAGTCCTACCTGAAGGGGATCCTGGGCGTGACGGATGAAGAGCTGGTTTCGTCGGACTTCATCCACGACAACCGCTCGTCCATCTACGACTCGCTGGCCACTCTGCAGAACAACCTGAAGGGCGAGAAGCGCTTCTTCAAGATCGTCTCCTGGTACGACAACGAGTGGGGCTACTCGAACCGCGTGATCGAGCTGGTCCGCTTCATGGCCGGCAAAGACGGCGTGAAGTAAGGCGCCCGCGTTCAGGCGGCATCGGCATAGGTCCAATAGGTCCAATAGGTCCAATAGGTCCTATTGGACCTTTTCGCAATCATCAGGAACACACCATGAACAAGAAAACACTGCGTGATGTCAGCTTCAAAGGTCAGCGCGTGCTCATGCGCGTGGACTTTAACGTGCCGCAGGACAAGCTCACCGGCGCGATCACCAACACCAAGCGCATCGAGGCTGCGCTGCCGTCGATCCGGTACGTGTTGGACCAGGGAGCCGCCTCCGTTGTCCTGATGAGCCACCTGGGGCGCCCCGATGGCCAGGCAATCGCCCGGTTCTCTCTCAAGCCCGTGGCGGATGTGTTGCCAAGGCTTCTCGGCCGCCCGGTAACGTTCTTGGATGATTGCGTCGGCCCTGCGGTGGAAGCCGCCTGCGCCGCCGGCGCGGCGAAGAACGGCGAAGTCATCCTGCTCGAGAACCTCCGCTTCCACATTGAGGAGGAGGGAAAGGTCAAGAAAGAGGACGGCACTTCGGTCAAGGCGGATCCCCAGGCCGTGGCGGCCTTCCGCGCCAGCCTGAGCAAGCTCGGCGATGTGTATGTGAACGATGCCTTCGGCACCGCGCACCGCGCGCATTCATCCATGGTCGGTGTGAACCTCCCGGTCCGCGTCGCCGGGTTCCTGATGGAGGCCGAGCTCAACGCCTTCGCCGCCGTGCTCGATGCGCCCAGGCGGCCGCTGCTGGCTATCCTGGGGGGAGCCAAGATCGCGGACAAGATTCCCCTGATCAACAACCTGCTCGACACGGCCAATGAGATCATCATCGGCGGCGGCATGGCCTTCACCTTCAAGAAGGTCCTCGACAACATGGAGATCGGCGCCAGCCTGTTCGACCCCGAGGGCGCCAAGATGGTCCAGGATATCATGGCCAAGGCCAAAGCCAAGAAGGTGCAGATCCACCTGCCGGTCGATTACATCTGCGGCGACCGGTTCCCCAAGGATCCGGCGGACGCCGTGGCGGTCAAGCCTGCCGACGATGCCTCCGGCATTGCCGCCGGCTGGCTGGGGCTGGATGTCGGCCCCAAGTCCAACGCCATTTTCACGGCTGCCATTGCCCGCGCCAAGACGATCATGTGGAATGGTCCCGCAGGCGTGTTCGAGGACGAGCGCTTTGCCGCCGGCACCCGGGCCATGGCCGACGCCATTGCCAGGGCCACGGCGGCCGGCGCCATTACCGTCGTGGGCGGCGGCGATACGGCCACGGCTGCCAAGAAGTTCAAGATTGTCGACAAGGTCACGCACTGCTCCACCGGCGGCGGCGCCAGCCTCGAATTTCTCGAGGGTAAGGAGCTCCCCGGCGTGGTGGCGCTGAATGCCAGGTAACCACAAACCCAAATCTACGGTTAAGGACGACTCGTCATTTGCGAACGGACCTTTTGCACCTTGCCCGCTTGGCGTCGCGGAGCTCCGCCCTCCAAAATGCGTGAACAAGAAACACGTGAAGATGCATCCTGGAGGGCGGAGCTCCGCGACGCCAAGCGGGCGTTGTGATCAAGGCAGGTTCGCGAAGAGGCCGGTCGTCCTTAGCCGTAGATTTGGGACAAAACGCGGCATTGCGACGAACCGGCAATTCCGGTATGGTTCAGGCGGTTGCCGGGCTGTGGAAGCCGCGGACAGGGAGCTGATTCATGGCGTCTGGTTTGACAGGTAAGCGCAGGATCCTGCTGGTGGACGACGACACCAGTCTTCTCGCGACACTGAACGATTTCCTCAGTTACGAGGGGTACGAGGTGGTCACGGCCACCAGCGGCGAGCAGGCGCTGCAAAAACTGCGGATGACGCCGCCCGACATCATCATCCTCGACATGAGCATGCCGGGGATGGGCGGCGTCGGGTTTCTCGAGCGCATCACCAATGCCGACGGCAGCACGCAGTTTCCGGTGCTGGTGCTCACGGCGCGCGCGGCCATGGCTTCCTACTTTGCCGACAAGCAGATCGACGGGTTTATCTCCAAGCCGTGCGATCCGGCCGACCTGCTCACGGAGGTCAGCCGCATCATTTTCCTGCGCGGCGACATGGCCCGGCCGGCCGTGTCGGAGCTGCCGGCCGTGCTTGCGGAAAGCGACCACATCCTGAACGAAACCCTGACCCAGGCGCTCACGCTGGCCGGCTGCTCCGTGAAGTCGTGCTTCACCGGTCCGGATGCGATCGAAGCGGTGATCAGCGCCCGCCCCATGGTGGTGATCCTGCGGCTGGAACTCGGCGGCATGAGCGCCGATGAAGTCTGCCGCCTGCTGCGGCGGCTCCCGGGCACGCGCGCGACACCCATGGTCGTGTACGGCGTGGATGTGCCGGGCGTGCAGCTCGAACATGTGGCGGCGCTGGAAGAGACGAACACCCGCCTCGTCAAGGATTTGTCGGTCGACCGGATCGTGCAGGCGGCGCTCAGCGCCGTGCGGCTGGCGTAGTTTGCCGGAAGGGAGAGGTGCTCCATGCGGTGCCCGAAATGCGGACACACGGACGACAAGGTGCTGGACAGCCGCGCGGCGCGCGACGGCTCCGCCATCCGGCGGCGGCGCGCCTGCCTCGGTTGCAACCAGCGCTTTACGACCTACGAGGAGATCGTCAAGGACGCGCTGCGGGTCATCAAGCGCGATGGACGGCGCGAGGAGATCAGCCGGCTCAAGCTGATGAGCGGCATCATGCGCGCCTGCGAAAAGCGCCCCATCAGCCCGATGCAGATCGAGGAACTCGTCGACGAGATCATCGACCAGATCGAGCAGGAGTACGACGCCGAGGTCCCCAGCGGCGTGATCGGCGAGAAGGTGATCGCGCGCCTCGAGAAGCTCGATGAGGTGGCCTACGTGCGGTTCGCCTCGGTCTACAAGCGCTTTGCCGACGTCAACCAGTTCCTCAACGCCATCCACGACATTGTCGGGAAATCGTAGCCGCCGGAGTCCCGGCCGCCCTGCGATTTCCGCCCTGCGGAGAGATTGCCACATGATTACGGAAGCCCGCATCCGGGAAGAGCTCAACAACGTGCTGGATGCCACGGACTTTTCCGGTCTGGGCAGGCGGATCAGCGGCAAGGTGCGCGACAGCTACCTGCAGGATGGCCGCCGCATCCTGATCACCACGGACCGCATCTCGGCCTTTGACCGCATTCTCGGCACGATCCCGTTCAAGGGGCAGGTGTTGAACCAGATCGCCGCCTTCTGGTTCGAGCAGACTGCCGGCGTGGGCCCCAACCACATGCTCGCCGTGCCCGACCCGAACGTGATGGTCGTGGCCGAGTGCGAGCAGCTGCCGCTCGAGTTCATCGTGCGCGGCTACATCACCGGCGTCACCAAGACCTCCGCCTGGTACAACTACCAGCAGGGCGTGCGCAACCTCTGCGGCAACCCGCTCCCCGACGGGATGCGCAAGGACCAGAAGCTGGACCGCCCGATCCTCACGCCCACCACCAAGCACGAGGAGCACGACCGCAACATCTCCCGCGCCGAGGCGCTGCAGGAGGGGCTGGTCGACGGCGCAACCTTTGATGAGGCGGCCAGCCTCTGCTTCCGCCTCTTTGCCGAGGGCGTGCGCCATGCGGCCACGCGCGGACTGATCCTGGTGGACACCAAGTACGAGATCGGCCGCCGCAACGGCCGCATGGTCGTGAGCGACGAAATCCACACGCCGGACTCCTCGCGCTACTGGTACACCGATACCTACGCGGAGCTCTTTCAGCAGGGGCGCGACCAGCGCAAGCTCGACAAGGAGTACATTCGCGAGTGGCTGGTGTCGCAGGGGTTCCGCGGCGACGGCCCCATTCCGGTCCTCCCGGACGAGGTCCGCATCGAGGCCGCCCGGCGCTACATCCAGGCCTACGAGCTGGTCACCGGCCTGCCGTTCCAGCCCGTCGACGGCCCCATCCGCGACCGCGTGCAGCAGGCACTGGAGAAGATGGTTTCCTCCCGCCTCTAGCAGCGGCTGCGCACGAACGCCAGCACGTAAATATCTCCGCGTGGCAGCAGGTCGCACTGCCAGCCGGCGGACTGCATGGCTGCCGTGAGCTGGGCGAGGCCGTCGCGGCCGGGATCGGCCAGCAGGGCCACGCCGTCAGCGGCACAGAGCCGGCCCATGCAGGCGGCCAGCGCGGGGATGTGGCGGCGCTCATAAATCAGGTCGCTGCCGATCACGACATCGAACGGCGGCCACGCCGGCGGTGTGTTCCAGTCGCAGGCGTGGAATGCGAGCGCCGTGTGGTTGGCCGCGGCGTTGGCCAGGCACCAGGCGCCGGCGTCCGGGTGGAAGTCTGTGGCGGTCACCACCGCGCCCAGGCGCGCGGCCGTGATGGAGGGCAGGCCGAGACCGCAACCGAGCTCCAACACGCGGCGTCCCGGTAGCATGGCGCGCCGCTCCCAGAGCACGCCGGCCAGCGCATGGGCCGACGGCCAGAGCGCGGCATAGTAGGGGATGCGGTCGACATCATCGGGCGTCTGCCGTGCGGCGGCATCCAGCAGCGCATCGAAGTCCGGCGGGATGCAGATCTCAATCTCCAGATCGCCGACGCGGACGAACGGTGCGCATGCGCTTGAATCAGGCGGTGTGGGCATGGGTGAGCGATCTTCCCAAACCAAATATGAATGAACCAATCAAGGACACCGAGAGCACAGAGAGGAACAGAGACCACAGAGAAATGCCTGACTGCGGCCGGCGAGCCGGCCGCCGCAGCATGAATTTCTCTCTGCGCTCTCTTTCTTTCTCTGTGGCCTCTGTGTCCGTCTGTCTGTAATTGAGTCTTCGCAACCCGCTGGCAGCGGGTTGCACAACTAGGAGACTGTCGGCAGGGGGCGGGTCGCAACCAAAAGTCTAAATCCGACAGTCTCCTAGGGGCCGATCAGGAGCATGTTCGTATACCAGAGCCAGAGCACCGGCCCCCACCAGATCCAGGTCAGCGCGGCCAGCGACAGGTAGGGGCCGAACGGGATTTGCCCCTGCAGCTGCGCGCGCCGGGTCAGGATCAGCGCGACGCCCACGATGCTGCCGGCCATGGCTCCCCCCACGATGGTGAACAGCACGGCCTTCAGCCCCAGGAACGCGCCGACCGCGCCCATCAGCTTCACGTCGCCAAGCCCCATGGCTTCCTTTTTAAACGCTTTTTCACCCAGCCATCCCACCAGCCACAGCGAGCCTGCGCCCACGCCCGCGCTACCGGCGGCGTGGAGCAGTGAAAAGAGCGAACGCTGCCAGATGGCGGCCGGATCCTGCGCCAGGCCGTGCCCGTGCATGGAGGGGACCAGCACGCTGAGCACGAGCCCGGCAACCGTGCCGCCGATCGACACGCTGTCGGGGATTTCCATGAACTCGAAGTCCACGAAGGTGCCCAGGATCAGCCCTCCGGTGAAGACGAGGTAGACCGGCACCAGCAGCCCGTCGTCCAGGCGCTGCATGCCGAGCAGGCGCGGGTATGCCGACTGCTGGAACAGGATGACCAGGAACAGGAGCGCGGTGAGGAGCTCCACCAGGAGGTAGCGGGGCGAGATCGGGCCGCGGCAGAAGCGGCAGCGTCCATGCAGCAGCAGCCAGCTCAGCACCGGCAGGTTGAGATACCACGGAATCGCCGTGTTGCAGTGAGGGCAGTGCGATCCCGGGCTGACCACGGACTGGTCCCGCGGGATGCGGTAGATGCAGACGTTGAGAAAGCTGCCGATGCAGGCACCGAAAAGACCCACGAAGATGGCGATAAACAGGAGGAGGGGGTCAGGCAAGGGAAGAACTTCCGGCTGCAGTTGTCACAGAGAAATGCACGACGGCGGCCGGCGAGCCGGCTTCAGCCGGATGAATTTCTCTCTGTGCTCTCTTTCTTTCTCTGTGACCTCTGTGTCCTTCCACCTGGATGCTCCGAGATACACGCAAAACGTGTATGTTGACCGAAAAGGCGCTCATGCTGTCAATTGCCGTGATAAAGAACGACCGAAGGCTACGCCTGCTCCCCGCGTGCCACGGCGATCAGTCCCGAACGCGAGATGTCCGTGATTTCGTAGGGCCGCAGCAGGCGCAGGAAATCCTCGACGCAGGAGTGGTCGCCGACCATCTGCACGGTGATGGACTTCTCGGCGACCGCGACGACGCGGGCGTCGAACAGCGTGGCCAGCTCCAGCACCTCGGCGCGGGAATTGCGCTTGGTGGCCACCTCCACGAGGATCAGCTCCCGGTTCAGGTGGCGGCGCCGGGTGACGTCCACCACGGCAACCACATCCACCAGCTTGCCGACCTGGTGAATGACCTGTTCGAGCACCCGGTCGTCGCCGGCGACGACCATGGTCATCTTGGATGTGGTCGGGTCCTGCGTGGGGCCGACATTGAGGGTTTCGATGTTGTAGCCGCGCCCGGAGATCAGCCCCACGATGCGTGCCAGCACGCCGGGCTTGTTCTCGACCAGGGAAGTGATGATGTGTTTCATGGACCCAAGCTCCCTCAAACAGGATTCTCCGGAACGGAAAATCTAGGCAAGTTTACAGATCATGTCCGACAGCGACGATCCGGGCGGCACCATGGGCAGCACGTTGGTTTCCGGCGCGACAACGCATTCGATCACCCAGGGCTCCGGGCTGGCGAAAGCCTTGCGCAGCCCGGGCACGACATCCGCCGGCCGGGTGATCCGCATGCCGTTGGCGCCATGGGCCTCGGCCAGCTTCATGAAGTCCGGCAGGTATCCCTCGCGCTTGCGCGGCGCAAGATGCTCGATGGCCAAACGGTTCTTCTGGCCGATCACCACGGATGCATAGTTGTGGTTGTAGAAGATCTCCTGCCACTGCCGTACCATGCCGAGGTGGCCGTTGTTGATGATGACAATCTTGACCGGCAGGTTGTGCTCGACCGCCACGACCAGCTCCTGCGCGTTCATCTGGATTCCGCCGTCACCCACGATGGCGACCACGAGCTCCCCGGGGCGCGCGAGCTGCGTGCCAATGGCGGCGGGCAGGCCGAACCCCATGGTCCCCAGTCCGCCCGAGGAGATGAACGAGCGGGGGCGGGTGTACTTATAGAAGTGGGCGGACCACATCTGGTGCTGGCCGACGTCGGTCACGATCACGGCCTGCCCCTTGCTGACCTCGTAGATCTTGTCGATCACGAACTGCGGCAGCAGCTCCTTGTCGGTGTGGGCATAGGTAAACGACGGGTGCTCGGTCTGCCAGGCGGCGACTTGCGCGCGCCAGGCGGTGTGCTTGGCGGGCTTGACCTTGGCGAGCAGCGCCTGCAGCACGGGCTTGGCATAGCCGAGCACGGGGATGTGCGTGTGCGTGATCTTGCCGATGGCGGAACGGTCGATGTCGATGTGGGCGATTGTGGCCTTGGCCGCAAACGTGTCGACGCGGCCGGTCACGCGGTCGTCAAAGCGGGCGCCGACCGAGATGAGCAGATCGCAGATCTGCACGGCCCGGTTGGCCGCATATCCCCCATGCATGCCGAGCATGCGCAGGGAGAGGGGGTCGGTCTCGGGAAACGAGCCGAGCCCCATCAGCGTCGTGGTGACCGGGATGTCGGTCTTTCGCGCCAGCGCGGTGAGCTCCGCCGCGGCGTTGCCGGAGATGACACCGCCGCCGACGTACAGCACGGGGCGCTGCGCCTGGTTGATGGCCTCGGCGAGTTTTGCAATCTGGGCCGGATCCGCCGCGACGTTCGGGTTGTAGCTGCGGATGTGGACGTTCTTCGGTCCGCGGGCAGCGGTCTTTTGACGCTGCACGTCCTTGGGGATGTCGATCACGACTGGCCCCGGCTTGCCGGTCGAGGCGATGTAGAAGGCCTCGGCCATGACACGCGGGATGTCGTCCGCGGAGCGCACGAGGAAGTTGTGCTTGGTCACCGGGCGGGTGATGCCGGTGACGTCAGCCTCCTGGAAGGCGTCGTTGCCGATCATGGACTGCGGCACCTGCCCGCAGATGCACACCAGCGGAATGCCGTCCATGTGGGCCGTGGCCAGCCCGGTGATGGTGTTGGTGGCGCCGGGACCGGAGGTCACGAGGCAGACGCCGACCTTGCCGCTGGCGCGCGCATAGCCGTCGGCCGCATGCACGGCACCCTGCTCGTGGCGTGGCAGGATGAAGTGGATGTCGACCGTGTTCAGGACGTTGAAGATGTCCAGGACCGCGCCGCCGGGGTAGCCGAATACGACATGGGCGCCGTTTTCGATAAACCCGTCAACCACGCATTGCGCGCCGCTGCGCAGTTCGGGCGGGGGCTGCCCCGGTGCCGCCACCTTGGCGGAAGCGCGCGTGGCCGGTGGTTTGGTCATTTTTCGTGCTTTCATGTGATGCTCTGCGGTTGTTGGTCACGGTGCCGGAAAACGGAAACCCACCGCGCGTCAGGCGGTGGGTTCGGGCTCAGGGATTCGTGTTCACGGCGTCTGTGCTCACGCGTTTCCCTTACTCAGACCCGCCGCCCGGGCTACAAAGGAGAAGTAGGCCCGGCGTTCGGCTGGCCGAACGACTCGCAGCTGTCGCAGGTTGGACATGGGCGCGTTCACAAGTTGGATAATACCCGAGGCAGCGCGGAAATGTCAAACCGGCTAGCAGCCGGGTCGGCAGACAGTTTGTGCCTTCACAAAGCTAAGTCCGACAGGCGGCTAGCAGCTTGTCGGATTT
>SESH01079565.1_pt1 | contig 10221 bp, 10 predicted proteins | sample 3171561 | NCBI WGS metagenome assembly SESH01 (sample SAMN10866947, study PRJNA518727) | freshwater metagenome | biome: subpolar coniferous forest; feature: holomictic lake; material: water; isolation source: holomictic Lake 442 2011 16.5 m and 2014 13 m | place: Canada: near Kenora, Ontario
CCGCGGCAAGCCGCGGCTGCAAAAGCGGCGGCAAGCCGCCGCACTCCAAACTAGCTCCAACCTCACCGCCTCTTCATGGTGCCTATCGATCGCCTTTGACGAATATAATTGATCGTGCTACATTGTATAATATGGAGATTGCTTTATGACTACGATGACCATTCGTCTGCCAGAAAGACTTCGTGATGATGTCAAACGATTGGGCAGGATTGAACACAAGGCCGTTAGCGATATCGTCCGTGAATCCCTGCGGCGTCACGTTGCTGTGCAGCGATTCCGAGCCATCCGCCGGAAAGTATTGCCCTTTGCCGAAGCGCAGGGGCTTGTCACCGATGAGGATGTCTTCAAGGCGCTGTCATGAACGTGTTGCTCGATGCAAACGTCTTGATCTCCGCCATCGCCGGCCGTGGCCTCTGCGAGGCTGTAGTCGAGTACTGCCTGGAGGAGCACACGATCATTGTTTCAGAAGAGTTGGTTCAAGACGTTCGGGACAAGTTGCTCGCCAAGCTGAACGTATCGCCGACCGTTGTTTCGGAATTCTGCCAATTGCTCGTGGATAATGGAAGATGCGAGCAGGCCGTTCGCGTGCCGGCTAATGCCTGCCGCGATCCAGATGATCTACACCTTCTTGGCCTCGCGGAAGCAAACCAGGCGGCATTCCTTGTATCCGGCGACAAGGATTTGCTTGTACTCGGCCACTATCAGGGAACACGCATCGTCACCCCTCGTCAGTTTTGGGACGGTGTGCGGGGCGGATAAGAATTGCGGGAATCCGCGGCCATCTGGTGCTAAAAAGAAATGGGAAAAAGCGTTTCGTAGCTACTGATTGCGAAAAAGTTTGGAGTGCGCGACCTTGGTCGCGCTTTGTCGGGCGGGGCTTGCCACGCCCGCAGGGAAAGAAAAAGAGACGCTGCAGGATCAGCCCGTACGCCGCGGCAAGCCGCGGCTGCAAAAAGCGGCGGCAAGCCGCCGCACTCCAAACTTTTCTGCCGCGGATTTCGCGGCTTGAGACTCTGTCTGCTGAATGTATTCTCATCTGGAAAGCAGGAAAGCCGGAAGGGATTGTCTCCGATCCGCAGCCAACCTGATTTCCTGAGTTCCCGATTAAAAGCATTTTTCGCGTGTTTCGCGTGTTTCGTGGGCAATGATGTTCGCTGTTCTCAATCTGCGTTAATCTTCTCAATCTGCGGACAGTATTCTCAACTTCGAGTTCTCCGCAGATTGCCGACCCTCTCCAGACACCCAAAATCCGCGGGAATCCGCGATCATCCGTAGCTATGAAACTCTCCCTCTCTGTGCCCTCATCTCGCTCTGTGCTGCTCTGTGTCCGTATTCATTCATTCATTCATTCATTCATTCATTCATTCGCAGCCAGCCTTCTTTCCTGAGTTCCCAAGCCGCACGCTAAACTTTTATGCGCATTCTCTGGCTTCATCAGTACTTTGCCACTCCTGCCGGATGGGGGAGCGTGCGCACGTTTGAGTTCGGCCGGCGGTTTGTCGCGGCCGGGCACGGCGTGGATGTGCTCTGCTGCGCGGCATATGACCCGTCTCTCGCCGGGCGCGGCATGGTCGAGGCCGGGGGGATGCGGGTGCATGTCAGCCGCACGCGCTATCGTCCGCAAATGGGGTTTCTTGCGCGGGTGGCCTCGTTTCTTTCGTTTGCCTGCTTTGCCCTGTGGCACGTGCTGCGCCATGGCAGGAAATACGATCGGATCATTGCCTCCAGCAGTCCGCTGACCATGGCCATCCCGGCCCTGCTGGCGCGCTGGGTGCACCGGACGCCGTTTGTATTTGAGGTCATTGATGTCTGGCCGGATGCGGCGATTGCCGCCGGCGTGCTGCGCAATCCGCTGTTGCAGTGGCTGGCGTTCCGCCTGGAAGCGCGCGCGTACCGGCATGCCAGTTGTATTGTCACCTGTTCGCCCGGCATGACGGAGCGGGTTTTGCGCAAGGGGGAAGATCGCGCCACGGGGTGGCGCTCCTACAATTCAAGAGCGGGTGCCGCTTTGTGGGAGCGCCACCCCGTGGCGCGAAAGGGATCTTTGGTGGTATCTGGTGCGGCATGTGCGAGCAGGTACGGCGCCAAGGTCGTCACCATTCCCAACAGCTGCGACCTGGACGTGTTCCGTCCCGACCCTGCCTGTCGCGCCGCGACCCGCGCCGCGCTGGGTGTGCGCGACGACCAGTTGGTGGTGCTGTACACCGGCGCCATGGGGCGGAGCAACGCCGTGGACGACATGGTGCAGGCGGCGGAGCTGCTGGCCGGAGATCCGCGGATTGTCTGGTGGTTTGCCGGCGATGGCGCGGAGGCGGATAAGTTGCGACAGGTAGCGGCTGAATTTTCAGGCGGCAACGGTGGCCCGGGCGCTCCGCGCACGGGCAGTCACGCAGAGGTGCGCGTCAGCGACTCTTGCCCGCCCGCGGAGCGGCCGGGCCACCGTTGTGGCTTGTTGGCAACGCGATTTTTCGGCTCGCTGCCGCGGGAAAAGGTGGTTGAGCTCTGTCAGGCGGCGGATGTGGCGCTGGTGACCTTCATGCATGCGCCGCTGTTTGAAGAGAATTCGCCCAATAAGTTCTTTGACGCCATTTCTGCCGGCCTGCCGGTGATCTTCAACCGCTCCACCTGGCTTGAGCCGGACATTGCGGAATATGGTTGTGGCGTTGTCTGCAAGGGGGCAGAGCCGGCCGGCGAGATGGCCGCGCGGCTGCGGGAGCTGGCGGACAATCCGTCGCTGCGCCTGCGCATGGCCGCCGGCGCGCGGCGACTGGCCAAGGAGCGCTACTCCAGGGACAAGCTGGCGGAAACATATCTCGAAGTCCTGAATCGGTAACAAAAAAGTTTGGATTGCGCGACCTTGGTCGCGCTTTGTCGGGCGGGGCTTGCCACGACCGCAGGGAAAGAAAAAGAGACGCTGCAGAACCAGCCCGTACGCCGCGGCAAGCCGCGGCTGCAAAAAGCGGCGGCAAGCCGCCGCACTCCAAACTTGAATGCAGCCCATGAAACGCACCCTTGATCTTGTGCTGGTTCTCCTCGCGGCGCCGCTCTGGTTGCCTTTGCTGGCAATCGTGGCGCTGGCGGTCGCTCTGGCGCTGGGGCAGCCGCTGTTTTTCCGCCAGGCCCGCGCCGGGCGGAACGGCCGGCCGTTCACGCTCATCAAGTTCCGGACCATGCGCGCCGGACCGGGGACAGACGCGGCGCGCCTGTCGCGCTTTGGCCGCGCGCTGCGCGCCACCAGCCTGGACGAGCTTCCGGAACTGTGGCAGGTGATCTGCGGCGAACTGGCGCTGGTCGGGCCACGGCCGCTGCCCGTGCGCTACCTGCCGCGCTACTCCCCAGAACAGGCGCGGCGGCATGAGGTGTGCCCCGGCATCACCGGCTGGGCGCAGGTCAACGGCCGCAACGCGCTGACCTGGGAGAAGAAGTTCCAGCTCGACGTCTGGTACGTGGATCACGCCAGCCTGTGGCTCGACCTGCGCGTCCTGGCCATGACCCTGTGGCAGGTGGTGCGAGGCCGCGGCGTCTCGGCGGCAGGGCAGGCGACGATGGAAGAGTTTGAGGGGTAGAATGGCAGAGGTCAGAACGCAGAAGTCAGCGGGCAGGCCGGGAATTGGTTGACGATAGCGGGCGACGAGAACGGGTAACGAGGAGAGGGAACAGGACAATCGTCCACCGATTGAATGTCAGCTGGGGCAAATGGGGGGCGTTGGAAGGTGGCCCGGGCGCTCCGCGCACGGGCAAGTGCAGGCGATGTGCCAGACATGAACCTGCCCGTGCGCGGAGCGCCCGGGCCACCCTTCTGGCGCAAGATCAGACTCTTCCAGCCAGGCCCCATCCTCGGCAGAGAAGAGAAACCACGGAACACACGGAAAATCCAGTTTTGCGTTCCCTTTGATGCGAATGGATTGTTCAACTTCGCACCCCTTCACGCCTGTCATGGCAGAAACCAAAATCCGCGGAAATCCGCGGCCATCCGTAGCTGAAATTCTCTCTGTGCTCTCACTTTATTCTCTGTGACCTCTGTGTCCTTCCTCTCGGATTCTCCAGTCTACACGCGAAAACGTGTGCCATGACCGGAAAGGTGTTAACGTACCGCTGATTCCTATGTGTGCGCGTGAAGGAGATGTTTGGCGATGAATACGGCAGGTCCCGCTCTTGATGTTCGCTGGAAACAGCGCTTCGAAAACTATCAGAAGGCGCTGGGACAACTGCGAAACGCCGTCGTGCTCAGCCGTCAGCGCGCATTGTCGGAACTGGAGCTGCAGGGTTTGATCCAGGCATTCGAGTTCACCCATGAGCTGGCATGGAACGTGATCAAAGATTATTTTGAGTACCAGGGCAACACGACGATTACCGGCTCACGGGATGCCACCCGGGAGGCGTTTCAGCAGGGATTGATCACAGACGGCGAGGCCTGGATGGGGATGATCCGGAGCCGGAACCGGGCTTCGCATACGTACCATGCGGAAACGGCCCGTGAGATCGTGCGGGCCGTGACAGACGTATATTGCGTACTGTTTGATGCGCTCGAAGTGAAGATGAAGCTTCTGGCGGAGTCTGGTGGATGAAATACGGCCTACAGGACGAAACCGTGGCTGCGATTCAGGCGGTCTTCGCGCAATATCCCGCCGTCGAAGAGGTCGTGCTGTACGGGTCGCGCGCGAAAGGGACGTTCAAGCCCGGTTCCGACATTGATCTGACGATCCGGGAACACGGAATGTCGCTGGATGACGTGCTGCGTCTGGAGACGCAACTTGATGACCTGTTGCTGCCGTACAAGGTTGACCTCTCGTTGTTCCGGCAGATTCAGCATGCGCCTCTGCTTGAGCACATCCAGCGTGCGGGGGTATCGTTTTATGTCCGGCGATCGGCGTAAAAGTTTGGAGTGCGCGACCTGGGTCGCGCTTTGTCGGGCGGGGCTTGCCACGCCCGCAGGGATAGAAAAAGAGACGCTGCAGGATCAGCCTGTACGCCGCGGCAAGCCGCGGCTGCAAAAAGCGGCGGCAAGCCGCCGCACTCCAAACTTTTCAGCTACGGATTGCCGCGGATTTTGCGGATTGAGACTTTTCTTTCCAGGCCTTCCACGGCAGAGAAGAGAAACCAAAATCCGCGGGAATCGGCGTCCATCCGCGGCTAAGGAACTCTCCCTCTCTGTGCTCTCATCTCACTCTGTGTTTCTCTGTGTCCGTACTCATTCATCCATCGCAATAACTTCGGGATTCAGGCGTCAGAATCCAGAATGAATTCCCCATGGCGTTCTTTCACGCCTAACGCCTAACTCCCTGCGAGACCCCCACATGAAACCACTCATTCTCATTGGCGCCAGCGGATTTGGGCGCGAAGTGCTCTGGGTCTGCAGTAGGGCCGGCCTGGATGTGGCCGGGTTTTGCGACGATGCTCCCGATAGGCAGGCTGGCGAAATGGCCGGCCTGCCGTTGCTCGGGTCGATCGAGCAGGCGGCGGCGCGCTTTGGTGCCGGGACCCGCTTTCACGTGGCCATTGGCGACAACCGTGCGCGGCAGCGTCTGGCGGAGCGGGCGCTGGCGGCCGGGTGGCAGCCGGTGGCGATTGTTGACCCGTCGGTCGTGGTTGCGCCTGACGCCGTCATTGAGCCGGGCGTCTACGCGGGCGTGGGCAGCGTGGTCTCCAGCCGGGCGCGCGTGGCGCGCTTTGCGATCATCAACCATCACGTCACGGTCGGGCACGACGTCACAGTCGGCGCGTTTGCGCAGCTCTGCCCTGGCGTGCGCGTATCCGGCGGCTGCGAACTGGGCGAGGGGGCGCTGCTGGGGTCGAACGCCGTGATCCTGCCGGGCAAGCGCATGGGTGGGTGGTCCGTGCTCGGCGCCGGCGCCGTGGCCATGGCCGACATTGCGGCGGACGCGCGCGTGGTGCGAGCGCGGTAGATTTTCCGTTCCGGAAAATCTTTGCAGCTGCGGGCAGGGGACTGCCCGCAGCTACTGAGAGCAAGCCAACGGAATGTGCGCAGCCCGGTAGCCGCCGGCAGTCCCTGCCGGCGGCAGGCGTGCCGGCTCTTCGCTTGATGCCTGCAGGGCATGGATGTATGATATACGCAGATTTGAATGAAAAATGGATTTTTGTATGATGACCGCGACCGTGGTGAAGCCGCTGCGCGCCGGGCGAACCGATCTGGCCGACCGCTATCAAACCGCGCTGCGCAATCTTCCGAATGTCACGTTCTGACTTCCGTTTGACACTTTAATTTGGATATTACTGACCCAAGGCGGGCGACAGCCCGCAACCCAATCTATTACGAACGACAGAAATGAGTTCATGTACAAGCGAACGCCGCCGTGCTCCGTCGGCCGTAACCGTCCCTGGCGAGGCCTGGAACGGGGTACAGATCGACGACCTGCGAACCGCAGATTGACGAATGTCCAGTGCTGATTTTTGAAGTCAAACCGCATTTGCGGAATGACTCCCGACTCCTGACCACCTGAGTAGTTATGATGAAACAATCTACTCGCATATATCTCTCTCCGCCGCACATGAGCGGCCGGGAGCAGGCGCGCCTGGCCGAGGCGTTTGCCAGCAACTACATTGCGCCCGTCGGGCCGCAGGTGGATGCCTTTGAGCAGGCGTTTGCGGCCACGTGCGGACTGCCGCATGCGCTGGCCCTGAGCAGCGGCACGGCCGCCATGCATTTGGCCTTCCGCGTGCTGGGGGTCGGCCCGGGCGATACGGTCTTCTGCTCCACGCTGACCTTTATTGCCAGCATTGCGCCGGCCCTGCAACTGGGTGCCACGCCGGTCTTCATCGATGCGGCTGCCGCCTCCTGGTGCCTGGATCCGGCCCTGCTGGCACAGGCGCTCGACCAGGCAGCGGCGCAGGGGCGACTGCCCAAGGCCGTGGTGGCTGTGGATCTCTACGGCCAGAGCTGCGACATGGACCAAATTCTCGCGGCCTGCCGTCCGCATGGTATTCCCGTGATCGAGGATGCGGCCGAGGCGCTGGGCGCCACCTACAAGGGCGCGCCTGCGGGGCAGCGCGGCGACCTTGCGGTCTACTCCTTCAACGGCAACAAGATCATCACCACCTCGGCCGGCGGCATGCTGGCCTCGCGCGACGGCGGCCGGATCGAGAAGTGCCGCTACTGGTCCAGCCAGGCGCGCGAGCCGGCGCCGCACTACGAGCATGCCGAACTCGGCTACAACTACCGCATGAGCAACCTCCTCGCTGCTGTGGGGTGCGCGCAGCTCGATGTGCTGGAGGAGCGCGTGGCGGCCAAGCGCGCGATTTTCGATTGCTACGTTGCACAGCTCGGAAGCCTGCCGGGCGTCGCCTTCATGCCGGAGGCACCGTATGGCCGCTGCTCGCGCTGGTTGACCGTGCTGCAGCTCGATCCGTCCTGCGGCACAACCCCGGAGGCCGTGCGCCTGGCGCTGGAGCAGGAGAACATCGAGGCGCGGCCCGTCTGGAAGCCGATGCACCTGCAGCCGGTGTTTGCGAAGTGCCCGGTTTGGACGGCAGGGGGGCAGAGGACAGAGGACAGAGGACAGCGGTCAGAGGACAGAGGTCAGACGGCAGAGATCAGAGGACAGAGGTCAGACGGCAGAGGTCAGAGGTCAGAGGACAGAGGTCAGACGGCAGAGGACAGAGGTCAGACGGCAGAGGTCAGAGGTCAGGAAACCGGGCTCCGGACTCCGGGTTCCGGACTCCGGACGCCGGGCTCCGGGTTCCGGACTCCGGACGCCGGGCTCCGGACTCCGGGCTCTGTGGCGGAGATGCTGTTCCGGCACGGTCTCTGCCTGCCATCCGGAACGGCCATGACGACCGCGGATGTGGACCGGGTTTGCGGTGTGGTGAAGCGCGTGGTGGGGGCCGTTACGTAGGGCCTTCGGGAAGGATTCCATCGCGCTGCGGGGCAGCGCTCCTACAATTCATTCAGCACATTCTTTTGTAGGAGCGCTGCCCCGCAGCGCGATATGTTTTAACGCAGTGAGAGGTATGCCTGTGCAAAACCGCGATTCAAAATACGAGACAACGCCGGGGCGTGTGGCGCCCTTTGTGGTCGACCTGGCGATCATGGTGCTGGCTTATGCTGCGGCCTATGTGCTGCGGTTCAACTTTGACGTGCCGCCGTATCACGTGACCGAAGGCACCTGCGCCTTTGTGACGGTTGCGGCGCTGCAGTTTGTCGCGCTGCTGGCCTTTGGCTGCTACCGGCTGCTCTGGCGGTTCATCAGCGTCTGCGACGTGTCCCGGTTCCTGTACGCGATCGGCGCCTCGACCGCGGCGCTGGTGCTCGTGCGGTTCCTGCTGCCGGAGGTCCGGTACGTGCGGCCGCCGCTCAGCATTGCCCTGATCAACAGCGTCTTTGTGCTGGGCGGCCTGCTGCTGGCGCGGGTGGTGTGGCGGAGCCTGTGGGAAAACGGCCGGCCGGGATCGTCCGGGACAGGCGCGCCGCGGCGGACGCTGCTGGTCGGCGCGGGCCATGCGGGCAACACGGTGGCGCGTGAGCTGCGGCAGCGCGGCGCTGCCGCGATCGAGGTGGTGGGCTTCCTGGATGATGACCCGTCCAAGCAGGGAACGTTCATCCAGGGGATCCCGGTGCGCGGCGGCATTGCCGATCTGCCGCGGGTGGCGCGGGAACTGCGCGTGCAGGAGGTGATCGTGGCGATGGTGCGGGTGCCGCGCGCCGTGGTGCGGCAGGTGGTGCATGTGTGCGAGGAGATCGGCCTGTCGGTGCGGATCGCCCCTGGCTACCTGGAGATCCTTGACGGCACGCTGACGGTCAGCCAGCTGCGCGAGGTGGACATTGCGGATCTGCTGGGGCGCGCGGAGGTCGACTTTGGCGGCGAGGCGGAGCTGGCGCGGTTCGTGGGCGGTCGGCGCGTGCTGATCACGGGTGCGGGCGGCACCATCGGCGCGGAGCTGGCGCGGCAGGTGGCCCGTCTGGGGCCCGGGTCGCTGGTGCTGGTGGAGCGGAGCGAGAACGCCCTCTATGAAATCGACCGCACGCTGCGCGGCACGCCGGGCGGGCAGGCGGTGGTGCCGGTCGTGGCGGACATCGGCGATGTCAGCCGCATGCGCGCCGTGCTGGCAGCGCACCGGCCGCAGATCGTGCTGCATGCCGCGGCGCACAAGCACGTGCCGATGCTGGAGGACAACGTGGCGGAGGCGGTCCGGAACAACGTGCTGGCTGCGCGGGCCCTGGGAGAGCTGGCGGTTGCTGCCGGCGTCGAGGTCTTTGTCCAGCTTTCCACCGACAAGGCCGTCAATCCCGTCTCTATCATGGGCGCCACCAAGCGGGTGGCTGAGCTGGCGCTGCAGGACCTGAACCGCGCCGGCGGCACGCGCTTTGCCGCGGTGCGCTTCGGCAACGTGCTGGGCGCCTCGGGGTCGGTGGTGCCGCTTTTCCACGAGCAGATCCGCCGCGGCGGCCCGGTCACGGTGACGCACCCGGACATGCAGCGCTACTTCATGACCGTGCCTGAGGCGGCGCGGCTGGTGCTGCAGGCGGCGGCCATGGCCTCTGGCGGCGAGATCTTCATCCTGGACATGGGCGAGCCGGTCCGCATCGTGGAGCTGGCCGAGGAGATGATCCGGCTTTCCGGGTTCAAGCCGCACGAGGAGATCCGCATCGTCTACGTCGGCACGCGGCCGGGCGAGAAGCTGTTCGAGGAGCTCTGCACGGACGAGGAGCATGCCGACAAGACCCGGCACGCGCGCATTTTCGTGGGCAAGATCCCGGCGCCGCCGCACGGGCGCGTGGCCGCGCAGCTGCGCACGCTGCAGGATTTCTGTGAGCAGGATGCCCCTGCCGACCAGATCCGCGCGGAGCTGCTGCGGCTAGGAGACTGTCGGACGTAGAATTCGGATCGATTAAGGGCCTATGGCCGACAGTCTCCTAGTTTAGCAACCCGCGATCGCGGGTTGCCCTAACTGGCAGCTTTTTGGGATTTTTTTAGCTACGGATATCGCGGATTTTCGCGGATTTTTTTGGGCTGGGGATGAATTAGCTGTTTTTCCATGCCTGGTCGAGAGTCTGATCGTTTGCAAAAAGGGTGGCCCGGGCGCTCCGCGCACGGGCAGGTTCCTGTCTGGTACATTGCCTGCACTTGCCCGTGCGCGGAGCGCCCGGGCCACCTTCATCTTCCTCCACCTGCCACAACTTGCCTTCAATCGGTGGACGATTACGGGTAACGATTGTTCGGCTTTCGCGCTTCCAAATTGCTTAACTTGCTCTAAGTCCGACAA
>SESH01082365.1_pt1 | contig 10221 bp, 10 predicted proteins | sample 3171561 | NCBI WGS metagenome assembly SESH01 (sample SAMN10866947, study PRJNA518727) | freshwater metagenome | biome: subpolar coniferous forest; feature: holomictic lake; material: water; isolation source: holomictic Lake 442 2011 16.5 m and 2014 13 m | place: Canada: near Kenora, Ontario
CGCCCGCCTTGTCGAGGGGATTGACGACGGCTATATACTCGCGAATCTCCCGGTCAGTCAGCTTCCTGAAAGACACCTCCGACTCGACAACATGAAGTTCGGTGCTGCCGGCTGGAATGGCAATCGCAACAGCCGTTATGACGGTGTGCCTCGCCCCGGAAAACCGCCTCAGGAATTCATGCGCCTCCGCGAAATCGGCAGGCTTGCCAATGACACGCCCCTTGAACCCGATCACCGTATCCGCCGTTACAGTTGTACAGTCAGGATACCGCGTCCGCGCCCATTTACTCTTAAGCAGTGCGTTTTCCGCCGCAGTCCGCAGAGGGTCATCAATATGTGACACTTCCCGGACATGGGGCACAGCAATGTCAAACTTCAACCCAAGCGACTTCAGGATCTTTCTCCGCCGCTCAGACGCGGAGACAAGAACAAGCCCGCTTGCCGAAGGGCGTTTTGAAACCAGCTTTGACATCCGACCTCTGTATTTCGACTCACGTCCTCAAGGTGCCGGTGTTGCCTGGGGCTGTGGATTCTCCAACAGCCTCAGCCTTGTCCTCATGTCGCGAAGCTCGGCGTCTACCTTCGCCTGTTCGACAAGCAACTCTTTGATCCCTGGGAGGGAGTTGATGTGCTCTGCCAGAGCCGCATCCTTGGCGGCAATCCCGGCGGCAATCGCACCAATTTCAGGGCTTGTCTCCCTGGCCCGTTGAACTAGCCTCCTTTGTTCTGTGAGAGCGCGCTGGAACTCCTTCTGCACTTCCGCGAGGCTGATATCAATGTTCCTCAACTGCTCCGCCTGGTCAACCTGGGCTCCTTCAGCCGTCCCGCCTCCTTTTCGTTTTCGTTCGGCAATGGCGGTCCTCTGAGCCAGCAGGTCCTTTCTCTTCCCCTCGATTTCTTCAGTCCTTTTCCTGGCACCTGCGATTTCAGGCAGTTCTCCCAACCGCTTCACCATTGCTTCGCGCATGGTGCCGATTTCAGCGTTGATTTCACTGATGACCGCGTCACCGCCGGATAACGCGTTCAATCGCAATTCACCCAGCCGGCCCGAGATGCTTCCACGCCTGGCTGCAACGTCGACAATCTGGGTCCTCATCGATGCGATCTGGTTAGTGACCGACACGACGGCGTCAACTGTCCCGGTGGACGCCTGGACCGACACCTGACTCTGTGTATGTCCCTGGTCGCCGTGGAGGACAGGTGAATCCGGCTTCGCGCCTCTGGTGGCAGGTGGCTGCTCAGCCGGCTGTTTGCTGCAGGACACTGCCAGAACAAGCAAACACCCGCAGACTGCGATGCCGCCCAACCAGCCGACGCGACCACACCTCTCCGGTAGATATTTCATGATAATGTCCTTTGTTTTGCGCAGTTTCCGGAAGTGTGCCAAAACCGTAGCCGGACTGCCAACACAAAACCGGAGGCGCTGGTGCGCAACTTGCGGCCGTTGCGCAATTGCCGCAGTCTTTGAAATGCGTGGAACAGAATCCAATGCCATCAGGGGTGCGTCAAGCCGGGCATTGCAGCGCCGCCGGGCGAACGTCGTATCTCTGCCAGCTCCGCTTCCAGTCGAACCACTTCAGCTCTCGCAGCCGCAAGCCGGCCACGCTCCTGGCTCAGCTCCTTGTTCGCGTGGTCATTCAAGTATTCCAGCGAGGCTGCCTTCTTCTCAAGGGCACAGATACTGGCCGCCAGCTCAGCCTTCTCATCAGCCGCACGTTTCGTGGCGTCACTGCCCGTGCCACCGGCATGCGGGAGACTTCTTTCTTCCTCAAGCTCTATTGCGGACTTGCCAATCTGCCTCTCGAGACTCTCTATGCAGCAGATCAGCTCCTTCTCACGTGAGCATCCCGCCTGGTCAACCGATGACATGCGTTGCTCAAGCCTTGCCATCGCGGCTTCGGACAGCGCTGCGGCCGCCGTCAAACTCCCCACCTCACGCTCGAGCTCTGCTTCGCGTCGCAGGTGCTCTGCTTCACTTTCGTCTGATAGCACCTTCCGGATCTGCAACTCGTTCGATACCTCGTCAAACGGATCCAGTGCCCTGCCCGCCTCAGTACGGGCATCCTCTGCACGTCTTGCCAGCTCCTTCTCTCTCTTCTGCCTGGCATCACTCAGCCGCCGCTCACTCTCCAGTTCCCGGCGCATCTCCGCATTCACTGCTGCCATGGATGCAACCTGCTTCTCAAGGGCGCGGATGGCCTTCTTGAGATCCGAGTTCTCGCGAGACAGTTCCAGCTGCCTGGACCTGGCCATCCCCCTGCCGAGGCTGCCATTGAGTTCTTCCGGGGGGGCTTTTGTTTGTCCACCCGATGCGTCTGCTCTTTCACGCCACTGTCGCTGAATCTCCGTTTGTTCGAACAGGCGTTCTTCAATACTGCGCAGGCGGATCGCATATTCGTCGTTCTTTTCGCGCGCCACCACAAGATCACGAAGGCACCCCTCAAGGTCGGCCTTCTGCACACGGGAGAGCTCCTCCAACGTGCGGCAGTCCTCCCCCTTTGAGACAAGGTCTTCAACGGCCCGCCTTGCAGCAGCTCCGGCCTCGTCCAACAGTCGGGAAAGCCTGGCAATCTCGGCAACCTGGTCAACGGCAGCAGCCCCCCCGCCGCCGCTTTCAGAATACTGACAGGCGCTTTCCCGGGATACCTGGGGAGTGTTCGATGTGTCTGAAGGAACTTCTGACATGGCCCCGAGTGTGCCAAAGAGGCAGCTTCCCTGTCAATCCCGCCTCACTGATCCACCCTCAGGATCAGCCAACAACAGCACGGCGCGGGGTGCACACCAGCACTCCGCCCTCCTGCTCGTTGCTATTCGCAAAAGTTTCCTCCAAAGATGATTGCATTGGAGGCAGTGCCCATGCATACATATTGCCAATGATGCTCGAGTGGATGAATTCATCACCGGGAAGGCGTGACTGTGGCCAGAGTGCTGCTCGTTGACGATGAAATGACGATTCTAATGGTTCTGCAGATTCTACTTGAATCTGCGGGGCATGAGACTGTTGCCTGCAACGATGGCGTGCAGGCTCTGGCTCTCCTTGGGCAGTCACACTTTGATCTCATGATATCGGATGTCAGGATGAAGCCTGTCGACGGTCTTCAGCTCCTCAAGACCGCTTGCTCACTCAAGCCACCCCTTCCCACCATACTCGTGTCCGCCTATGAATACCCTGTTGCCGGCCTGTCTGGCACCGACCTTGGCGCCGCGGCGCAGATCCGCAAACCTTTCAATAACAACCAACTCCTGGCTTGCGTCGAACAAACGCTTCACCAACACTTGCAGGATAGGAAGTAACCTGCCCTTCCGGCGGGCTCCTTGGCAGATTAGGACGGCAGAACCGCCCTGGGGCATAACGATGAAACATGCACGCAGAGAACCGACGGAGACGAGCGGGCTAACACGCCGTCTGACGGTCTTGAAGGCAGCCATCGCTCGTCACCAAGCAGGTTGCAGGCTGCTTCGCACTCAAAACCATCAGTTACAGGCCGAAATTGCGGAGCTCAGACGCTCACGCGAAGAGACCATTCAAAACGAACGTCTCCACGCACTCGGCCAGATGGCCAGCGGCATTGTCCACGACTTCAACAATTCGCTCACACCGATCCTTGGCGCCAGCGACTTTCTCATCGCAAATCCCCAGATTCTCAGCAGGCGGGACGACGCCGTTCGTCTGCTCGAGAATATCAAGATTGCGGCATACGACGCCAAGAGCATAGTCTCGCGCCTGCGCGAGTTCTACCGCCCGCAGGACACCGCCGACATCAAGATCCTGGACGTCAACTCCGTGATCGAGGAATCAATAATGCTGACGAGGCCGAAGTGGCGACAGCAAGCCGGGGCCGCGAATATCTCCGTCCGCATCCGGAAAGACCTGGGCAAGTCCTGTTTTGTCCGCATGAACGACTCCCAGCTTCGCGAAGTACTCACAAATCTCATAATCAACGCCGTCGACGCGCTCGACCACAGCGGATTCATCTCGATTCGCACCAGGACTCGGGGCGGATTCGTTTCCATTCAGGTTCGCGACACCGGGCGGGGAATGACACGTGCGACCCGGAAGCACTGTTTCGAGCCTTTCTTCTCCACAAAAGGCAGGAACGGTACGGGGCTCGGACTCTCTGTCGCTTACGGAATAGTGCGCAAGTATGCCGGCACACTTCGTGTCGCAACCAGCGTCCCTGGCAAAGGCACAACCATCGAGATCAGGCTGCCTGCGGTCGATACGGCCCCGGATTCCAAGCAGGCTGAAAAGCCGGCCCCGGCGGTCACAAAATCCCTGAGGATTCTCATCTGTGATACGGACCGCATAACCAGGCATACCATGGCCGAATACCTGCGGGCTGACGGGCATCACATTGACATGGCCGCCACAGGGCGTGCGGCCCTGTCAAGAATGTCCAAGGAATCGTTCGACCTCGTGTTCCTTGATTCCCTGATGCCCAGCGGCAACGGTGTCGCAATAAGGACAATCCTCAGGAAGGCCGCTCCGTCATGTGCAATCATCATGACCGGCAACCCCGATCTTGAAAACGATGGTCTTGGGACCAGTGAAAGGGCGGCGGCAGTCCTGAGCAAGCCGTTCACACATCGCGAGGTTCGCGCTGCGATAGTCGAGGCCCTTGACTGCATGGCAGTCAATGCGGCCGAATAGCCGCCACATCGAGACAACAGGATGTGGCATCTCGAGTGTCGGGCAAATTGACAGTGTTCGCGGGCGGCTCCGGCGCCCACAGACTGCGTGCTTGGAATGGCCGGGTTTAGAAAGGGGAAACATGATACCTACACGAGTGTTCTTCACCAAAGGCGTCGGGGTTCACAAGGACAAACTGGCGAGTTTCGAGCTAGCCCTCCGGAAGGCTGAAATCGAAAAGTGCAACCTGGTCCACGTCTCCAGCATTCTTCCGCCCAACTGCAAGGTGATATCCCAGAAGGAGGGTGTGCCATGCCTCCAGGCCGGGCAGATAACGTTCTGCGTCATAGCACGCCAGGAGACAAATGAACCCAACAGACTGATCTCCGCCGCCATCGGGCTTGCCGTTCCCTCAGAGCGCAGCACCACCTATGGCTATTTGTCCGAACACCACGCTTTCGGCGAGACCGATGAAAAGGCCGGCGAATACGCCGAGGATATCGCCGCCACCATGCTTGCAACTACCCTCGGCATTGAATTCGATGCCGAAAAAGCCTGGGAAGATCGCGAGCAGGTCTACAAGACGAGCGGAAAGATCTTCAAGACAACAAACATTGTGCAGTCGGCAGAGGGCGACAAGAGGGGGCTGTGGACCACAGTCATAGCCCTGGCCGTCTTCCTTGATTGACCCTTCACCATGTGCGGGGCCCGGAACCGGCTGTTCGTCTCATTCAGTTCGTAGATTCATGAAGCAACAGCTCAATAGGAACATCTTCTTCGTACGCGAGCACGCGGGGCTGCTCAGGGCTGCCATCAGTTACGACATCCTCGACCCTGCTTCCGGGGAAGTTCTCATGGAATGCCGCGAGGAGAGTATTGGGGCTATAACCAGGATTCTCCGCTTTACCGACTTGAAGCGCACAACCCCCTTCACTCTCAAGGTCCGCACGCCCGACGGGTCTCAGGTCCTCAGGATATCACGCGGCGTGCCGGTGTTCGCTTCAATCGTACGCGTCTTCGACGAAACCGACACCCCCCTCGGCAGCATCAGGCAGAAGCCCTTCTCGGTGAGCGGCGCCTTCGACGTTCTCGACGCTGCCGGCCGCAGAGTCTGCCACCTGAAGGGTAGAAAGGCCGGATTGGACTTCGGGTTCCTCTCCATGAACGACATCGAGCTGGCCAGGGTCACAAGGAGATGGGCTGGTCTTGGCAAGGAACTCCTGACGAGCGCAAACGATTACGCACTTGAAATCGACGAATGCGTTCCGGCTGACAGCGTGATTCGCCAGATTGTTCTCGCGTCGGCCCTTTGTATCGGGCTGATCCAGAAGACCGATATTCCATGACAGGCGTCACTTCGCTTTGGGCCAATTGAGGATTCACCATGCTCGGTGGGCCGAGACGGGCATATCTCGTTCTAGAATTCATAACGCTGTTCATTGGTCTTCCTGTCATGGTTGCCATCGGACTGAGCGAAGCCCATCTCCTGATTGTGCCCGTGCTGCTATTCGCCGCCGCGCTGTGTCTGGCCCTTCTCCTGCGCGACCCATCGTTCGACCGCTCCCATGTCTGGAATGTCAGTGGCCTTAAGAATGACCTGCCGCGGCTTGCTGTGATGCTCGCTTGCACCACCCTGTTGCTTGTTGCAACAGTCATGTTGACTGCGGCTGAATCGTTCATGGATCTTCCGCTGAATCATCCGGTCATATGGCTTCTCATCCTGCTCTTCTATCCCGTGATCTCCGTTCCGCCTCAGGAGCTCATCTACAGGGTCTTCCTGTTTCACCGCTACCGCGAGTTGCTCACCTCACCGGCCATGCGGATAGCAGCCAGTGCCCTCGTGTTCTGCCTCGCCCATCTGGTCTTTGCAAACATCCTGGCGCTCATCCTCACACTGGGTGGCGGACTGTTGTTCGCCTACACCTATCACCGCACGCAATCACTTGCCGCGGTGTCACTTGAGCATGCACTGTACGGATGCCTGGCTTTTACTGTCGGGATTGGGAACTGTCTGCTCTACGGCACGCGTCTGATGATGGAAACACTCGCCGGAATGGCCTGATATCGTAGCGGCCTGTAGCGTATTATCCGCAGGATGCCTGGGTCAGCGTCTGCTACCGAAGTCGATCATGGCCTTGACGACGCCATCCTTGTAGCCGGCCACCAGATCGAATGCGTCCTTCGTTTTCTCAAATGGAAACCGGTGCGTAATCATGCCTGCAGCCCTTGATCCGCGCGACGACACCATATCGATGGCCGCCTGTGCGCAATCGACCTGGCGCCGGATGTTCTGTATGCGGATCTCTTTCCTGCGCAACTTGTCTATGCAGAAGGTCACGCGCTCAACAGTGGGGATCCCAACAAGCAGCAGCGTCCCGCCGGGCTTCAAAAGGTCAACGGCCTGATCCAACGCTTCCTGCTGACCGCAACACTCGTAGACCACATCCAGTCCCAGCGGTTCCCGCTTGAGTATCGACTTCACGACATTGTTTCGCGAAACATCACCGGTCCAGGCGGCTCCCATCATCCGGGCCATGGCAAGACGCGCGGCTATTCTGTCGGTGACATAGACGCGAGCCTTCCCGCGTGCCTTTTGAGCCAGCAGAACGCTCAGCCCGATCGGGCCCGACCCAAGGATCGCGATGCCTGCTTCACCTCGCGCCTCGGCCACCTTCGCACAGTAGATTCCGATTGCAAGCGGCTCAGACAGCGCTGCCAGTTCCATTCCAACGCCCCGTCCCACGGGAAGGCAGCTTGCTTCCGGCATTACCACAAATTCAGACAGGCACCCCTCAGACTGTCCCGGGCAACCAAGGAAGCGCAGATTCCTGCAAGTATGATGCCTTCCAGCACTGCATTGGTCGCACTTCCAGCACGGCATGGCGGGCTCAATCGCGACACGATCCCCTATCTTGACCCTGGTTACCGAAGACCCTGTTTGGATCACCTCACCCGCGCCCTCATGCCCGACGGCAAATGGATACTTCACGACCTGGCTTCCAATCCGGCCCGTCAGGTAGTAGTGGACATCCGACCCGCATACACCTACAGCCGCCATACGGATGAGGACATCATCCCTGCGGGTAACGGCCGGAACGGGCACATCCGCCATGCGCATCTTTCGAATTCCGGTCAATTGCATCGATTTCATTGTTCCATAGCTCATAAGGGCAACCGCTCACGTACCACTCGCTCCCGTGGCCTGTCAACAGCATACCAGACCGCTCCATCGCCTGGAGTATCACCCGCACCCCGGCAGACACCATTTCAGGAATGACGCATGACGCCTTCAACCTTAACGGAGCTCCCAGCGGCCTTATACCAATATGACCGCGCATGCACAATGCCTTAAACCACTCCCACGGCCCGGAATGAGCTTAGCCGTCTGCGCCACTGCCAGAGCCGCGCCAACACGAGTCCTTCCACATTCCGCCAGTTTCGCTTGGTTTGAGATTGAAGCGTCAGCCGCTTTTCGTATATTCTGAAATCGAGGTAATCGGTATTTCAGCACGGGAGACGGAAAATGCTAGTCAGTATGCTTAAGTCGAAGCTGCACAATGCGGTCGTAACTGACTGCATGATCGACTATGAGGGAAGTATCGAGATAGACAGTGCCCTCATGAAAGCTGTGGGTATGGTGCACTACGAAAAGGTGCTCGTGGCAAACCTTTCCAATGGAAACCGGTTTGAGACCTATGCCATACCAGGAAAGAAGAACTCCGGAACCGTTTCGCTGAACGGGGCCGCAGCGCTCCTTGGCAAGAAGGGCGACCACGTAATCATCCTGTCATTCGTGCTTGTACCGGTAAAGAAGAGCGCGCGTCACCAGCCTAGCATTCTCCTGCTGGGCAAGAACAACAAGCCTGCACCGCAGATCAAGCCGCACTAATGTAAACACGTCCGCGGGGACGTGTCTACATCCTGGATACAGGTGCGTTTCCTGACTGATCCTACGCGATCTTCTCGGCTCCTGACGTGGTCGCGGCCAGAAGCGAGGAATTCTCCACCATGCTCCTGGTAACACGGATCTGCTTCAGATCCGACCGCCTCGGGGCCTCGAACATCACATCAAGCATCAAGTGCTCCAGAATAGCCCTGAGGCCGCGGGCGCCGGTCTTCTTCCTGTGAGCCTTCTCAGCAAGCGCACGCAACGCGCTGTCGGTAAAGGTCAGGTCAACACCTTCCATATTCATGAGCTTCTGGTATTGACGCACCATGCAGTTCTTGGGTTCAACCAGAATGCGGACAAGCTCATCCACACCCAATTCCGACAATGCGGTCGTAACTGGCAGTCGCCCAACAAATTCCGGTATCATTCCGAACTGGAGCAGGTCTTCCGGCTCAACCACATCATGGAGCTCCTTCTTTCCGGCATGCACCGCCTTGTTGCCATGCTTGAAGCCGATGGTCTGCTTGCCCAGTCGCCTGTTCACAATGTCCTCGAGCCCTACGAACGCACCGCCGCAAATGAACAGGATGTTCTCAGTCTTGATCTGTATGTACTCCTGCTGGGGGTGCTTCCTCCCGCCATGCGGCGGGACATTAGCAACGGTTCCCTCGAGGATCTTCAACAGTGCCTGTTGAACACCCTCGCCCGACACATCCCTGGTAATCGAGACATTTGAAGTGCGGCGCGCAATCTTGTCGATTTCGTCGATGTAGATTATGCCTATCTCCGCCCTGGCAATGTTGTGGTCCGCAGCCTGAATAAGACGCAACAGGATGTTCTCAACATCCTCGCCCACGTATCCAGCCTCGGTAAGGGTCGTTGCATCCGCGATACTGAAAGGTACGTCCAGGTACCTGGCCAGGCTTCTGGCCAGCAGCGTCTTGCCCGTCCCCGTCGGCCCGATCAACAGAATATTGCTCTTCTCGAGCTCAACCCCGGCGTACGGCCCGGAACTCTTTTCCTTGATATCGCCCTGCCGGACACGTTTGTAGTGATTGTGCACTGCAACTGATAGAACCTTCTTGGCGCGGTCCTGTCCGACAACGTACTGGTCAAGAAACTCCTTGATTTCGTGCGGCTTGGACGCCTTGACCTCACGGTCGCCCTTGACGACCTTGCCATTCTCCGGCTCCGGCTTCGGCAGAAGCATCGAATTGCACAGCGCAACGCATTGATCGCATATACACGCGCTCTCACCACCTATAAATCGCGTATTCGGATCCGGCGGCTTGCCGCAGAAGGAACACTTTTCAGCCTTTCGCTTCTCAACCATTTTTCTTCTTCGCTTCCTTCCTCGGACCGGCAAGAACCTCATCAACTATGCCATATTCCTTTGCCTGTTCGGCGGACATGAAGAAGTCGCGATCTGTGTCCTTTGACACTGCCTCAGGGGTCTTGCCGGTATGCTTTGCGAGAATGCCGTTCACCATGTCTTTCAGTCGCAGGATCTCGTTGGCCTGGATGCTGATGTCGGACGCCTGCCCCTGAACACCGCCCCATGGCTGATGGATCATGATCCGTGCGTTTGAGAGTCCAAACCGCTTGCCGTGCGCACCGGAAGCCATGAGAAGAGCCGCCATGCTGGCCGCCTGTCCAACGCAGTAGGTGGCCACGCTGCAGCGCAGGAACTGCATCGTATCGT
>SESH01046948.1_pt1 | contig 10216 bp, 6 predicted proteins | sample 3171561 | NCBI WGS metagenome assembly SESH01 (sample SAMN10866947, study PRJNA518727) | freshwater metagenome | biome: subpolar coniferous forest; feature: holomictic lake; material: water; isolation source: holomictic Lake 442 2011 16.5 m and 2014 13 m | place: Canada: near Kenora, Ontario
AAATATTGAAAAGATTTTTGAACCGTTCTATACAACAAAAAAGATCGGTGAAGGAACCGGACTTGGCCTTTCAATTTCCTACAAGATCATCCAGAAACACGGGGGATCGATCAAGGTTGAAAGCATCGTAGGCCGCGGGTCGGATTTCTACATTCGCATTCCGGTGACTCAGCCGCGCACAACCACGCGTGAGAAAAAAGTTGTGTAAGAAATACGTATCACAGAAACGAAACATCCGAAGTGTAAGGGTTACAGTATGAAGCTAACAGTACCGGCAGTGCCGGAAAAATCGAATATCCTGTTTGTTGACGATGAACCGATGATCCTTTCGTCGCTCAACATGCTGTTCAAAAGCAGATACAAGGTCTACCTTGCGGAGAACGGATTCGACGCGCTGGAGATTATCAAATCAGTCCCGATTAAAGTTATCGTCAGCGATCAGAGAATGCCCGGCATGCTCGGTCATGAATTGTTGCGCCAGGTGAAAGACATTAGTCCGAATACCATTCGCATGCTGCTTACGGGGTATTCCGATCTCGATGCCATTATCGGATCGGTGAATGCCGGCGAAGTATTCCGTTTCATCAATAAGCCGTGGCAGGGCGAGTTTATGCTCTATGTGGTGAAATTGGGCGTTGAGATCTACGATAAAGTGACAAAGCTGCAAGAGACCGAGATGCAAAAAGTTGATGAAGCGGTAACGGAAGAACATCCGGCATCCGGACATCGAGTTCATATTGAAGTTGAAGAGACGAGTCCGACGGTGCTGTTTGTTGATTACAGCGAGGACGAAACAGGCAAGCTCGTTGAAAAGTACGGCAGTGCGTTCAATGTTGTCGGAGTGAATTCCATCGATGCCGCGTTCCAGGAGATGGCGAAGAAACCGGTCTCCGTTATCGTGAGCAACATTAACTTTGGCGATGTTGACGGTGTCAGTTTTCTTGATACGGTTCGCCGGGAATATCCAAACACGGTTTCTGTGATCCTTACGGAAGTGAGGGATGCACAGTTGGCGATCCGGTCAATTAATGAACTGAATGTTTTCCGGTATCTTGTTAAACCGATGCCCGAAGATCAGATTTCCCATACGCTGGAAAAAGCCATTGAGCGCAGCAAAGCCTTTAAGTCTGCGCCGCATACGAACGTCTTAAAAATGGCGGAAGAGATAGCTCCCGACCACGTTGTGAAAGCCGAAGAGAGCACCTTGCGACTCCGGTTGAGAGCGGCTCAGGCATTACTGAATAAAAACAAAAAAAAATAGCATGCGCTGTGCGTCAGATCGATAGTTACTATGACATCAAACCCCGCAGCCGCACGCGGGGTTTATTATTCGGATATGAACGATCACACGGATTATAAATTAATTTGAATGCAAAACATCTCACAAAAAATAAGCGGCGCCGAACACCTTACCGAAGTTATCGCATATTTGAAAAATGCGGATAAATACATTCGGCAAGGCGATATCCGCCGCGCGCTGGATGAGATACTGCATGCGCGCGAGAAGAACCCGACGATTATGTATGCCCGCGCCTACGAGGAATATGTGCGGTCGGTCCTGCTGAAACAAGAGGGTGAAAATGATGCGGAAGTACGGTCGACCGATACGTTGATCGGCCAGGTGCTGCCGACGTTGGAAAAAATTCTCGATCTGGCGATCAAGGAAGTAAAACGCAGCGCCGTTTCTGCCTACAAACAAAAAGAGGTTATTGCACTGCAGAAAAGGCAAGAGGAGGAGCAGCGATACGAAGAACAGTTGCGAGCCGATGGTATTGCCAAGAAAGTGGCTTCATACTTGCAGCGGTCGCGTGCCTTTGAAGCACATAATGATTTTCACCATGCGCTGAACGAAATCGGTCGTGCATTTATGCTTGATCCTACGGACGAAAGTATTCTTTCTGTTGAGGAAGAGATCAAAAAAAAACAGGAAGCGTTTGTTCGGAAACAGGAAGAGCTTGACCGTCAACAGCATCAGGAAGAGAACAAGAGACGCGAAGAGTTGTCTGCACAATGGCAGCTGCAATTGAAACAGGAAACGGTTGAGGCGGAAAAGAAAAAAGCGGAGGCATATAAACAGGCCCGGACGCAGAAGATCCGTGAATATCTGCAGATCGTACGGGGATTGTTCGCTGAGAACAGGATCGACGAAGCACTCAGTCAGCTGGCGTTTGTGATGGTCGTAGATCCGCTCAACGAAGAGGTGCTGAGCCTGAACTGGAAGATCCGTGAAGCACAGAGCAAGAAAGAGGAAGAGAACATTGCGCTGAAAAGGCAGCAGGCCGAGGAGGAGAAAAAGAAAACGGAAATAATCCGCTTGACTGCCCGTAAGAGTCTGGAAAAAGCGGAGGAGTTCCTTGCGCGCGGAAAATTTACCGAAGCGCTGCGTGTGATAACTCAGGCCTATTACATCGATCCGGCCAACGAGGATGTTCTTGAGTGTGAGAAGCGGATTATGGCGGCCGAGGAAGAGATGCTGAGGCTCGCCGAGGAGAAACGGAGACACGAAGAGGATGAACGAAAACGGAAACAGGAGGCGGAATTGCACCGCTTAAGCATCGAGCAGAAAAAACGTGAGCAGATCCGCGAACGTATCGATGTGGAAACGAGACTGCTCCATGACGAAGAAGAAATTCTTCTCTACCTGTCGAAAGCCCGCGGTTTCGTCAGCCTGGGTAATTATGATGAAGCAGTACGACAGATCGCTCTCGCGTTCAAGATCAATCCGTTCGACGAGGAGATTGCAAAGCTTCAGCGCGAGATTTTTGACGGACAGAAAAAAGCAAAACTTTCAAGAAAGCATTCCCTGCTCATGATCACAGAGCCCGAAACTGCCGGCGATCGTGAATTAAGTGAGCATATCCATCAGCATATTGAACGTGCAAAGAAACTCAGAACGGAATTCCGTTATCAGGATGCACTTGATGAGATTGCTCAGGCATACCGGCTCGACCCGATGAACGAAAAGTTGTTCGCCCTTGAGGGTGAGATACAGCAGGAGTTTCTCCGTTACCAGGAACAGCAGCAGCGTACGCAGGCACTCTTCAAGACTGACCAAGGGATCAAAAAAAGTTTAGCAATGGCACGCGATGCGTTTTCGCGTGATGCATACAGTGAGGCGCAGGGCTGGGTCGATTACGCCTTGAGTTTTGACATGAATCACGAAGAAGTACTTTGGTTGCAGGGTGACATTGCGGCGGCCCAGCGTTTACGGGAAGCAATGAAAACACACGACGAAAAAGAACTTGTTATTCAATCTCATCTCAGTAAAGCAGAGGAATTTATCTCCGCGAAGCTGACATTTGATGCCATTTTTGAAGTTGATCTTGCCTTGCGGCTCGATCCTTCTCACTACGATGCGCTGGCGCTGCGAAAACGCTTGCTTGAAATATCCGGCAAACCGGATATTTTGTAATACTTCTCCTCTAAGGTTAGAGAATTCTAACGCTCCGGTGTGTTGACTAAGCTAACTTATTTCTTTAAGATTGTATTGGGCACATGTGCATAAACAATAATACTCAATGACAAAACCAACAGAAAATACGGCGTTACCGACTTCTGAACGATTGAAAGAAGTTGCTCTTCTTCTGAAACAAGCCGACAAGCTTGTAAAAGAAGGGGACCTTGCAACGGCGTTGACGCTTATTGCCAAAGCCCGATCGTTCGACTCACGCCACCTCTACGCCCTTGCGTACGAAGAGCGCGTCCGGACATTGTTGACCGCAAAACAGCAGGAGGAAGCGAAAAAAGGGACGAAACAACCGCTGCCTGCCGAAAAAAGTGTAGAACAAAAAATTGCACCGGCACTGCAGCACTTGTCCAACCTTGCCATTATTGAAGCACAGCACAGCGCCAATGTTGCCGTACAGCAGGAACAAGCTGTTGAGATCCACAAGAAGGAAGAAGCGGAGCGCACGAAGAATGATGAACTGCGCAGAAAGGCAATTGAAGCAAAAATTGCCGCGTTTCTGACCCGCGCCAACATGTATTTGCAGAAAAAAGAATTCAACCGTGCACTCGATGAGATCGCGCGGGCGTATCTGCTGGATCCGGTCAATGATTCAATCCATGCGTTAGAGGATACTATCCGCAAAGCACAGGAGGATTTCCGCCGTGACGAAGAAGGGGAACGTCAGCGGAAGATGGATGAAGACCGTCAAAAACGCCAGGAAACGATAAAGACTCAGTCGAAACTGTATCAAAAAGAAAAAGAAGAGAAGATACAACGCGAAGAGCAGGACCGAAAACGCGCCCGGGAAGAGAAGGTACAGCAGTATCTTCAGCATGTGAACGAACTCTATCAATCCAATAAACTGGATGAAGCGCTTGGCGAACTGGCATTTGTTGTCGTCATCGATCCTTTAAATGAAGAAGTGCTTCGCCTTGAACAGAAGATTCTGGAAACTCAGGATCAACTGCAGCAGCAGCAGCTGGAACAGTACCAAAAACATCTTGCGGACCGGCAGAAAAAACGCGAGATGGTTCTTGCGACCATTAAAAAACATATCTCCAACGCTGAAATGCTGGCGAAGCAAAAAAAATTCACCGACGCACTCCACACAATAACGCGTGCAACCGTTCTCGATCCCATCAATGATGAACTGCAGGAGTGTGAGCAGGGGATTCTTGCCATGCAGGAGGAATATTTCCGGCAGGAAGAGGAAAGCAAGCGTGCACTACAGGAACAGATCCGACGACAGCAGGAGGAGGAGGTTCTCCGCCTGGAACAGACCGACCGATCGCGTGCGCTGCTCGGCGAGACAGAGGAAGTTAAGAAACAGCAGAAGCTCGACAAGGAAAAAATTCAGCAGTATCTTGAGCGCGCGAAAAATTTCCTTGCCGAGAAACAGTTTGAAGTTGCACTGGGGGAAGTAGCGCTGGCATTCATCATCAATCCGTTTGATGAAGATGTTAAGATGGTTGAGCATATGATCATCCGGGAACGGGAGGAACACCAGGCTGCAAAGAATGTCACCGCGCATGAAGCAGTGCTTGTAGAACAAAAGAACAAAAGTATAATTGCCGAAAAAATGAAAGGCCATATGGCGGAGGCAGAGCATCTCCGGTCGAAGAGTCTATACAGCAAAGCATTCAACGAAGTAGCAAAAGCATTTATTCTCGATCCGCTGAATGAAGAGATCCAGAGATACGAACAGGAATTACAGTCGGAGTTCGACGCGTACCTGTTTGATCAGCATACCAAGCGCGAACGTGATGAAAAGAGCAGGGATATCGAACGGCATATCCGGCATGCAGCGGAATTGCTGGAGAGAGAACTTTTTGAAGAAGCGCTTGCCGAAACGGCCGGCGGATTGGCGATGGATGAACAGAACAACGAACTGCTGAAACTGCGCGAACAAATTTCTAAAGCCTCCGATGAATGGAAGCTACGGCAGCGCGAAGAATCGCGCAGTCTGGAAATTCAGCAATTACTGGTTGTTGCCAAAGAATATTGTACCGTAGGGAAATATGACGAAGCAGTCATTGCCGTACGGAAAGCACTTGATTATGAGCCGGACCGAAAAGAATCCATTGCCCTTCTGAAGGAAATTGAATCCATAACGGGGAAGGAACTGGAAGATCATCGGACCACACAGCGACGTGAGCGGATTGCATCGTACCGCGATCAGGCTGAGGCTCTGCTTACGTCGAACATGCCCGACAAAGCGCTGGTGCAGATTGTGTCGGGTCTTGTGATCGATCCATCCAACGAAGAACTACTGCAGCTTGAACAACGGGTTACGGCGCTCCATAATGCGCGGCTGAACCAAATGAAATCGACCGCGATTACATCGTCGCTGTCGCATCCGCGGATATCCAAAGATGAACAGGACCGGCTTATTCGGATCCATATACGCGTTGCGGAAGAATTTCTTTCGCAAAAAGAATATGCTAAGGCCCTCGATGAAATAGCACACGGCTTAACAGTGGATATGCTGAACGAAGAGCTCATGAAATTCGACGCCGAGATCCGTGCTGAACAAGCCGCATACGATTTAAAAGCCGCACAAGGTCTTAAACTTATCTATTCAAGCGGACAAGCAACAGGATAATGAATATCGACTCGCTGATAACGCTCCTGCGTGAAGCGCAGCTTGAAGTGCGCCGCCACCAACACTCCCATGCGCTCAAGATCATCCGCGATGCAAAGATCATCGATCTGAATAATCTCTATCTTTCCGCACTGGAACAATTTGTTGCAACACTGCCGTACCCTTCGTCACCGGACTTCACAGATGTAAAAACTGCGGAAAACGAACATATACTTTCCCTGCTCATCGACCGAGCAACAAACGACCTTGAACAGCGAGGATCAAAGCGCAGCGATGGATCCGCAGTTCCCGATGAACGGATACTACTGATGGAAAAAATGAAGAATCTGTATTTTCAGCGTGCGGATGAATTTATTGAAGTAAAGGAGTTCGGAAGGGCGCTTGAGGAAGTCCAGCGGGTCTATTTTTTCGACCCGCAGAATTTTGTGGCAAAAGAATATCAGCAAAAGATCGCGCAGCTGGCAGATCTGAACAAAAAATAACCTTCCCCCTTATTTTGCGACCGAAACCAGTTTCGCCAGTGTGCGGATGGTCTTAGGGTCAAGCGTGAATGTCTTCACATCGATCTTATCGTTCTTCATATCGCGGAAATACAACAATCCGCGGACGGACCGTGCCGTTGTCATATTATCCACGATCTGTTTGTTCCCGACAACAAGAAATTTCAGAATATGCCGCGCATCGTTCTCGTTGCGGAAGCCGGTTTTTTGAATCTTTAATTCAGCAGTCGGTTTTCCGTCCACGATGAACTGTACATGAGTGTTTGCAGGGAGTTGGGGTTTCAATGCCGGATTGAACTTCCCGATCTCTTCAAAACGGAAAACGAACAGCGGACCCTGCCCCTGACGGATCTGAAAATCCGGATTTATAACCAGTTCATATCCGAGCAGACCTTTGGTCGTCAGTTTGTGCTGAACATTCAGCGGTGCGGTAAATGACATCCAGCGGTCAGGACCATGCTCCTGTATTGGAAGAATGTCGTCATCCTGCGCCGCCGCAAAGAAAGATACCAGTGTGACAAGTGCAAAAAGGTTGAACCATTTCATACTTTATCTCCGTAAGTGATGAACTATATGTAAAAAGTACGGATAATGCACCCGAGAGTAAAGACAACAGTGCTTTTTTCGAAAAATCTTGATAGTTTGTCTGCGTAACTTAACAATAAAACTGTCGTAAGAGAGAGACTCACATTTCAGCGTAATCATGACCTTTTCGTTCAATAAAATTCAACGCATGCGGACATTGTTTGTAATTTTGTCTGCCGTACTTTTTCTGCAGGCGGTGGTGACGTTTTTTTCTTTCTTCAGCACTCCCACGGATGAAAATTGGTTCCGCAACGGACCAACGCCGTTTATGGCGGTTAAAAATTTTCCGGCGGAGCCGGTCCGAAAACAACCTGCAATCGGAGGGCATCCTCTTTCGGTGAAGACTTCTGTTGATTCTGTGTTGACTGGAGATTTATTATTGTCGATCAACAACGGCACCGTAAAGACTGTGAAGGATGTTTATGAAGCTATCGGCAGAAGTCCGCAGGATGAGATCCGTTTTGATATACTTCGTCCGTCGCTCAATTTTATCATCACGTTCAAAGTAAAACGCAGTTCCATTCCTCCGGACTTCATCGCGCTGTTACCCAATTATGCTTTTGTTACGGATGTCATAGCCGGAGGAGCGTCCGACCGCAGCGGAATGAAAGTGGGCGATCTGATCATGCGGATTAATGAACAGGATTTTACGAATGCCAACGAAGCGGACAGGATTCTTCGTTTAGGACAGATCGGGAAGTCGCTGAAGTATGATATCCTCCGCAACAATCATTTCATGCAGCTGAATATCGTTTTGGCAAAATTCGGTATTCCGGTAACGCTGTTGATTTTCACTCTTTGCGGAATCGTATGGATGCTTACCGGTACATTCATTCTTGTCTCTCGCCCGAATCTCAAGGCGGCGCGCCTGGTTGGTTCCGCATTGCTGCTCATCGGATTCTTTATTGCCACGCTTGTGATCCGCAGGGATTTTATTATGACCACCGAAGTGATCATCCGTCAGGTAATGATCGGGGCGGCATATATCTTAGGAACGGCATTCTTTTTCCATTCAATGCATTATTTCCCCATCGATCGCTCCGATCTTGCCGGACGTCCGTGGATCATTCGCGGATACTATATTTTTACAATTCTCTCAACCGTACTCTCCATCGTATTCAATTCGCCGCTTCCGGTTGCCATGGTAATGATCTATGGCCTGTTCGTGCTGATAAAATACCGGAAAAGCGTACCGCCCGAATATAAACGGTTCAGCACTATTATCCGGTGGACAGTCATTGTTGTGGGAGGATCGTCGATTCTCCTCATTTATCTGTTCAGAGATTCCTTTCAGACACTCGGCATCGGATTGCTTGGTATTGTTCTTACGTTAATTCCAATATCCTATCTCTATACGATTGGTAGATATCATTTGCTGGATATGAAGCTCCGCGTGCGGCGGAATACACAGTACAGTATTGCCACCATATTGTGGGGAGGATTGATCTTCTACGGTCTGGTATGGACCTTCTTTCAGCTGCCGATGCTCGATCTGCCGAAAATGAACATCGTATTCACCGGCACCGCCATTGAAGTGAACGACGCTCCTGAACTTTCCTCTCAGCGCGGTACATCCGAACGTGTGTTGCTGATGGTGCTGGCGATCGTCCTGACGGTTGTTGTTATGCGCGTGCGGAAGTACGGCCAGCAGTTCATCGATAAGAAATATTTCCGACAGCAATACGATTACCGGCGTGCATCGTTCGAACTTGGTGAAATTTTAGCGACAACGCTGAATGCCGATGATCTTGCACGGAAGCTTGTGAAGAAATTCAGCGAACTGATGAAACTGAAACGTGCGGGGGTGCTGTTCTTCCGGGATGAGCAGTGCTGCTCCTGTCTTTCCGTGCATGGATTTGACGGAACCGCCTGGGGCAGTTTCTGTATTGCACACGAACGCGAACTGATCGCCGGCATCAGGCAATTCCAGAATGAATTCCGTATCGACTACCTGCCGGTTCCATTGAAGGATGAATTTAACCGCGAAGGTTTCCATTACGGCGTGCCGATCCGTTCAAAAGAAAAACTGATCGGTGTGCTCCTCATCGGCGAGAAACAGTCCGAAACGACATTCCGGCAGGAAGACCTTGCGTTTCTCTCGTCTACCGCCAAACAAGCTTCGGCATCTATTGAAAATGCATTTCTTTACGAAGAACTCGCCGAGAAAGAACGGATGAAACACGAGCTGCAGATTGCACGCCGCATCCAGCTCGATTCACTTCCGCAGACGACACCGGAAGTTGACGGACTGGATATCTCCGGCACATCGATCCCGGCAATGGAGGTCGGCGGTGATTTCTTCGATTATCTTACGAACGGGAACGGCAAAATGACCATCGTCATCGGCGATGTGAGCGGCAAGGGGACCTCCGCGGCGCTGTATATGTCCAAAGTGCAAGGGATACTCCGTTCACTGCACGGGTTCGATCTTTCACCGAAAGATCTTTTCAACCGCGCAAATACATTACTCTGCAAAGATCTCGAGAAACGCTCCTTTGTGACCGTGCTGGGTGCTGAGTTCAATACGGAAAAAAAATCTGTCATCGTTTCGCGGGCCGGTCATCTGCCACTGCTTCATTACGATGCCGCTGCAGGCACCGTACGGAAAGTGCTGCCGCGCGGTCTGGGTTTGGGATTGAACGATGCTTCTGTGTTCACCTCAGAGATGGAAGAAAAAAAGCTTCACTATTCGAGCGGCGATATTTTTCTTTTTGCAACAGATGGTGTTACGGAAGCGCGTAATGCCGATGGGGATTATGGCGAAGAACGGCTGCTGCAGATCCTGAACGTTCATCACAAAGAATCTGCAAAAACAATTCAAACGATTCTGCTCGACGAACTGTCTGTATTTGCAGGACAGAACGATCAGCACGACGACCAGACGGTTGTTGTGGTGAAAGCAGCGTAATCAGTCAGCGCTGTTTTTTGTGACTCGTATAAAAGCATCACCCGGGAGATTGAGAGATTTCGGTTTTTTATTTTATTGCTTCGCAATGAAAAATTATCCGCACGACATCGTACAGCCTGCATACATCGGCAATCCCTTGCCGATTGTTATCATTATTCGCCTCACCATAAAAT
>SESH01046794.1_pt1 | contig 10215 bp, 8 predicted proteins | sample 3171561 | NCBI WGS metagenome assembly SESH01 (sample SAMN10866947, study PRJNA518727) | freshwater metagenome | biome: subpolar coniferous forest; feature: holomictic lake; material: water; isolation source: holomictic Lake 442 2011 16.5 m and 2014 13 m | place: Canada: near Kenora, Ontario
TCAATGACCTGTACGGCGTCGAAGTGCTGCACGCCTGGGGCATGACCGAGATGTCACCGCTCGGCACGGTCTGCACCTTGAAGAACAAGCATCTGCCGATGACAGCGCAGGAGAAGATGCAGGTCCGGCTCAAGCAGGGACGTGGCGTTTTTGGTGTGGACATGAAGATCGTTGACGGCAGCGGCGATGAACTGCCCTGGGACGGCAAGAGCTATGGCGATTTGCTGGTCAAGGGTCCGTGGATCATCAGTGCCTATTTCAAGGGCGAGGGCGGATCACCTCTGGTGGACGGCTGGTTTCCTACCGGTGACGTGGCCACCATCGACGCCGAAGGCTATATGCAGATCACGGATCGCAGCAAGGACGTGATCAAGTCCGGTGGCGAATGGATCAGTTCGATTGATGTAGAGAACATTGCCATGGCGCATCCGGCAGTGGCGATGGCAGCCTGCATCGGCATGAAGCATCCCAAGTGGGACGAGCGGCCTATCATTGCGGTCGTGAAGAAGCCCGGTGCCGAGGTGTCGCGCGACGAGTTGATCGCCTTCTACGATGGCAAAACCGCCAAATGGCAGATTCCGGATGATGTGGTGTTTGTCGACGCCATACCCCTGGGTGGCACCGGAAAGATGCAGAAAACCAAGCTGCGCGAACTGCTCAAGGACTACAGATTGCCCGAAGCCTGACAGGGGCTTGGCGACCGGGCTGACTGCCATTTGCCTGACTGACGCTAGGGAAAGCCCTCGTGGCGTGCGGCCTGCATCCTTGTAAGCTGCAACGGTTTCGATCGATTACAACCTTGGAGATGACAATGAAGTCTGCTTTGAAATTTGTGGCAGTCGCGATGGTCGCAGTATGTGCCAGTGGTGCTTTTGCGCAGAAGGGTGAAACCGTCAAGATTGCGTTTATGGATCCGCTGTCGGGTCCGTTCGCCAATGTCGGGCAGAATCAGCTCAAGAGTTGGCAGTTTGCCGCCGACTATCTGAGCGGAGCTAAAAACCCGGGGGGTGTGAAGTTTGTCGTGACCGGATTCGACAACAAGGGTTCACCACAAGAGAGTCTGAATACACTCAAAGCCGCTATCGATCAGGGCTTTCGATATATCACCCAGGGCAACGGGTCGGGGGCAGCCTTGGCGCTGTCAGACGCTGTAGCCAAACATAACGAACGCAATCCCGGCAAGGAAGTTGTGTATTTGAACTATGCCGCCGTCGACCCGTCATTGACCAATGAAAAATGCGACTACTGGCATTTTCGCCTGGATGCGGACACTACCATGAAGATGGAAGGCTTGACGACCTTCATGAAAGACCAGCCCAAGGTCAAGAAGGTGTATCTGATCAACCAGAACTACTCGCACGGGCATCAGGTGGCAAAGTACTTCAAGGAGGGCATGGCGCGCAAGCGCCCGGACGTCCAGATTGCGGGTGAGGATCTGCATCCGATTGGACAGGTGAAAGACTTCGCCCCTTATGTGGCGAAGATCAAGCAGTCCGGCGCCGATACCATCGTCACCGGCAACTGGGGTACTGACCTGACCCTGCTGGTCAAGGCCCTCAATGACGCCGGCCTCAAGTTGCCTCTTTACACCTACTATGCGCAGGTAACCGGGACTCCGACCGCACTCGCCGCAGGTGGCGAAAGTGAGGTCTACATCATCGCCTATGGTCATGCCAACCACACTGGCGAAATCGCCACCATGGCGGAAGAATTCAAAAAGAAGTTCAATGACGACTATTACACTTTGGCCACGTACAACGGTATCAATTTGATGGCGGCGGCGATCAGCAAAGCCAAGTCCATTGACCCGGTCAAAGTGGCCTCAGCGATGGAGGGACTGACTGTCAAAAGCTTCGCCGGGGACGTCACCATGCGCAAGAGTGATCACCAATTGCAGCAGACGATGTTTGTGACGAAGTGGCAAAAAGCCGACAAGAAGTATCCCTACAGCATCGAGAACACCGGATACACCACCGTGTCTGTCAAGCAGATGGATCCCTACGTGTCAAGCACGCCGACCAGCTGTCAGATGAAAAGACCCGGCTAAGGTCACTCAGGCGACATGTCGCATGGGTGATTCTCTGCATTGGCAATCCCCGGCGCGCAATGCACAATCGGCGGTACGCTGGGCGTGTTTAAGCGGATTACAACCTAGGAGATCAATATGAAGTTTGCATTCAGAATGGCGACCATTGCTGCGGCGGCTCTGTGCGTCGGAAGCGCATTTGCCCAGAAGGGCGAAACCGTCAAAATTGCGATGCTGGAAGGATTGTCGGGACCGATGGCCAATGTCGGACAGAATCAACTGAAGAATTGGCAGTTTCTGGCCCAACGTCTGAATGGTGCCAAGAATGTTGCAGGCGTTAATTTTGAAGTTGTCGGCATGGACAGCAAGGGGTCGCCGCAGGAAGTTCAGAACACCTTGAAGGCCGCGATCGACCAGGGCTATCGCTACGTGGTGCAGGGCAATGGTTCTGGTGCCGCGCTGGCCTTGGCCGATGCCGTGGCCAAGCACAATGAACGCAATCCTGGCAAGGAAGTCGTTTACCTCAATTACTCGGCAGTTGATCCTTCGCTGACCAACGAAAAGTGCAGCTACGCCCATTTCCGCCTCGACGCCGACACTTCGATGAAGATGGAAGCGTTGACGAGTTTTATGAAGGATCAGCCCAAAGTCAAGAAGGTCTATCTGATCAACCAGAATTACTCGCACGGGCACCAGGTTGCCAAGTATTTCAAGGAGGGCCTGGCGCGCAAACGTCCGGACGCTACGATCGCCGGCGAAGACCTGCATCCGATCGGGCAGGTGAAGGATTTCGCGCCTTATGTGGCCAAGATCAAGCAGTCTGGCGCCGATACCATCGTGACCGGCAACTGGGGTCAGGACATGACACTGCTGGTCAAGGCGCTCAACGAAGCAGGCATGAAGCTTCCAATCTACTCCTACTACGCGGGAGTGTCCGGCACGCCGACAGCACTCGCTGCCGGGGGCGAAGTCGAGGTCTATCAGATCGCTTACAACCACTCCAATTACCCTGGCGAGTTGGGGGCCATCATGAACGAGTTCCAGAAGAAATTTGGCGAGGATTTCTATACTTTTTCCATTTATAACGGAATCATCCTTTTGTCGGAGGCGATGGCAAAAGCCAAATCCACTGATCCGATGAAGGTTGCTGCGGCGATGGAAGGTCTGAAGTTCAAGGGCTTCAACGGCGATTCAGAGATGCGCAAATCCGACCATCAGATGCAGCAGGGGCTGTATATTTCCAAATGGCAAAAAGTCGACAAGAAGTACCCTTACAACGTCGAAAACACGGGCTATACCTTTGCTCCGGTCAAGTACATTGAGGCTTACGTGGCCAGCACACCGACGAGCTGCCAGATGAAACGCCCGAGCTGAAGCCGGACTGATTGAACGCCGGGTGACATGGTCGCTGCCCGGCGTTTATTTTTTTGCTATTTTGCGAGTGCCTGATGGAGTTCTACACCATTTCTCTTCTCAACGGCGTCAGCTACGGTCTGCTGTTGTTTATGTTGAGTTCAGGATTGACGCTGATCTTCAGCATGATGGGCGTTCTCAATTTTGCTCATGCGTCGTTCTATATGCTGGGTGCCTATTTTGCGTACACGGTCACTGCTGTCCTTGGTTTCTGGCCTGCTTTGTTGGTTGCACCGGTCTTGGTTGGACTGCTGGGCGCCGGGTTCGAAAGGTACTTCCTTCGCCGGGTCCACAAGTTCGGTCATGTGCCTGAACTGCTGATCACGTTTGGGCTCAGTTACGTTATTCTGGAACTGGTGCAACTGGTCTGGGGACGCAGCTCTGTTGACTACCGCGTGCCGCAAGCGCTGGACGGTCCCTTGTTTACTCTGTTTGGCACGCAGTTTCCGATGTACCGCGCTTTTATGATGGGGGTGGCCCTGTTGATGCTGCTGTCGCTTTGGCTGATGCTGACACGCACGCGCATTGGTTTGGTGATACAGGGCGCGCTGGCACATCCTGACATGGTAGAAGCATTGGGTCACAACGTACCGCGCGTGTTCATGCTGGTGTTCGGTGGTGGCTGTGCGCTGGCTGGTTTGGCGGGTGTCATTGGCGGCAATGCCTTCGTCACTGAGCCGAGCATGGCCTTTTCCGTCGGAGGCGTCATTTTTGTGGTGGTCGTGGTCGGCGGCATGGGCTCCTTGGCGGGCGCGTTTCTGGCGTCATTGTTGATCGGTGTTCTGCAGACATTTGCCGTTGCGGTCGATGCGTCCGTCCTATCTGCGTTGCAAACGCTGGGCATTTCCCTGACACCTGATGCTTTTGGCTATCCCTTGCTCAAACTCAAACTCAGTCAGGTGGCACCGATCCTGCCCTATCTGTTTTTGGTGTTGATCCTGATATTCCGACCCAAGGGTCTTTTGGGCACACGGGAAGGTTGAAGGTATGAGTGTTCAGGTCTATGAGTTCAAACCGCTCAATGTCGGGCGTGCCCTGATATGGTCGCTGTTTGCACTGGTTTTGGTGGCCGCACCGCTGCTGTTCACCAGCAGTCTGAGCCACACCATGCTGAGCCAGATGGGCATCGCGATCATCGTTTGCCTGAGCTACAACATTTTGCTGGGCCAGGGTGGCATGCTCAGCTTCGGTCATGCCGTGTATTCCGGAATGGGATCGTTTTTGGCGATTCATACGCTGAATAAGGTGACGGGAGGGTTGCCCCTGCCGGTCAGTCTGATTCCCGTTGTGGGTGGTCTGGCCAGCATGCTGGTGGCCATCCTGCTCGGATGGGTGACGACCAAGAAAGCAGCGACACCGTTTGCCATGATCACGATGGGCATAGGCGAACTGGTATGGGCGATGTCGCTGATGTTTCCGGAGTTTTTTGGTGGCGAGGGCGGCGTTTCGGGCAACCGCGTGACAGGGTTGAAGACTTTTGGCATTACCTACGGACCGCAGGTTCAGTTGTACTACCTGATCGCCGTCTACACCTTTGTCTCGACGGCCCTGATGTTCGCTTTCACCCGCACGCCACTGGGGCGCATGCTAAATGCAGTGCGCGACAATCCCGAGCGCGTCGAGTTTGTCGGATATGACACGCAGAAGGTGCGCTACATCGCGTTTATTGTGGCTGCCTTTTTTGCTGGGATCTCTGGCGGACTGGCAGCCTTGAATTTCGAAATCGTCACCTCGGAAGTGGTTAGCGGATACCGCTCTGGCGCCTATCTGCTGTTCACATTTCTGGGCGGGGCCACCTTCTTCTTCGGTCCCATCATCGGGGCCGTTCTGATGGTACTTGCCTTTGTGCTCCTCTCGGAATTCACCAAGGCCTGGCTGCTGTACCTGGGCTTGGTCTTTTTGTTCATGGTGATGTATGCGCCAGGCGGTGTGGCGTCGCTGATCATGATGAACCTGCGGGTTGCAATGTTTGGTTACCTGCGCAGGCTTTGGGTCAGCTATTTGGCGCTCGGCTTGACAGCGCTGGTCGTGCTGGTCGGTGCCGGGGCGATGATCGAAATGGTCTATCACATGCAACTTAACGCTGCGCTCGGCTCCGAAGTCAAATTCCTGGGCGTGGTGCTGGATTCCAAAGGCCTTAACAGTTGGTTCGGGTCGGTCTTTGTGATGCTGACCGGACTTGGTTTGTTTGAGCTTTGTCGCCGACAGTTCGTGGCGGACTGGGGTCAGTGTCAGGAAGACATAGAGAAGGAAATAAAGCGGAGGGCCGAGTTATGACTTATGCCCTTGAGCTAAAGGACCTGCGCAAGGCCTTTGGCCGCACCGAGATTATCCGCGGCATCAATATGGCGATTCCGGCGGGCGAGCGCCTCGGCATCATCGGGCCCAACGGCGCCGGTAAATCGACCCTGTTCAACCTCATTAGTGGCAGATTCGCACCCAGCAAAGGCGAGATACTGCTGAACGGCCAGAACATCACCGGCAAGAAGCCGTTCGAGATCAACCGAATGGGCCTGTCCCGCAGCTTTCAGATCACCAATATTTTTCCCAAGCTCAGTGTCTTCGAGAACTTGCGTTGCGGTGTGCTCTGGAGCCTGGGCTACAAATACAGTTTCTGGAAGTTTCTGGCGGATCTGAAGGATGCCAATGAGCGCACCGATGAGTTGATGGAAATGGTCAAGCTCGACAAGAAGCACGACGTGCTGGCCATGAACCTCACTTATGCAGAACAGCGTGCACTGGAAATTGGTATCACGATTGCCGGCGGTGCCAACGTCATCCTGCTTGACGAGCCTACTGCCGGCATGAGCAAATCGGAGACCAGCCGCTTCATCAAGTTGATCAAGGACGTTACCGTCGGGCGCACCCTTTTGACTGTGGAGCACGATATGGGTGTTGTGTTCGGGTTGGCAGACAAGATTGCCGTCGTGGTGTACGGGGAATTGCTGGCCTACGATAGCCCGGACGCCGTGCGCGCCAATGCCCGCGTGCAGGAGGCCTACCTGGGTTCTTCCGTCGCCGACTCGCAGGCCGGGAGTCACGCATGAGCGCCGCGCCGGGCCGCCCCAAGCAAGCTCGCACCCCCTCGGGGGGCAGCGAGGACATGCAATGCCGAGCGCGGGGGTACCTATGAGCCTTTTGAAAATTGACGGCCTGCACGCCTATTACGGCAAGAGTCATGTGCTGCACGGTGTTCACATGGAAGTGAAGGCGGGTGAAATCACGGCCTTGCTCGGGCGCAATGGCTCCGGCCGCTCGACCACCGCCAAGGCGATCATGGGTCTGGTGGACGCCCAGGGTTCCATGCTGTGGCGCGACCAGCAAATACTGGGTAAAAAGACTTATGAGATTGCCCATCTGGGCATAGGCTATGTTCCCGAAAGCCGCGACATTTTTCCGACGCTGACGGTTGAGCAGAACCTCTACCTCGGTCAAAAAAGCATGCGCAAAACCGGACGCTGGTCGCTCGACGACATGTACCAGTTGTTCCCGCGTCTGAAGGAGCGCCAGCACATGCTGGCCGGTGTCATGTCGGGTGGCGAGCAGCAAATGCTGACCCTGTGCCGCACGCTGATGGGGGACCCCGACCTGATCATCATTGACGAGCCAACCGAGGGACTGGCGCCCAAGATTGTCGAGTTGGTGGCCCAGTACCTGAAGGAACTCAAGCGGCGCGGCATTTCGGTGCTGCTGATTGAACAGAAGCTGACGATTGCCATGGAGATCTCTGACCAATGCATGGTGATGGGCCACGGCAGCATTGTGTTCACCGGAACGCCGGCGCAACTGCGCAATGACAGCTATATCCGTAAGGAGTGGCTGGAGGTTTGAGTGTGAACCCATTGCGCGCTATTTGGCTGAAAAATTGAAGAGTGGCCCGGTGGCGCTTTAGTCCTGGCCATCTTTGTATATCCTGTATATACTTCAATTTTCAAGGAGAAAACCTTATGCTGACCCGAGTTTTCAAGAGCGGCAATTCTCTGGCCGTGCGCATCCCCAAAGAGCTGGCTTTTGTTGACTGTGCACAGGACGTTGAAGTCGAGCGTGTGGGCAACACGCTGGTGCTGCGACCGGTAGTGCAGGAAACCATTGGCGACCTGACCCCCATCTTGTCCATGTTTAGCCCCAACTTCATGGCCGGCGGGCGTGAATTCCATGAACAGCGCGAACGCGACTGGAGCGGCAATAGCCCATGGAGCATTGACGCGGGCACGGAAGTGGCCGTAGATAAGCCACAGGGTTGAGAGTCATGCGCTACCTGCTCGACACCAATATTTGCATCTACATCATCAAGCGTCAGCCGCCCGAAGTGCTGCATCGACTTGAAACCTTGGCACAAGGCAGTACCGTGATGTCAGTGGTGAGCTATGCCGAGCTGCGCGCCGGGCTTGAAATTCAGACCGCCAACCGGGCGCAAGACGAACGTGTACTGGCCCTGTTGACACTTCGCATACCGATATTGCCGTTCGGCGAATCCGATGCGATAAGTTTTGGTGTGCTGCGTGCTGCCGTGCGCGACCGTCAACGTGACACCATGGACCGCCTCATCGCCGCCCACGCGCTGAGCGCAGGGCTCACGCTGGTCACCAACAACGAGGACGATTTCAAAGACTACCCCGGCCTGAAAGTTGAAAACTGGGTGAGTGCCTCGTGAGCCGACGCCCCAACGCACCTTGTCCCACCCGTGACAAAACGAGCAGGCCACGGGGGCTATAGTTCTTACAATCAAAAAAGAGAACGACCGTTCTATTTTCACCACTGAGGAAAGCAAGCATGACTGCCCAATACCAATTGCACGGCGACATCGCCGTGATCACGCTGAACAACCCACCAGTCAACGGCCTTGGTCTGGCAACCCGCCAGGGGATTACCGAGTGCCTGGCCAAAGCCAACGCCGAACCAGCAGCCCGCGCCATTGTCATCACCGGTGCTGGCAAGGCCTTCTCGGGCGGCGCCGACATCAAGGAATTTGGCAGCCCCAAGGCGATGCAGGAACCCAATTTGCTGAGCGTGATTGCGGCAATCGAGAACTCGACCAAACCCGTGGTGGCCGCCATTCACAGTGTGGTCATGGGCGGCGGGCTTGAACTGGCGCTGGGTTGTCACTACCGCGTGGCCGCACCTGGCACCAGTGTTGCGCTGCCCGAAGTGAAGCTCGGCTTGCTGCCAGGCGCTGGCGGCACACAGCGGCTGCCGCGCGCCCTCGGCGTTGAGCCGGCGCTCAACATGATTGTTTCGGGTGAGCCCATCAAGAGCGAGATGCTGGCCATGCTGCCAGGGCAGAAGCTGTTCGACAAGATGGCTGCTTCGGCTGAGACCCTGCTCGATGAAGCCTTGGCCTACGCGCGCTCCGTCGCAGACGTGCGGCCCATGCCTCTGGTGCGCGAACTACCCTGCCGGCATCCGCTGGGCGATGCCTACTTCCAGTTTGCCCGCAACATGGTCAAGGGAATGTCGAAGAATTTCCCGGCGCCCGGCAAATGCGTGGACGCCGTGCAGGCCGCCACCAAGGGCAAGTTTGAGGTCGGCATGACGACCGAGCGCGAACTCTTCATCAACCTGATGTGGACACCCGAGAGCAAGGCGCTGCGCCACATCTTCATGGCGGAACGCGCGGCCTCCAAGATACCCGACGTTCCGGCCGACACGCCGCTGCGCGCCATCAACTCGGTTGCCGTGATTGGTGCTGGCACCATGGGCGGCGGCATCTCGATGAACTTTCTGAATGCCGGCATCCCGGTCGTCATGCTGGAGATGAAGCAGGATGCGCTCGATCGCGGTGTCGCCACGATCCGCAAGAACTACGAATCCCAGGTCAAGAAGGGCAAGCTCAAACAGGACAAATATGACCAGCGCATGAGCCTTCTGAGTACCACGCTGAGCTATGACGCACTGAAAGACGCCGACATGGTGATCGAGGCCGTGTTCGAAGAGATCGGCGTCAAGGAAGCTGTCTTCAAGGAGCTTGATCGCGTCATGAAGCCTGGTGCCATTCTGGCCTCCAACACTTCGACCTTGAATGTGGACACCATTGCCAACTTCACGAAGCGTCCGCAGGATGTCGTTGGCCTGCATTTTTTTAGTCCCGCCAATGTGATGCGCCTGCTTGAAGTGGTGCGCGGTGCCAAGACCGCAAAGGACGTGATGGCCACCGTCATGGTGATCGCCAAGAAGATCAAGAAGACCGCTGTGGTGTCGGGTGTTTGCGACGGCTTCATCGGCAACCGCATGATCGAGCAGTATGGCCGCCAGGGTGGCTTCCTGCTGGATGAAGGCTGCACGCCGGCGCAGGTGGACAAGGCGATCGAAAAATTCGGCTTTGCCATGGGCCCCTTCCGCATGGGCGACCTCGCCGGCAACGACATTGGCTGGGCCATCCGCAAGCGCCGCGCTGTGGAGCGGGCCGACATGAAGTACAGCAAGACGGCCGACCTGCTGTGCGAGAAGGGCCGCTTCGGACAAAAGACCGGTGCCGGCTGGTACGACTATGTGGCGGGCAAGCGCGATGCGATTCCCAATGCCGAAGTGGTGCAGATGATCGATGACTACCGCAAGGCCCAGGGCATCACGCCACGCAAGATCTCTGACGAAGAGATCGTGCAGCGTCTGGTCTATTCCCTGGTCAACGAAGCGGCGCGCATTCTGGAAGACGGCATTGCGTCCCGCGCCAGCGACATCGATATGGTGTATCTGATGGGTTACGGCTTCCCGATCTACCGCGGTGGCCCGATGAACTACGCTGATCAGGTGGGTCTGTTCAACGTCGTGCAAGCGAT
>SESH01059679.1_pt1 | contig 10215 bp, 8 predicted proteins | sample 3171561 | NCBI WGS metagenome assembly SESH01 (sample SAMN10866947, study PRJNA518727) | freshwater metagenome | biome: subpolar coniferous forest; feature: holomictic lake; material: water; isolation source: holomictic Lake 442 2011 16.5 m and 2014 13 m | place: Canada: near Kenora, Ontario
GAAGCTGAAACTCAGCAATCCAGTAAAGTAAGTTACCTCATAAAGACAGTAAATCAATAGATTTTAAATTTAACTAAAATCTTCTTCAAGCTTTAAATGCACAAAACTTTACGAAGACCCTTCAAAAAGAGTTGAATATCAAGTAAAAAACGTTAAAAATAGATGCCCTGCGAGGCAATAGGGACGGGCTTCCCAGAGCATCTGTTTTGATGCTATTGCTGATGTGGGCTTAATTTAAGGTAACACTTTTGCTTCTAAAACAGCCAAATCTGCAAGGGTGTTCAAGTTAACAAAGGCCTCGCTACAGTCACTAAAATCCACTTCAATATACTTTTGACACTTCTGCCAAGCGCTCACTTTACGTCCGCCGTTGTTTAAATAATCGACCAAGCTTTTAGCCACAGTTTTTTTACATAAACAAAATACTGGCTGTGACTCACCGTTGCAAGTGGCAACGGCAATGTCAGCGTCATTTTTAATTAACGCTGCCATTAAACGGGATGCTAAATTTAGCGGTATTAGCGGCGAGTCGCATGGCACCGCGAGCAAATAATCATACTTGGCGTATTTTAAGCCTAAGTTAATGCCCGCCAACGGCCCCGAAAAATCAGCAGTTTCATCTTGCCGCACGGGGTAATTTAACGTTTGATATTGGCTAATTTCACGGTTGGCGTTAATGATGATTTCATCGACTTGTGGTTTTAAGCGTTCAATGACATGCAGAATTAGTGGTTTTTGTTGAAATGCGACTAGGCCTTTATCTACGCCACCCATACGAGTAGCGCGCCCGCCGGCAAGAATAATGCTTGAAATTGCCATCTTTAATTCAACAAAAGTGGCTAGCCACCGGTATGCGACATAAACCGAATCACCGCTGGTTCGGCACGTTTTAAATCAAAATCATGCCCTTTGGGTTTGGTCGCCATGCTGCCTAATATTGCATCAATCAGTGGTTGGTCATTCTCAGGATTGTTTCTTAACAGCGGCATTAAATCGACTTTATCTTCTTGGCCTAGACACAAATATAATTCGCCTTTACAGCTAATGCGCACCCGGTTACAACTTTCACAAAAATTGTGACTATGCGGTGAAATAAAGCCGATTTTAGTATCAGTGTTTGCCACCCGCCAATAACGTGCTGGGCCGCCAGTGCTCTCCGTGCTTGAAACTAGCGGAAACTCACTTTGTAGTATTTTAAGCGTATCGACATTGCTGCAAAAGGTCGATTCTCTGGTGTGGTTCACATCACCCAAGGGCATTTCTTCAATAAACGAAATATCAATGGCTTGTGCAATGGCAAAATTGACGAGTGTTAGTAGTTCGTCATCATTAACACCGCGCATCAGCACCGAGTTTAATTTAATGTTTTCAAAGCCTACAAGCTTTGCCGCTTGTATACCGCGCAACACTTTATCTAGCTCGCCAGTGCGGGTGATTTTTTTGAAGCGTGCTGCATCTAAGCTATCTACGCTGATGTTGATGCGTTTAACACCTGCGTTTTTTAAATCTTGCGCTTGATTTTCTAATTGGCTGCCGTTGGTCGTCAGCACTAGCTCATTAAGCCCGGCAAGCTTGCCAATCTCTTCAAGCAACCATAATGCATTTTTACGGACTAATGGCTCGCCGCCTGTAATGCGCACTTTACTAACACCTAATGAGACGAACACTTTAACCAGTCGCACACATTCTTCGAGACTCAAAACTTCTTCACGCGGTAAAAAAGTCATTTTTTCTGCCATGCAATATACACAGCGAAAGTCGCAGCGGTCTGTAATAGAGAGGCGGATGTAATCAACAGTGCGGCCAAATTGATCTATTAAGTTAATAGGCAGTTTGGCTGGCAGGTTTGTAGATGAATTAAGCACTTTTTTAATCTCTATTTGTCGTATTGGAAAAACAATCAAGCAGTGTAATATACTATTATCTGTAGCAATATAATTATGTGTAGCAATATAATATTAGTGGATTTGGAGGAATTAGTTTGCAAGCTTTACAAACACAAATAGATGCCTTGATTAGTCAGCATCAAAACATGCCTGGCGCGTTATTGCCATTACTGCATGCTATTCAAGATAATGTTGGCTATGTGCCAGAATCTTCTTACACACACATTGCAAAAGCCTTGAGTTTGTCAGTGGCGGAGGTGCATGGCGTGGTGTCTTTTTACCACCATTTTCGCACACATAAGCCAGGTCGCCATATTCTAAAAATCTGCCGCGCTGAATCTTGTCAGTCTATGGGTTCTGAATCTTTAGAAGCGCATGCAAAAAAATGTTTAAATGTTGATTATCACCAAACCACCACTGACGAAGCTATTACATTATTGCCAGTATATTGCCTAGGTAATTGTGCGCTATCCCCCGCAGTTATGCTGGATGATGAAGTTTATGGACGTGTGTCCGCCGCAGATTTGGATGGATTAATTGCAGAGGCGAAGGCATAAAATGACCACTAAAGTATATATTCCCCGCGATTCAAGCGCGCTTTCGATGGGCGCTGAGAAAGTGGCGGTTGCTATTGCATTGGAAGCAAAGCAACGTGGTTTAGATGTCGAGATTATTCGCAATGGCTCACGCGGCCTTTATTGGCTAGAAACGATGGTAGAAGTAGCGACTGAGCAAGGTCGCGTCGCTTATGGGCCAGTGAAAGTGAGTGACGTTGCCTCATTATTGGATGCCGACTTTTTAAATGCCAAGCCTCATGCCTTGAGTTTGGGTTTAACTGAAGAGATAGATTGGCTAAAAAAACAGCAGCGTTTAACTTTTGCGCGGGTTGGTATCACAGACCCCATTTCACTTACGGATTACATTGCGCATGACGGTTATAAGGGCCTGAAAAATGCACTGGCATTATCTGCGGCTGACATTGTCAAAACCGTCACAGATTCTGGTTTGCGTGGTCGTGGAGGTGCGGCTTTTCCGACTGGCATTAAGTGGAAAACAGTATTAGCTTGCGAAGCCAAGCAAAAATATATCGTGTGTAATGCAGATGAAGGCGATTCAGGGACATTTTCAGATCGCATGATTATGGAAAATGACCCGTTTGTCTTAATTGAAGGCATGACCATTGCTGGCATTGCCGTTGGCGCCACACAAGGGTATATCTATTTGCGCTCAGAATATCCACATGCTTTAGTAGCACTCAATGCGGCAATAGCTTCAGCCACAGAAGCGGGTTATTTGGGCGACAATGTGTTAGCCAGTGGTAAAGCATTTAATTTAGAAGTACGCCGCGCAGCGGGTGCTTATGTGTGTGGTGAGGAAACCTCTTTATTAGAAAGCTTGGAAGGCAAGCGCGGTGTGGTACGTTTTAAACCACCATTGCCAGCCATAGAAGGTTTGTTCGGTAAACCTACCGTTGTCAATAACGTGATTTCACTCGCCACCGTGCCTATTATTTTGGATAAGGGCGCGCAATATTACGCTGATTACGGCATGGGCCGCTCTCGCGGTACTTTGCCGATTCAGTTGGCGGGTAATCTCAAACACGGAGGGCTGGTGGAGCTGGCATTCGGCATTACTTTGCGTGAGTTACTTTATGATTATGGCGGTGGTTCGGCGACAGGTAAGCCAATTCGAGCGGTGCAAGTCGGTGGGCCATTGGGTGCATTTTTGCCAGAAAGCCAATTTGATACGCCGTTAGATTACGAAGAGTTTACTAAGATTTGGGCGGTGTTGGGTCATGGTGGCATTGTAGCGTTTGACGATACGGTTGATATGGCTAAAATGGCACGATACGCTTTTGAATTTTGTGCGATTGAGTCCTGCGGAAAATGTACGCCTTGCCGCATAGGTGCTACACGCGGGGTGGAGGTGATTGATAAAATCATCGCTGGTAAAGATACGGTTAAGAACATTAAATTGGTGCGCGATTTAAGCGACACGATGTTGAATGGTTCCTTGTGTGCATTGGGTGGTATGACGCCTTACCCAGTATTGAGTGCGATGAATCATTTCCCTGAAGACTTTGGTATTGCAAATACCTAGCTATTTCAAAGTCTTTGGTATTTTAAAAACTTAGCGATAAAGATTTAAATTTAAAGAATACAAAGCTACGGCCTAAGTTTAACTAAGGCCGTGAGCAGGAGAGCCAAAATGGACGATATTAAATACAGCAACACGCCACAACATGATCATGAACATAGCCGCACTAGTTATGATGATCAGAAAGATTATGGTACGCCCGCAAGCCAATCTGATGTGCAAATAACGCTGACTATTGATGATAGAGAAATTACCGTGCCAGAAGGTACCTCTATCATGCGAGCGTCCATTTTGGCGGGTATAAACGTGCCAAAATTGTGCGCTACCGATAGTTTGGAGCCATTTGGTTCGTGCCGCCTGTGTGTGGTCGAAATTGAAGGCCGTCGCGGTTTTCCTGCCTCTTGCACTACGCCAGTGGCTGAGGGCTTAATAGTGCGTACGCAAACGCCAAAATTAGCTGATATTCGTCGAGGAACGATGGAGCTTTATATTTCAGATCATCCATTAGATTGTCTAACTTGTGCAACTAATGGTGATTGTGAATTGCAAGATATGGCTGGCGCGGTTGGCTTGCGCGAAGTGCGCTACGGCTACGAAGGCGAGAATCATCTTAAAGCTGAAAAAGATGAATCGAATCCTTATTTTAGCTTTGACCCAAGTAAATGTATCGTCTGCTCACGCTGTGTACGCGCTTGCGAAGAAACGCAAGGTACGTTTGCCTTAACAATTTCAGGCCGTGGTTTTGACTCAAAAGTGTCAGCGGGTATTAGCAACTTTTTAGATTCTGAATGTGTTTCCTGTGGCGCTTGTGTACAAGCTTGTCCTACGGCTACCTTGATTGAAAAAACCGTCATAGAACACGGCGTTCCAGAACATAGCGTGACAACTACTTGCGCTTATTGTGGTGTGGGTTGCTCATTTGATGCGGAAATGAAAGGCGAAGAGGTGATTCGCATGGTGGCGAATAAGAATGGTGGCGCAAATCATGGTCACTCATGCATTAAAGGCCGCTTTGCTTGGGGGTATGCCACCCATAAAGACCGCATTACCACGCCAATGATACGTAAAAACATCCATGACGAATGGCAGCAAGTGAGTTGGGATGAAGCGATTAATTATGCCGCTAGTGAAATTCAACGTATTCAAACTAAATATGGTAAAGATGCGGTAGGCGGTATTACTTCATCACGCTGCACCAATGAAGAAGTCTACGTGGTGCAAAAACTAGTGCGCGCTGTATTTGGCGTAAACAACGTAGATACTTGCGCACGCGTTTGTCATTCACCTACCGGTTACGGTCTTAAGCAGACCATAGGTGAATCTGCTGGTACGCAAACCTTTGACTCGGTGATGAAGTCGGACGTAATTTTTGTGATTGGGGCGAACCCAACCGATGGTCACCCAGTATTTGCTTCTCAAATGAAGCGTCGTTTGCGTGAAGGGGCAAAACTTATTATTGCAGATCCGCGCGTGATTGACTTGGTTTCATCACCGCATGTTAAAGCGGATTACCACCTTAAATTAAGGCCGGGCACTAACGTGGCTTTGATTTCTGCACTAGGTCATGTGATTGTGACTGAGGGTTTGGTTGACGAAGTGTTTGTAAAAGAACGTTGCGAGTGGGATTCATTTGTGGCTTGGCGTGATTTTGTTGCACTAAATCAAAATTCGCCAGAAGTGTTAAGCTTGGTGATAGGTGTTCCAGCAGAAGATATTCGGGCTGCGGCAAGATTGTTCGCGACTGGTCGCAATGCCGCTATTTATTATGGTTTAGGCGTTACCGAGCATAGCCAAGGTTCTACCATGGTGATGGGTATTGCTAATCTTGCGATGGCCACTGGCAATATTGGCCGTGAAGGTGTGGGCGTTAACCCGCTACGTGGTCAAAATAATGTGCAAGGCTCCTGTGACATGGGCTCTATGCCGCATGAATATCCAGGCTATCGCCATGTGTCAGACGAAGCGACCCGCAAATTATTTGAAGCGGCATGGGGTAGACCGCTTAGCAACGATCCAGGTTTGCGTATCCCCAATATGTTAGACAACGCCATTGATGGCAGCTTTAAGGCACTTTATTGTGTGGGCGAAGATATTGTGCAATCCGATCCAAATACGCAACATGTTACGCATGCGCTGGAATCAATGGAATGCGTTATAGTGCAGGATCTATTCTTGAATGAAACTGCCATGTTTGCCCATGTATTTTTCCCAGGCGCAACATTCTTAGAAAAAAGTGGTACGTTTACTAATGCAGAACGTCGAATTTCTCCAGTGCGCCGTGTGATGACGCCTAAAAATGGTAAAGAGGATTGGGAGGTGACAGCGGCATTATCCAATGCACTTGGTTATCCTATGCATTACAAACATGCCTCAGACATTATGGATGAAGTGGCTAGCCTAACACCGACCTTTAAAGGCGTAAGCTTTAAGAAGTTAGACGAGCTAGGCAGCATACAGTGGCCTTGTAATGACAAACAGCCACTAGGCACGCCAACCATGCATATTGATGAGTTTGTGCGTGGTAAAGGTAAATTCTTTGTTACGGAATATGTACCTACCACGGAAAAAGTAACGCCTAAATATCCGTTAATTTTAACTACTGGCCGTATTTTGTCGCAATACAACGTGGGCGCACAAACGCGCCGGACCAAAAACGTGGAATGGCACAAAGAAGACTTGGTTGAGATTCATCCACATGATGCAGAAGAGCGCGGCATTAAAGAGGGTGATTGGGTTGGCATTGCTAGCCGTGCTGGTGAAACCGTATTGCATGCAAAAATCAGTGAGCGCGTTCAACCTGGCGTTATTTATACTACTTTCCACCATCCAGAATCTGGCGCAAACGTCATTACTACAGAGAATTCAGACTGGGCGACCAACTGCCCTGAGTTTAAAGTCACTGCTGTACAGGTCACGCGCGTATCGCAATTATCTGAATGGCAACGTAATTATCAAACGTTTAGTGAGGAGCAAATTGCTTTCACTGGCAAAAAGCCAGAGGCATCAGAGGCGTAAGGACATTTGACGGTAACTACGTGCTTGTTAGGTATTTAAGTGGATATCCCCATGGTGGACATATCTAGAGAGGACTTTTGTGATTCCTCGATAAGGTTTAATAATGACGCGACGGGCGAGTATGCGGTTAGTAAGTATCATGCAGGAATTGTTGAAGCTAAAATGGATGTCATTGCAGAGGAAGTGCCGATTGCCTTGGTGTATAACGGCATTTCCCATGCAGTGATGCTTGCAACGCCACAAGACCTTGAGGACTTTGCTCTGGGATTTTCTTTAAGCGAAGGTATTTTAGATACGCCTAGTGATTTGTACGGTATGGATATTGTGCAGCAGCCACAAGGCGTTGAATTGCATTTAGACGTTGCAACTCATTGTTTTCAGCGCCTAAAAGAAAAGCGCCGTAATATGACAGGCCGAACTGGTTGTGGCTTATGTGGCAGTGAAAGTTTAGAGCAGGCTTTACGCTTTCCTGCGATTGTGCTGAGTAGAAAGACAAAGAAAATTGCAGGGTCAGTGATTAACTTAGCTTTTGCCAATATTCGTCAGCAACAAAAGTTGCAAGCGCTTACAGGCGCCACGCATGCGAGTGCTTGGGTTAATCTGCAAGGTGATATAGTGTTGATTCGTGAAGATGTTGGTCGCCATAATGCTTTAGATAAGTTGATAGGTGCGATGGCAAGAAAGTCTAAATTTGAACCTGATCTTGGTGAAAATGGTTTTGTCCTTACCACCAGTCGTGCCAGTTATGAAATGGTACAGAAAACTGCAAGTGCTGGCATTAATATGCTGGTGGCAATTTCAGCACCCACTGGCTTAGCGATTAAAGTGGCCGAGCAATGCCACTTAACCTTAGTCGGATTTGCGCGCGAAAATAGTTATGTGGTGTATTCGCATCCAGAAAATATTATGTCGTAAAAAAATAGTACGAAAAATAAAGATGACACCTTAAATAATAATCGAAATTACAAAGAGTATTTCACGTATGAAAATAGAACATTTAGTCACCATGGCCAATCAAATCGGCGATTTTTTTAAATATTTCCCAAATCAAGCGCAAGCAAAAATAGATATTGCGCAGCATTTAGAGCACTTTTGGGCGAGTAGTATGCGTGACCAAATTTTAGCGCATGTGATAGAGCAGAATGGCGCTGGGCTAGAGCCTATTGTCCGCGATGCCATTAAAGAGCACATCAGCAGTAATCAAAAAATTAATTACATTTAAGCCCATGCTAATTTAATCACAAGCCAGCAAAGCAATGCTGACAGCAGAAGTGTATTTCCTAATTCCGCTTATTTTCTTGGCGGCGATGCTATTTTCATCGGTAGGCCATGGCGGGGCATCAGCATACCTAGCGGCTATGGCACTTATGAACGTTGCCCCAGCCAGTATGCGACCTGCTGCCTTGGTGCTAAACATCCTAGTCGCATCCATAGCAATCTATAAATTTTATCGTGCAGATGCCTTTTCATGGCGTTTATTCGTACCGCTCAGTATCGCCTCTGTTCCCGCTGCATTTATTGGTGGATTAGTGAGTTTGCCCAATCACTTTTATAAACCTATAGTTGGATTGGTGCTTATTTTTGCCGCGTGGCATATTTTTATCCAAGCCAAAAAGCCATATGCAGTCAATCAGTCTGCGGCTAAAACATCTGTGTTATTGGGAGTAGGTGCGATTTTAGGCCTACTGTCTGGGCTTACGGGAATCGGCGGAGGCGTGTTTTTAAGCCCGATATTGCTATTCTATAAATGGGCTGAAACTAAGGTAATTTCAGGCGTGGCTGCGGCATTTATTTTAATGAACTCAATTGCGGGCTTAATCGGCGTTTTAAGCAAACAACCAAACTTGCCGGCGGCTTTGCCTTATTGGGCGGTGGCCGCAGTCATCGGTGGTTTAATTGGAGCGGAATACGGTAGCAGGCGCCTTACCAACCCAAGCATTAGAAAGCTATTAGCTTTAGTGCTACTACTAGCGGGTGGTAAAATGATGCTCGCTGGTTAGGCATACACATTTAAATCAATTACTTAATGCGTTTAAATAATCTAAAGCCTTCTTTTCTATCGGCCGTGCGCTTGCCTTTCCATATCATCATCCATTCTTGACCTGGGTGCATGTCCCCAATACCTTTTACATCCTGCAACAGATATAAATCACAGCTTAATTGTTGTGATGCTTCAAATGGTTGTAATTTTATGTCAGTGTAATAATTCAGTAGTAAGCGTTGAGGTTGGGCCACATTTAAGCTACTGAGGCAATTGTAATTTTTTGGCAAAGCTGCATGGAGACTTGCAAAAACGGGCTGATAGCTTTTGGCTGAATCTAAAAGAGGCAACCAAAGCGTCATGAGTAAGCCCCAACCGAAGGTCATACCTACCGCCCAATTGGTGACTGTTGATTTGTTGGTTTGTTTCGCGCGAATGCACACCAAAATCCAAATAGCAGAAATTGCCAGTGCAATAATTAGCGCAACCCAGTTCAAATGAATGTCATTTGTGCCTGATAGAAACTGCATTCTGGATTTAATTTTAGCTGGATAGCCAGTCATCATCGCCAACCAGCCCAACCAGATTAACGCGCCGATTAATCCGAAAAGCAGCACACCAAACCAGTTTAAGGCTGCTGCTAAGCCTCGTTTAAGATGTTCCACGCTGCCCGCTGCAAGCGCAACTAGAGGCAGGAGCAATGGAAGTGCATTAATATCTTTTGCTGAAGCACCAAAGCCCAAAAAAAACAGGCTGGTGATAAAAAAACTAATGATTAGCTGAAATTTTGGGTTTATAAGTAATTGCTGGCGATAACGCCATAAGCCAAGAAGCGCAAGTGGGAGTGCTGGCCATGCATACCAGATTAAAATACGTAAAAAATACAGGTGATTGAGTTGATTGAAGCTGCTTACGCTGCTTTGCCACCAACTGTTAAGCAATGCTGGCGCATTCAAGTGCATCAACATTAGCCAAGCCGCGATGAATGGCGCAGCGATTAAAAAGGACGTTGCAATAACGGTGATAAAGCTACGCGTTCGCCAAGCCCTGAAAAATAAAGGCAAAGCTAGCGCGGTGCTGGTTAATATTAGTAGTGGCATCAGGCCGGCAGATAGAAATCCAATGCCAATCGATGCGCCTAGCAGTCCGCTTGCACGCCAAGGGCGGCGTTTAGATAGCGCTAAGGCATAAAAGCCTGACGCAGTGCAGGCTAGGCCAGCGACATCGTTGACCAAG